>BFBZ01001014.1_pt1 | contig 20674 bp, 22 predicted proteins | sample 1888401 | NCBI WGS metagenome assembly BFBZ01 (sample SAMD00112614, study PRJDB3348) | symbiont metagenome | host: Chara braunii | reverse complement strand
CTTGCCATGGGCCTTGAGGATCGCTTCCCAGGCCTCGATGGCGCCCGGCACGGTGACCGCGTGGACGGAATCGATCGGGATCGAGGTCAGGCCCTGGGCCCGCAGGACGGCGGGGTCGGCGGCCTTGGCCGCGCGGCCGGAGCCGTTATAGCCCCAGATCGGCTTGCCCGGCCTGGAGACCAGCGCGAAGCAGTCGCCGCCGATGCCGGTCATGTGCGGCTCGACCACGGCCATGACGCCGACCGCGGCGATGGCGGCGTCGGCGGCGGTGCCGCCGGCCCGCATCATCTCGACCGCGGCGGCGGTCGCCAGCGGATGCGAGGTCGCGGCCATGGCTTCGGTGGCATAGACGGGTGAACGGCCCGGCTTGTGGAAATCGCGCATCTGCACCGTCATGGAGCGTCCTCCGACCGGGCCTTCCGCTTGGGCCCGAAACCTGTCATGACCGGCTTTTCGCGGCGGTCTATTGTCGCAGCCCTAACACAAGCGTCCCCGGCTGCGCCATGGCTCCGGCGGACCGTCATTCTGCGCCCGGTGCAAGGCTCAATGCCTGTCCGATAACCTGTCTGGAGACGTCGATGACCCATCTTACGCTCGCTTCGGCCCGCACCATTGTCGACAAGGCGCTGGCCTTCGCCCACGAGAAGAGCTTCAAGCCGATCGGCGTGGTGGTGGTGGACGCGCGTGGCGCCGTCCGCATGACCGTGGTCGAGGACAACAATGCGCTGCTGCGCGCCGACATCGCCCATGGCAAGGCCTATGGCTGCGTGGCGGTCGGGGTCGGTGGCCGCATGCTGCAGAAATTCGCGGTCGAGCGGCCGCATTTCGTCGCAGCCCTCGGCGGCCTGACCCATGACCGGGTCACCCCGGTGCCCGGTGGCGTGCTGATCCGCGATGCTTCCGGGGCGGTCATCGGCGCCGTCGGCATTTCCGGCGATACCTCGGACAATGACGAGCTGGCCGCGGTCGCTGGCATCGAGGCGGCGGGATTCAAGGCCGATACCGGCGCCTGAGCCCTTGGCTGACGGCACCAGCAAAAAAGCCGGTCGCGAGACCGGCTTTTTTTAAAAGCGAAGCGCGACAGCGCGTCGGATCAGTCGTTGGTCGTGGTCTTCGGCTTCAGGATCTGCTTGCCGCGATACATGCCGGTCTTCAGATCGACGTGATGCGGACGGCGCAGATTGCCCGAGTCCTTGTCCTCGACATAGGTCGGAGCCTTGATGGCGTCGTGCGAACGGCGCATGCCCTGACGCGACGGCGATGTTTTTCTTCTCGGAACGGCCATGGATGTCTCTCCAGCGGGGCCACAGGACCAAGGGCCACGCGGCACGCAAATTCGTAAGTCGCGGGCCTATACACGACTTCCGGCCAGGGTTCCAGAGGGAATCTGCCCGGGTCCTCGCGGCGCCACGATGGTCAGCACATCGGCGAGCATGATCAGGCCCGGCCGCTCGACATAACCGACCAGGCCGCGCCGGCCGCCGGCCGCCTTGATGAAATCGAATTCATGGGCCGGCATCCCCGAACGCGCGGCGATCGCCCGGCCCGACTGCCGGCACGGCGCATTATAGGCGGTGACGACGATGGTCGCGCCCGACGGCGCCATCAGCCGGGACATCGGGGCGAGCGCCGACAGCCGATCGAGGCCGCAGACGGTCATGTTGGCGCCGATCCATTCGGCCGGCAGTTCCGCCAGACCCAGTGCCGTGGCCGTCTCGGCCAGTTCCTCCTGGCCGAGGATCGACAGCTGCCGGTCGTTGCGGATCACCGTGCCGCGCGGATGCCAGGGCTCGCGCGCGCCGGTCCTGCGCGTCGGGCCGGCGTGGATGTCACCGGCGATGCCGTCCAGCGTCAGCGCGAGCCGGTCGATCGCCCGCGTGACGAAATCGCGTCCGCCGGCGAAAAACAGCCCGGTCACGGTGACGATCGCGGCCATTGGTGCCTCCTTGACCGGGCCTTCAGCCGCGATAGGCGAACTGCAGGAGCAGCGTGCGCTGGAGGAACGAGAAATTGTTGTCCGACATCAAGGTCAGGATGGTGTCGCCATTGCCGTCGCGATGAACCGCAAGGCCTTCCATATTGTCGATCTGCGCGCTCAGGTCGGCCGACATGACGATCGGGCCGTCGATCGTGGCGCCCGGCCGGATATTGGCGGAATCGATGCGGCGGATGCGCACGCCGAGGCCTCGCCAGACCGAGAACCAGCGCTCCAGGATCAGCAGGTCGCCATTGGGCAGGAAGGCCAGATCGGTGATGTCGAAGTCATTGGTGCGCTTGACGAAGAACTCGCGCGGCGGCGAGGTGAACAGGAAACCCCTGATGTCGCCCTGGTCGTTCAGGCCGCGCTCGGAAATGGCGATCAGCGTGCCGGCCAGCGGCGAGGGGCGCTGCAGCACGCCGAGCGCCTCGATGCCGCGATTGCTCGGCAATCGCCGGTCGCCCATGGGCACCGGCGAGGGCGCCCCCCGGGCCGTCAGGCCGTCGCGGCCGAATGTGTCGAAACGGAAGATGCGATGGGTCCGTTCGACGCCGACATAGGCGGTGCCACCCTCGATCCACAGCGATTCGACGTCCCAATTGCCGGTATCGGCCAGCGGCCGGCCATTCGGCCCGAGGATCGCCGCCATGCGCGCCTGCGACAGGCCGGCGGGCTTGCGGCCCTCCATGTCGATGCGGGCGGTCAGCCATTGGCCGTTGTCGGTAATGGCGGTCAGCCGCTGGCCGGCCGCGTCGGTGCGCACCGACGAGATGCCGCCGAAACCGCGATAGTCCGATTGCAGCTCCAGGCCGCCGAGATATTCGAGCCGGCCGAAAGCGGTCTTGGTCGGCTCGCTGGGCGCGAAGGTATTGATCGGGAAGGAGCGGATGGTGATGTCGACCGGTGCGCCCGGGACGGCCGGCTTGGCGGCGGCGCCAGACGGCGCCGGCACGGTGAGCAGGGCCGTGCCCATCGCGCCCAGCAGCCGGCGTCGCGACCAGGAGCCGCCGCCCGGCCGCGCCCCGTCCGTCGCCGGGGCGGGTTCACCGTGACGCGGTGCCGGCGGCGGCCCATCCAGGCCCGGCCTGGCCATCACGCGACCTTGCGGCGGCGCATCGGGGCTGCGGGCTCGCTGCCGTCAGCGGCTTCGTCGAACAGCTCGGCGAGCTTTTCGGTCATCGCGCCGCCCAGTTCCTCGGCATCCACGATGGTGACCGCGCGGCGGTAATAGCGGGTCACGTCGTGGCCGATGCCGATGGCGATGAGCTCGACCGGCGAGCGGGTCTCGATCTCGTCGATGACCCAGCGCAGGTGCCGCTCGAGATAATTGCCGGGGTTGACCGACAAGGTGGAATCGTCGACCGGGGCACCGTCCGAGATCATCATCAGGATCTTGCGCTGCTCGGAGCGTGCGAGCAGGCGCTTATGCGCCCAATCGAGCGCCTCGCCGTCGATATTCTCCTTGAGCAGGCCTTCGCGCATCATCAGGCCGAGATTCTTGCGCGCGCGCCGCCAGGGCGCGTCGCCCGACTTGTAGATGATGTGCCTGAGGTCGTTGAGGCGGCCGGGATTGGCCGGCTTGCCGTTCTGCAGCCAGAACTCGCGCGCCTGCCCGCCCTTCCAGGCCCGGGTGGTGAAGCCGAGGATCTCGACCTTGACGCCGCAACGCTCCAGCGTGCGCGCCAGGATATCGGCGCAGGTCGCCGCCACCGTGATCGGCCGGCCGCGCATGGAGCCGGAATTGTCGAGCAGCAGCGTCACCACCGTGTCGCGGAAATTGGTGTCGCGCTCACGCTTGAAGGACAGCGCCGCCATCGGATCCATGATGACCCGCGGCAGGCGCGAGGGGTCGAGCACGCCCTCTTCCAGGTCGAAGTCCCAGGCGCGGTTCTGCTGCGCCATCAGGCGGCGCTGCAGGCGGTTGGCGAGCCGGGCGACGACCGGGCCGAGATGGCTCAACTGCTTGTCGAGATAGGCGCGCAGCCGGTCCAGTTCCTCGGCGTCGCACAGATCGGGCGCATCGATGATCTCGTCGAATTTCGCGGTGAACGGCTTGTAGTCGGGGCCCTTGCGTTCATTGCCCTGGGCTTTCGGCCGCCAGGGCTCGCTCGCCTCGTCGGCGTCGCCCATGTCGTTTTCGTCGGGCAGTTCGGCGGTCTGTGCGTCGGAGGCCTCCTGAGCGCCATCCGGCGACTCGTCGGACATCTCCTCGGCGTCCTCCATCTGCATGCCTTCGGAGGATTCCTCCTGCTGGCTGTCAGGGCTCTCGCCGGATTCGGGCGAATCCTGTTCCTGGTTCTCCGAATCATCGTCGTTGTCGTCGTCGGAACTGCCCTTCTCGTCGCCCATGTCGAGCGATGTCAGCAGCTCCCGGACTGCCTTGCCGAAGGCGCGCTGATCGCCTTCGAGGCCGACGAGCTTCTCCAGGTTCGGGCCGGCCTTGGCTTCGATGGTGTCCTTCCAGAGATCGACGATCCTGGCGGCTTCGGCGGGTGCCTTCAGGCCGGTCAGGCGCTGGCGCACCATCAGGGCGAGCGCGTCCTCGAGCGGCGCATCGGCCTTGTCGGTGATGTCCTCGTATTTGCCGAGGCGATGGTAATGGTCTTCCAGCCGGGCGGTCAGGTTCTGCGCGACGCCGGCCATGCGGTTGGCGCCGATCGCCTCGATGCGGGCGCTCTCGACCGCCTCGAAGACGGCGCGCGCGGCCTGGCCTTCGGGCACAATGGCGCGGTGGACCTTGGGATTGTGGACGGCAAGCCTGAGCGCCATGGCGTCGCCATGGCCGCGGACGATGGCCGCATCATGCGCCGACATCTTGCGCGGCGGCTCGGGCAGGCGCGCCTTGTCGCCGGCGAGCCCCGGCTTGTCCGAGGCATAGGTGACCTCGAGGTCCTCGCGGCGGGCGATGGCGCGCATGCAGGAGGCGACCGACCGCTTGAACGGCTCGGTCGGGCTTTCCTTGGGCGATGGCTTGGCCTTGGAATTGGAACTCACGGAAGGTCCTTCTTCAACCAGATGCGGCGATGGCCGGGCGGAAACTCGGCCAGTTCGCCGAAGATCTCGTAGCCGAGACCCTGATAAAAACCGTCGCCCTGGAAGCTGAACGTGTCGTCATAGACATGCTTGGCGCCGCGGCTCGCCGCGATGGCCTCGGCCCGCTGCATCAGCTCGGTGCCGAAGCCGCCGCCGCGGACCGCTTCATCGAGCCAGCGAAGTTCGATGAAGCACCAGTTCCAGATGGTATAGGCGACGATACCGCCGCGGATCTCGTCCTTGTCGTCACGGACCGACACGGCGAAGCGCTTGTACTTCGACTTGCCGGTCTTCGCCGTGTTGTAGGCGACAAGGCCTTTGACCACGGCACGGGCGGCTTTCGCGGTCGCCTTCTCATCGACGACGCGCACCGCCCGTTCTCCCGTCAGCTCAGCGCCACGTTGACCGCGCTCTCCGGCAATTCCTGGCCGAAACAGCGCTGATAGAACTCGGCGACCAGCGAGCGTTCCATCTCGTCGCACTTGTTCAGGAAGGTCAACCGGAAGGCGAAGCCGATATCCTTGAAGATGTCGGCATTCTCGGCCCAGGTCAGCACCGTGCGCGGCGACATGACGGTCGACAGGTCGCCGTTCATGAAGGCGTTGCGGGTGAGGTCGGCGACCCGCACCATCTTGTTGACCTGGTCGCGGCCCTCGCCGGTCTTGGCGAAGGTCTTGGCCTTGGCCAGGATGATGCCGACCTCGTTGTCATGCGGCAGATAATTCAGCGTGGTGACGATCGACCAGCGGTCCATCTGCGCCTGGTTGATCTGCTGGGTGCCGTGATAGAGGCCGGTAGTGTCGCCGAGGCCGACGGTATTGGCGGTGGCGAACAGCCGGAACGACGGGTGCGGGCGGATCACCCGGCTCTGGTCGAGCAAGGTCAGGCGCCCGGACGATTCCAGCACGCGCTGGATGACGAACATCACGTCCGGCCGGCCGGCGTCATATTCGTCGAAGCAGAGCGCGACATTGTGCTGATAGGCCCAGGGCAGGATGCCGTCACGGAACTCGGTGATCTGCTTGCCGTCCTTCAGCACGATCGCGTCCTTGCCGACGAGATCGATGCGCGAGACGTGGCTGTCGAGGTTGACGCGCACGCAGGGCCAGTTCAGCCGGGCGGCGACCTGCTCGATATGGGTCGACTTGCCGGTCCCGTGGAAGCCGGAGACCATGACGCGCCGGTTATGGGCAAAGCCCGCCAGGATCGCCAGCGTCGTCGGCTTGTCGAACAGATAGTCCGTATCGAGATCCGGCACGTGATCATCCGGCTTGGAAAAGGCCGGAACGGTCATATCCGAATCGATGCCGAACACCTTCCGCACCGACACCGTGGTATCCGGAGTCCCGGTACCTTTTTCAGGCTGCACTGTCACGAAAACCTCCGATACCGCGCACATCGCGGCGAGCCGTTTTTTTCAAATCGGATTGACCTTAACAGATCGCGGGGCGCGCCCGGAAGGCCGCCACATGCGGGAATGCCATTCGCATTATTGATGCGTCCAATCAGCAGAAGCCAACCGACTTCAGATAATTGTACGCCTGAATGATCTCGCGCAGCTTGTCCTCGCGCGAGCGGTCGCCGCCATTGGCGTCCGGATGAAGCCGTTTGGCGAGCTCCTTGAAGCGCGCCTTGATCTCGGCCGCGGTCGCGTGGATGTCGAGATTGAGCGCGGTCAGCGCCTTGCGCTCGGCATTGCGAATAAGCCGGCCTTCGGGCTCGACCGGGCTCGCGCCCTGCGGACGCCAGTCCTCGCCGTCGAACATGCCGAAGGGGTCGGCCGCGCCGCGCGGGCCCATATGGACATGGGGTTCGGCCCGCCGGCCCTTCTTGTTCCAGGAATTGACGCCCATGCTCCAGGTCGGCCGGTGGCCGGTGATGGCGTCCTTCTGATAGGCGGCAACCGCCGCGTCGTTCATGCCGGCGAAATAATTGTAGGTGGCGTTGTATTCGCGCACGTGGTCGAGGCAGAACCAGACGAACTCGCCTTCGCGGTCGCGGCCGAGCGGCGCGCGATGGGTCGCCTCGCAGCCACAGCCCTTGAACCCGCAGACGCGCATGCCCGGGCGGGCCTGGGCGCGGCGGTCGTCCTCTGGCTTGACGCGGATGCGATCGAAATAGGGTGATGCGGTTTTCATGAGGTTCAGTTTCGAAACGGGTGCCAATTATGGGGGCGCCGCGTCGACGCGGCAAGACAGGCCGGATCAGCGACGATCCGGATGGGCTCGACGGGGCTGGTCTGCAGCCCGGTCGCATTGACCGGCGCCGAGGCCCCGGGGCAGGTTCGGCCACCCGAGGAAGAGTGCCCGGAGGACCATGCATGCCGCTCGTTCTGCGCTCGTCGCCAGCTTCACCGTTCGGCCGCAAGATCACGCTTGCGCTGGCCCATCTCGGCCTCACCGACCTGGTGACGCTCGCACCGGCCGAAGCGGCGGATACCGGCGACGCCCTGCGCTTGCAGAACCCGCTGGGCAAGATACCGGCGCTGATCCTGGAGGACGGCACGGCGATCTATGACAGCCGCGTCATCCTCGAATATCTGGATATCACGGCGGGCGGAAACAAGATCATCCCGGCCGATCCGAAGGCGCGCATCCAGGCGTTGACCCTGCAGGCGCTGGCCGATGCCATTCTGGATGCCTGTATCTTGCTGCGCTACGAGACCATGTTCCGTTCCGAGGAGCGGCGCGAGCCGCGCTGGCTCGATCACCAGCAAGGCAAGGTGGCGCGCGGCCTGGAGGCGCTCGAGGCGATGCCGCCCGGGCTCGTGGTCAGTGTCGGGACGATCGCGCTGGCCTGTGCGCTGGGTTACCAGGATATCCGGTTCCAGGGCACCTGGCGCGCCAGATCCCCGAATCTGGCCGGCTGGCTCGAGGCCTTCGCCCGGCAGATGCCGGCGGCCTGGGAAAAAACCAAGCCGCTGCTGTAGGCCTTCGTCAGCCCTGCTGGGCGAAGGTGCAGTCGACCACGGTATTGGTGAGCTGGCGCACGCGTCGGCGGCGGTCGACATTTTCGCAGAACGGCGCGGCATTGGCGCCGCCGGCGACGGTGCCGTCGCAGGAGATCGAATCGGTCGAGCCGTTGGGTTTCTGGAACGTGCAGGTGACCTGGCAGATCATCGGCCGCGACGAATTGTTGGTGGCGGTGACATGAATGCGGGCGCCGCGTTCGGCCGTGCCGCAAAAGGCGGTGGTCTCGGGCTGGGGCGGGGGGCTGACGACCTGCTCGGGCGCGCTGGCGCAGCCGGACAGGACGAAGAATGCGGAAGCAAATGCTGCACGTCGCATGGCGGCCTCCTGCTGGCCCAGGCACGCCGAGCTTCTCCTGCCGATGAGGCGATAGCAAGGCATGATGCACGCATGGCGCGAGAGCGATCAGGCCTTGGCGCGAGAGCGATCAGGCTTGGGCGCGAGGTCTCACGCGAGCCAGCTGACGGTGCGGCCATGGGCGTCGCCCTTGGCGAGCAGGCGCTCGGTGCCATCGGGCCAGAGCCTGAGGGTCAGGCGTGGGCCCTGGTCGTCGAATTGTTCGAAGGCCAGCCAGGCGAGCGGTGCGTCCGGGCCGGCAGCCCGGCCGAGACGTTCGAGATGCGTCGCGATGCGCGTCTTGGTGGCCTCGGGAAAATATTGATAGGCGATCGAATGAAACAGCACCCGGACGATGCCGGGGGGCGGAGCGGCGACGAGCACGGCCTCGACCCAGTCGGCGGCGTCCGCCGGTTCGACCGGCACGGGATCGGCCCGGGCGATGGCGATGGCCGCCTGCGTGCGGGCCAGCCGCTCGACCTGATCGGCCCAGACATAGGCCATGAGCCGTTCCCGATCGGCGGCATCGCCGATATCGAGCGGTGCCCGGTCGCAGGCGCGCCGCGCCACGATGCGCGGTTCGTCGCCTGCCGGCGCGGCGCCGGTCCATTTCGGCGCGAGCAGCACCGTCGCGCCGGGCCTGCCGGCGCGGCGTCCACCGAGGTCATAGGCATAGCGGTCGCCGATCGTGTTCAGGCCGGCGCTGGCGCCGAGCTCGAACAGGGCGAGCGGCAGGCCGGTCGTCGCCGCGATTTCCATGAAACCGGCATGCAGCATGGCGCTGCGGGCGACCTCGTTGGTCTGCGGCGGCGAAGCCAGCCAGGCGGCGATGGTATCGTCCTGTCCGGCAATGGTCGCGACCACGATCCGGCGCAAGGCGGCGAGGTCGGGCGTCGGGTTCGGCGGGTAGGCCCGCACGAGTTCGCCCGGCGCGCCACGTCGGGCCAGGGCATGCAAGGCGCCGGCCAGCCTGAGCGGCACGGCGTCGACACGCGCATCCGCCTGGCCATGCCAATCGAGAATGGTCCGTCCGGTCAGGGTCGACCGGTCGAGCGCCGGTCCGATCGCCTGCATCAGGCTCGCGGTGAAGGGCGAGCCGAGCCTGGCGCACCAGGTCGCCTGTTGCGCGAAGGCTTCCCGGGCGGCGGCTTCGGTGGTCATCCGGTCACTCCAGTCCGAATTTCAACGCGGCGGCGGCGGCCAGCGGCCCGAGCACCAGGCTGATCAGCGACAGCGCGACCAGCACCGTGAACGGCGCGCCGAACGGTGCCGGCCCGGTGATCGCGGCGCTGGTCGCGGCGACCCCGAAGATCAGCACGGGGATAGTCAGCGGCAGGATCAGGATCGCCATCAGCAGGCCGCCACGGCGCAGGCTGACGGCCAGCGCCGCGCCGATGGTCCCGAGCCCGGTCAGCGCCGGCGTGCCGGCCAGCAGCGTCAGCGCGACCGCGCCCATGGCTTCCGGCGGCACGTTCATCAGCAGCCCGAGCAGCGGCGCCGCGACGACCAGCGGCAGGCCGGTCGCCAGCCAGTGGGCGGCGGCCTTGGCCAGGACCACCAGAGCGAGCGGCGTCTCGGCCATCATCAGGAGGTCCATCGAGCCGTCGTCGGCATCGGCCTGAAACAGCCGGTCGAGGCCGAGCAGGGTCGCCAGCAGCGCGCCGATCCAGAGGATCGCCGGGCCGATGCGGGCGAGCAGGTTCATGTCCGGCCCGACGCCGAAGGGCACGATGGTGACCACCGCGAGGAAGAAGACGACGCCGACCATGGCGCCGCCGCCAACCCGGGTGGCGAGCCTGAGGTCGCGCAGGAACAAGGCCGACAGCGCCGGCGTCATGCCGGACCCCCGATGCCGAGTTCACGCGCCGCGATGCCGAGCGGTCCGTGGGTCGCGGCCAGGATCAGCCCGCCGCCGGCGAGGTGCTCGGTCATGATCGCGGCGAGCAGTTTCTGGCTCGCCTGGTCGAGGGCCGCGGTCGGTTCGTCGAGCAGCCAGATCGGCCGCTTGACGCTGACGAGCCGGGCGAGCGCCAGGCGGCGGCGCTGGCCGGCGGAGAGATAGCCGGCGGGCAGGTCTGCCAGGTGGTCGAGGCCGAGGCGGCCGAGGGCGTCGCCGGTTTGGCCGGCGGCGGTCTTGCCGGCAGCGGTCTTGCCGGCACCCAGGAAAGCGGTCCAGAACGACAGGTTCTCGGCTACCGTCAGGGCACTCTTGAAGGCGTCCTGATGGCCGCAATAATGCGCCTGCTCGCCGATCGCGGCTTCCGGGTCGCCGCCGTCGAAACGGAGCCGGCCCGCCTCGACGCGTACCAGACCTGCAATCATGCGCAGCAGGCTCGACTTGCCGACGCCGTTGCGGCCGACGACCTGCACGGCCTCTCCGGCGGCGACTTCAAAGCTCAAATCCCGGAAAACGATCCGGCCGCCGCGCTGGCAGGTGAGGGCATCAGCGTTGAGACGCATCATGCTGATTTCTTACGCGACGAAAGGGTAAGCGGCGAGAGCGCGATGAATGCTTCTAACCATATGGCGGGTTGATTGGAATCCCTCTATAACGCCCGCGATTGGTCGCCGCGCCCACTTGGGTTCCCTGACTACGCCCGAAGCTTCGGACGCGATGTCGGCCTTCTGGATGAAGGGATCATCGCCTCATGTCGCTCGACAGCTTCAAGGCCCGCAAGACGCTCAAGGTCGGTACCAAGAGCTACGTTTATTACAGTCTGAAGGATGCCGAGAAGAACGGGCTGAAGGGCATTTCGGCTTTGCCCTTCTCGATGAAGGTGCTGCTCGAGAACCTGCTGCGCGCCGAGGACGGCCGTTCCGTCACCAAGGCCGACATCGAGGGCGTCGCCGCCTGGCTCAACGACAAGGGCAAGGCCGGCAAGGAAATCGCCTTCCGTCCCGCGCGCGTGCTGATGCAGGACTTCACCGGCGTGCCGGCGGTCGTCGATCTCGCCGCCATGCGCGACGCCATGAAGTCGCTCGGCGGCGATCCGCAGAAGATCAACCCGCTGGTGCCGGTCGACCTGGTCATCGACCACTCGGTCATCGTCGACGAATTCGGCTCGGCCAAGGCGTTCAAGAAGAATGTCGATCTGGAATATCAGCGCAATGGCGAGCGCTACCGCTTCCTGAAATGGGGCCAGCAGGCGTTCAAGAATTTCTCAGTCGTGCCGCCCGGCACCGGCATCTGCCACCAGGTCAACCTGGAATACCTGTCGCAGACGGTGTGGACCCGCAAGGAAAAGGTCTCGAAGGTCGTCCGCGGCAAAAAGACCTCCGAAACGGTCGAGGTGGCCTATCCCGATACGCTTGTCGGCACCGACAGCCACACCACCATGGTCAACGGCCTGGCCGTGCTCGGCTGGGGCGTCGGCGGCATCGAGGCTGAAGCCGCCATGCTCGGCCAGCCGCAGTCCATGCTGCTGCCCGAGGTGATCGGCTTCAAGCTGACCGGCAAGCTGAAGGAAGGCGTCACCGCCACCGACCTGGTGCTGACGGTCACCCAGATGCTGCGCAAGAAGGGCGTGGTCGGCAAGTTCGTCGAATTTTTCGGCAACGGCCTCAACAACATGACGCTGGCCGACCGCGCGACGATCGCCAATATGGCGCCGGAATATGGCGCGACCTGCGGCTTCTTCCCGGTCGATGACGAGACCCTGAACTATCTCACGACCTCGGGCCGCAAGAGCCAGCGCATCGCGCTGGTCGAGAAATATGCCAAGGTCCAGGGCCTGTTCCGCACCAAGGGCATGGCGGATCCGGTGTTCACCGATACGCTCGAGCTCGATCTCGGCTCGGTCGTGCCGTCGATGGCCGGTCCGAAGCGTCCCGAGGGCCGGGTCGCGCTCGAAGCGGTCGGCGCGGGTTTCACCGCGGCCATGGAGACCGACTACAAGAAGGCGGCCGAGCTGTCGCGCCGGGTCAAGGTCGAAGGCCGCGACTTCACCATCGGCCATGGCGACGTGGCGATCGCGGCGATCACCTCCTGCACCAACACCTCCAATCCCGCGGTGCTGTTCGCCGCCGGCCTGCTGGCCCGCAACGCCGTCGCCAGGGGCCTGAAGACCAAGCCCTGGGTGAAGACGTCGCTCGCGCCGGGCAGCCAGGTGGTCGCCGAATATCTGGCGAATTCCGGCCTGCAGAAGGACCTGGACAAGCTCGGCTTCAACCTGGTCGGTTTCGGCTGTACCACCTGCATCGGCAATTCCGGCCCGCTGCCGGCCGAGATTTCCAAGGCGATCAACGACCAGGGCCTGATCGCCGCCGCGGTACTCTCCGGCAACCGCAATTTCGAAGGCCGCGTGTCGCCCGACGTCCAGGCGAACTACCTCGCCTCGCCGCCGCTGGTGGTCGCCTATGCGCTCGCCGGTTCGGTTCAGATGGACCTGACCAAAGAGCCGCTCGGCACCGACAAGAAGGGCCAGCCGGTCTATCTCAAGGATATCTGGCCGTCGTCCAAGGAGATCCAGGCCTTCATCGCCAAGAACGTCACCAAGAAGCTGTTCAAGGAAAAATACGCCAACGTGTTCAAGGGCGACGCCAACTGGGCCAAGGTCAAGGCGCCGACCGGCCAGACCTATACCTGGGACGATCACTCGACCTATGTGCAGAACCCGCCCTATTTCGTCGGCATGGGCATGAAGCCGGCCGGCGTCAGCGACATCAAGGGCGCGCGCATCCTCGGCCTGTTCGGCGACAAGATCACCACCGACCACATCTCGCCGGCCGGTTCGATCAAGGCGGCGAGCCCGGCGGGCAAATACCTCCTCGACAACAAGGTGGATGTCGCCGACTTCAACCAGTACGGCACGCGGCGCGGCAATCACGAAGTGATGATGCGCGGCACCTTCGCCAATATCCGCATCCGCAACTTCATGATGGGGCCGAACGGCAAGGAAGGTGGCTACACCATCCACTATCCCACCAAGGAAGAAATGCCGATCTACGACGCGGCGATGAAGTACCGCCAGGAGAAGGTGCCGCTGGTGGTGTTCGCCGGCGTCGAATATGGCAACGGCTCGTCGCGCGACTGGGCGGCCAAGGGCACCAACCTGCTCGGTGTCCGGGCGGTCATCGCGCAGTCGTTCGAGCGCATCCACCGGTCGAACCTGGTCGGCATGGGCATCGTTCCCTTCACCCTCGAAGACGGTACGACCTGGGCGTCGCTCGGCCTCAAGGGCGACGAGACGGTTTCGATCAAGGGGCTGGAGACCGTCAAGCCGCGCCAGAAGATGGAAGCCGAAGTCACCTTCGCCGACGGCAAGGTCAAGAAGGTGCCGATCCTCTGCCGTATCGATACGCTCGATGAGATCGAGTATTTCAGGAACGGCGGCATCCTGCAGTATGTGCTGCGCGATCTCGCGGCCTGATGTTCGGCCGGATTGACGCAATTCAGCGGCCGCGGCTTATCCCCGCGGCCGTTGCCTTGTCTTCGGCCGGCCCTTTCATCACGCGCGCTTGTCGGGTTTTCACCCAACCGTGACTCGCCTGACCCCACCGTGCGGGCTAGGACAAAACCTGGGCAGGGTTAAGTTTCGATCGGGGCGAAGACCGATGCATAAGGCAAAGATTTGGGGCGGCCTTTTACTTGGCCTGGTCTCGCTCGGCGCGGCGCCGGCCGTCGCGGCGGATAAAGTGCGCGCCGTCATCGAGCTGTTTACCAGCCAGGGCTGCTCGTCCTGTCCGCCGGCCGACCGCCATCTGGCTGAAATCGCCGATCGCACCGACCTGATCGCGCTGACTTTCGCTGTCGACTACTGGGATTACCTTGGCTGGCGCGACACGCTGGCCGACCCGGCCAATACCAAGCGCCAGAAGGCCTATGCCCATGTCCGCGGCGACCGTCAGGTCTATACGCCGCAGATGGTGGTGAACGGCGTCGCCCATGCCATCGGCTCGGACCGTCCGGCGGTGGAGCGAGCGATTGTCCAGTCGGCCAGCCAGAGCGGCGTGCTGACCGTGCCGGTCATGATCAGCTATTCCGGCGACACCGTCACCGTATCGCTGCCGGCCCAGCAGACGACGCTGGCATCGGCCGAGACGCCCGCGACCGTCATGCTGCTCGGCGTGTCGTCGCGGCAGAACGTCGAGATCGCCCGCGGTGAGAACCGCGGCCATACCGTAACCTATCGCAATGTCGTGCGGTCGCACGTCAAGCTCGGCGAGTGGACAGGTGCTGCCCAGACCTTCACCGCTTCGCGCCTGGAGCGGCTGGCGCCGGGATGCGAGCGTGCGGTAGTGTTGATCCAGGCCGGCAGCCAGCGCAGCCCCGGTGTCGTCCTCGGCGCCGCGATGGCCCGTTTCCAATAGGCCAGTCCCAAATCCGCCATCAAGCCAGGGCGTCCTGCCGTTTCAATGAAACGAGGGAGCGCCGCTGTTCGCTGTCCTGGACAAATTCCGGCTCCGGCCAATGCCGGGCCGCCATGCCGGCCATGTCGTGGGTGCCGGAGCCCGCCATGTGTGGGGCGTCCGGCGGCCGCGGGGCCAAGCCCTGTCTCAGGCCCTGGCGAGCCAGACCATGTCGGGCGCGACGATGCCCGGAACGTCTTCCTCGTCGATGCGCCTGACGGTATCGACCTTGACGCAGGCCTCCGCGCTCAACGGATCGACGCCGTGGCGAACCAACTCGCGTCCGACGCTCTTGCGCACGCACGAGGCCGCAGCCTCCGCCGCGTCGGCTTCGACGAAACGGGTCGCGGCAAATGTACTCTCCGCGCTGGCGGCCGCGAGGCCGCGCGCTTCACAACGATACCAAGGCATGGGATGTCCCTGTCCCTATTCCCAATCAGTCCCCTGCCGGCACTCAACCACCATAGGGTTGATAGAGCCTTGACAGGATCGGTTAACTTTTCACGCGCATCACTCGCGTCACCATGAGTGACACCCACACAGGAAAAGGTTCGATGGCTGAACGAGAGCTGAAGGCGGCTGACAGGTTTTTCGTGCGGCGCCAGATCCTGTTCGGTGGCGGGTCGCTGCTGCTGCTCTCGGCCTGTTCGGAGACGCCGGCCCCACGGCCATCGGGCCAGCCGAGTTTCTACCGCAATCTCGCCGAGGCCGGCGCCCGGGTCGACGCCGCCATGGCCGCCGAGATGATCTCCGGCTATCGGCGCAACAACGGCCGCGGGCCGCTGGCCGTCGACGCCGTGCTGATGCGGGTCGCCGAGACCCAGGCCCATGCCATGGCCAATGCCGACCAGGTCGGGGTGCGCACCGGCACCGTCAATGCCCGGCTCTCGGCCCAGGGTTATGCCCATGGCGCCGCGGTGGAAAACACCTCGGCCGGCTATATGACCCTTGCCGAGGCCTTTTCGGGCTGGCGCGATTCACCGCCGCACCGGGCCCATATGCTCAATCCCGCGGTCACCCGGCTCGGACTGGCCACCGGCTACCGGCCGGGCTCGCGCTACCGGGTGTTCTGGGCGCTGGTGCTGGCGCAGCCGACCGGTACCGCCTGAATCGGTTTCAAGTCGGGTCGCCCGAGGCGAGGTACCAGTCCATGATCTCGCGCCCCTGCATGAAGCAGATCTCCGGCCGTGCCGCGAGCGCGGCCAGCAGCTCCTCGATCATGCCGATGCGGTGCGGCACGCCGGAAATATAGGGGTGGATGGCGAAGCTCAGGACCTTGGCGCCGCCGAGCGGCCCGGGGCTTTGCGCTTCGGCGATCAGCCGGTCGGCCTGGGCAAGCGTCCGTTCGCGGAATTCGCCGGCACGATGGTGCTGGATCATGATCAGCGGGATGTCGTTGAGTTCGACCGAATAGGGCATGGTCAGAACCGGGCCGCTCGTCGTCGCGAGCCGGCAGGGCAGGTCATCGACGACCCAGTCGGCGATGTAGCGGATGCCGGCCTCGGCGAGATGGTCGGCGGTCTCGAGCGTCTCGGTGAGGCCGGGCCCGAGCCAGCCGAGGCAGGGCGTGCCGGCGAAGGTCGACAGCGCCTCGACGGTCCGGGCGATCATCGCCCGCTGGTCGTCAACCCTATGGGTCGGCACCTGGTGCCAGCCATGGCCCATGAACTCCCAGCCGGCATCGCGCGCGGCCGCCGCCACGCGCGGATAATCCAGCGCGACCGACCCGTTGATCGACAGGGTCGGCCTGACGCTATGGCGGGCGAAGGCTTCGATGAAACGCCAGAAGCCGACACGCATGCCGTATTCGTGCCAGGCCCAGTTGGCAATGTCGGGCTGCAGCGCGGCGCCGGTCGGCGCCGCCAGAACCTGGCGCGGCATGGGATTGTCGATCCGCCAGTTCTCGACATTCACGACCGGCCAGACCGCCACCAGCTTGCCGCCGGGAAGCGCGATACGCGGGCGGTCGATCGACGCGCGATAGGGCAGGCGCAGTTCGGGACGCATGAGGCCTCAGGCCGCCTTCTTGGCGTGATGGCTGTGCAGCTTGGCGCCGAGCACCCGCCGGATGTCGTTGAATTCCGGGCTCGACACATCGCGCGGCCTGGCGAGTTCCAGCGCATTGTCGCTTTCGATGCGGCCAGGTCCCGGCGTCATCACCACCACCCGGTTCGACAGGAAGATCGCTTCCTCGATCGAATGGGTGACGAAGACCACGGTCAGTCCGGTGCGTTGCCAGATATCGAGAAGCTCGTCCTGCAGCCGTTCGCGGGTCATGGCGTCGAGCGCGCCGAAAGGCTCGTCCATCAGCACCACCTCGGCATCATTGGCGAGCACGCGGGCAATCGCCACGCGCTGCTTCATGCCGCCGGAGAGTTGGTGTGGATAGGCATTGGCGAATTTGGCGAGGCCGACCAGGTCGATGAATCTGTCGACGGTGTCCTTGACCACGGTGCGCGGCAGGCCGCGCGATTGCGGGCCGAAGCCGATATTGTCGCGGACGCTGAGCCAGGGAAACAAGGCGTAGTCCTGGAACACCATGCCGCGGGTCGGGTCGGGGCCCTGGATCGGCCGGCCCCACATCAGCGCCTCGCCGGATGACGGGGTCTCGAAGCCCGCAATGATGCGCAGCAAGGTCGACTTGCCGCAGCCCGAGGCGCCGATCAGGCAGACGAATTCGCCCTTGCGAATGGTCAGGCTGGCGTCCGACAGGGCATGGATCGTCTGGTCCTGAAGCTGGAAGACCTTGGAGACCTGGGAGATCTCGACGATCGGGGTTTTCGATTCAGCCATGGTGGGTCGGGCTCCAGCGCAGCAGACGGTTGCCCGCCATCACGACGATCCGGTCGGATATGTAGCCGGCGATGCCGATGACGATCATGCCGCAAATGACCAGTTCGGTGCGCGACAGGGTCCGGCCGTCCATGATGACGGCGCCGAGCCCCTGGGGCACGCCGGTCATCTCGCCGACGACGATGACGAACCAGGCAAGGCCGAGCCCGAGGCGCAGGCCGGTGAAGATCGACGGCAGGGCCGCGGGCAGCACGACCTTGAAGAACTGGGCATTGCCCTGGCAGCCGAGCATGGCGGCGGCCTCGAACAGTTTGGGATCGACCGCGCGGACGCCGAACACGGTATTGAGCACGATCGGGTAGAAGGCGCCGAGGCAGACGAGGGCAAAGGCCGAGCGCGGCCCGAGGCCGAACAGGATCATCGACAGCGGCAGCCAGGCGGTGACGGGAATAGGCCGCATCACCTGCAGGAACGGATCGAGCAGCATGCGCACGGTCGGCAGCCGGCCGATCATCAGGCCGATCGGCAAAGCGAACAGGGCGGCGAGCGCAAAGCCGCCATAGACCCGGCTCATCGAGGCCAGGAGGTGCGTCACGAGAGTGCCGGAAAAGGCATCGTCATAGATGCCGCCGACGGCGAAATCGACCATATATTCGGCGACCTCATAGGGGCTCGGAATGAGCCTGGTCCAGCGCAGCTTGGTCGCCACTTGCCAGAACACCAGCAGCAGGGCCGGCACGATCAGCGCCAATACGATCGGCCTGAGGCGTGTCCAGACCGCGCGCCCGGCGCTCGGGCGCTCGACGGCGGCCAGGGCCGCCAGCGGGCGCGTTTCGACGATCGACATGATCTGAGGTCCTCTTCGCGGCAGGGCCCGCGCCGCCCGCTTGCCGGGCGGCACGGCAAGGGGGTCAGGCCGAGGCGATCTCGTTGGAGAATTTCGGATTGAGGAAGCTGTCGAAATTGGGCAGCTGGCGGATCTGCTTCAGTTCCAGCATCTGCTGCGAATAGGTGCGGGCCTGGGTCAGCACGGTCTGGTCGAGCTTCCAGACATATTCGACATTGTCGGCGCCCAGCGCCTGGTCGACGGCGGTGCGGTTGGCGCCGAGCTTCTGGACGGTCACGTCGGCGACGACCTGCTTGTTGGCCATCATGAACTCGACCGCCCGGCGATGCACCTTCAGCATGGTGCGGATGAGGTCGGGATCCCTGGCGACGGTTTCCTCATGGGTGGCGAAGATCATGTTCAGGCCGCCCATGGCGGTGCCGTAGGGATATTCGACCAGTTGGCCGACGCCTGACGAGATCGACAGGCCGGGGCCGGGCTCGGCGCCGACATAGGCATCGATGTCGCCGCGCGACAGCATGGCGTGCATTTCGCCGAACGGCACCCGCACGGCGGTGACGTCGCGGATCGACAGGCCCTCCATCCGCAGGCGCTCCATGATGAACACCTCCTGGGTCGAGCCCGGCCAGATGCCGACGCGCTTGCCCTTCAGGTCCTTGATCGTGCGCAGGTCCGAGCCGGCCTTGGAGATCACGCCCATGCCTTTGTTGGACAGCGCGCCGACCACCACGACCGGCTCGCCGGCCGCGCCGCCGAGAATGCCGGCGGCGATGCCGAAAGTGCCGAAATCGACCGATTTGGTGACCACCGCGTTTTTACCGTCGGTGGGGCTGTCGAAGGTGACGATCTCGACCTTCAGGCCGGCGGGCGCGAAGCGTTCGTAGAAATGCGGCGGCATGGAATGGATCAGGCGCAGGGCGCCCATCTTGACGGTCCGCTGCGTCTGGGCGTGCAGCACGGCCGGGGTGGCGAGCGTTCCGGCGGCGATGCCCGCCCCGATGATGAAATGACGGCGGCGGATCATGAGGCGGCTCCGGTGCGGGGGCGAAAAAGGCGGGTTCATGCGGCTTTGCCGTTCAGCTGGGCGATGTAGGCGCGCCAGCCGCCATGGCCGGTGATGTCCTCGGCGCCGGCGAGGCCTTCCGGTTCGACCAGGAAGCCCTTGGGGGTCGTGCCGTCGCCAAGCCGCAGCGTGCCGATGCCGAGCGGCGAGGGGATCGCGGCGACGAAGCTGCCGAAGCCGGCTGCCGGCAAGGTCCAGACCTCGCAGGCGATCGCCGCTCCCGTGCCGGCAGCGACGCGGATCAGGCCGGGACGCTTCGGCGGGCCGCCGGCAAGCGCGTAGAGGCGATAATCCGGTGTGGTGGCAGCGGCGCGGTTGAGCCGGCCGGCGCGGCCTGTCAGCTCATGATTGAGCGCCATGCCGGAGAGATGGGCGCCGACCACCACGATTTCGATCATCTCGTCCACGTCCATCTCCTTCAGGCCGCCGCCGGTTGCCGGTTGCCGAGGGCCTGTTCGAAACGCATCGCCAGCGCGACCAGCCGCGCGTCGGCGCCACGCTCGCCGATCAGCGTGATGCCGGCCGGCAATCGGTCGGCGCGCCAGGGGCCAGGCACGGCGAGCGCCGCGAGATCAAGGAGATTGACGAAATTGGTATAGGTGCCGAGCCGGCTGTTCGGGCCGATCGGGTCGGCGGCGAGCTCGGCGAGTGTCGGGAAGATCGGCGCGGTCGGCACCACCAGCGTGTCGATCATGCGCCAGACCGGTTCGCAGGCGCGCCTGAGCGCGGCCAGTTGGTAGAGCGCCTCGAAGGTGTCGGTGGCGGAAAAGCGGCCGGCGCCCGCAATGATCTGCCGGGTGACCGGCAGGACGGCGTCCGGCTGGTCGGCCAGCAACGATCGGATCACGGCGTGGCGTTCGGCGACCCAGGGGCCCTCGTAGAGCAGCCGGGCGACCGCGAAGAAGGGCGACAGATCGACCTCGACGACCTGGTCGGCCAAGGGGGCGAGCTTTTCGAGCGCCGCCGCGAAGGCCGCCTCCATCATGTCGTCGCCGAAAAACAGCCGGTCGGCCCGGCGTGGAATGCCGAGGCGCCGGATCGGCGGAATGGTGCCCGGCGTGTCGTCCGTGACCGGCCGCGAATAGGTATCTTCGGCGTCGAAACCGCGCATGGCCTGGTAGACGGCGAAGGCGTCGGCGGCGTCATGGCCGAACACCGAGACGCAATCGAGCGTGCGGCAGGCCGGCACCACGCCGCGCGTCGACACCGCGCCGAGCGAGGGTTTCAGGCCGGTGATATCGTTGAGCATGGCCGGAACGCGGCCGGAGCCGGCCGTGTCCGTGCCCAGCGCGAAAGCGACGATGCCT
>BFBZ01001017.1_pt1 | contig 20716 bp, 13 predicted proteins | sample 1888401 | NCBI WGS metagenome assembly BFBZ01 (sample SAMD00112614, study PRJDB3348) | symbiont metagenome | host: Chara braunii | reverse complement strand
TTCGCACACGATCGGCGAGTGGTTTGATGATCGTGAGCGCTATCCGCCGCTATCGATCGTTGCCGAATAGGTTATCGGAACGTATTGATGCGAAAGAAAATACTGGTGGTCCTCAAGGGCTATCCCCGCCTGTCGGAAACCTTCATCGCGCAGGAATTGCTCGGGCTGGAAAAAGCCGGCTTTGACCTGACCTTGATTTCGATGCGCAAGCCGACGGACAAGAAGCGCCATCCGGTTCACGACGAGATCAAGGCGCGCGTGGTCTATCTGCCGGAATATCTGCACGATGAGCCGTTGAGGGTGCTGCGCGCTTTCCTTGCCGGCATCGGCAAGCCCGGCTTCAAGCCACTGTTCAAGCAATTCTGGGCCGATCTGAAACGGGACCTAACGCCGAACCGCGTGCGTCGTTTCGGTCAGGCATTGGTGCTGGCACATGAATGGCCAGACAATGGCGAGTGGCTGCATGCGCATTTCATCCACACGCCGGCTTCCGTCACCGCCTATGCCAGCATCATGACGGGCATTCCATGGACCTGTTCGGCCCACGCCAAGGATATCTGGACTTCGCCGGACTGGGAGCTTTCCGAAAAGCTTGGCCGAGCCCGCTGGACAGTGACCTGCACGCGCACCGGTTTCGATCATATGCGTGACCTGACTGAGATGCGCGATAACGTGCATCTGAGCTATCACGGCCTCGATCTCGATCGTTTCGGCTCCTTTGCGGGCGAGCATTCCGCGCGAAACGGTTCGGAGATCTCCGATCCCGCACTTATCCTCAGCGTCGGCCGCGCCGTGGAGAAGAAGGGCTATGACGTGCTGTTGAGAGCGTTGGCGCTATTGCCCGGCGATCTCAACTGGCGCTTCACCCATATTGGCGGCGGCGACGGGCTGACCAAGCTCAAGGCACTCGCCGAAACGCTCGGGATTACCGATCGCATCACCTGGAAGGGGGCGTTGGCACAGGAAGACGTGCTTGCGCACTATCGGCAGTCGGATATCTTCGCACTGGCATGCCGCGTCGCCGCCGATGGCGATCGCGATGGTCTGCCGAATGTGCTGGTGGAAGCATCGAGCCAGCGCCTCGTCTGCGTCTCCACCAATATCTCCGGCGTTCCCGAATTGCTGGAAGACGGTGAGAATGGGTTCGTCGTTCCATCGGAAGATCCGCAGGCTCTCGCCGCTGCACTGGAACTCGCCATCCGCAATCCGGCGCTGCGCCACAAGCTAGGAGAGGCAGCCGAAAGGCGGGTGCGCGAGCATTTCGACTACCATGCCAGCATTCGGCAGTTGACGGGCCTGTTTGAGGAGCAGTGGCAGAAGGAAGATCAATGGCGGAAATCCGCATGACAGAGGCAAAGTCTCCTTCCTTGCGCGTTTTCTTCTATGTTCAGCATCTGCTCGGCATTGGTCATCTGGCCCGAGCCAGCCGTATAGCCAGCGCCATTGCCAGGGATGGCGGCCAGGTAACTGTCGTCACCGGCGGCCTGCCGGTGAATGGCTTTCCCGGCAACGACGTGACCTCGATCACGCTGCCGCCGGTCGTTGCCAGCAGCGCCGGCTTTTCCGGGCTTGCCGATCAATCGGGTAAGCCGGTCGACGAGGCATTTCTAGTGCACCGTTCTGCCCTACTACTCGAGGCATTTCGGCACGCGGCGCCTGATGTCGTTATCATCGAAGCGTTTCCCTTCGGGCGGCGACAGATGCGCTTCGAGCTGCTGCCATTGCTCGATGCCATCGCCAAGGCTGATCCGAAGCCAAGGCTCTACAGCTCGGTGCGCGATATTCTGCAGCAGCAGAAGAAACCGGGACGTGATGAAGAGACAATCGGGCTGCTTCGCGATCATTTCGATGGCGTTCTCGTTCATGGAGACCCCCATTTCGTTCGGCTGGAAGAGACCTTTCCTTTGACCGAAGCCATTGCCGACAAGATCGTCTACACCGGCCTCGTTGCTCCGAGCCTGCCGCCGGAGCCTGACGAGAGCTTCGACATTATCGTTTCGGCTGGCGGCGGGGCTGTTGGACGTGACCTCATTCGCACCTCGCTGGAGGCCGCGAGCCGCGTGGCGGTCGACCGCCGCTGGCTATTGGTGACCGGGCCGAACCTGCCGGAACAGGATTTCGCCGATCTTGCCAGGGATGCACCCGGAAATGTCGAGCTGGTGCGTTTTCGTCGAGATTTTCCGTCCTTGCTGAGAGGGGCCGAACTGTCGATTTCTCAGGCCGGCTACAACACCGTCGGCGATCTCCTCGTCACCGGCTGCCGCGCCATTCTGGTGCCCTTCACGGCCGGCGGCGAGACGGAACAGTCGGTTCGGGCCAAGCGGCTGGAAAAATTGGGCTTGGCATTCACCCTGCCCGAAGCGGGATTGACGACGGATTTGCTTGTTGCCGCCGTGGAGACGGCATTGTCACGGCCCAAGCCATACAACCCCGATATCGACCTCGATGGTGCAGCCAGAACTTCGGCCGTCATTGGCGAAGCCTGCCGAAAGATGACGTGACGCGACGGTCGGGTTATCCTGTCGTTTTATGCTCCTAGATTCCTGCAATCTTGTGATATGAATGAAGAAATGATGAATCGGGGGGAGCGTGGACGAAAGACCGGGCGGCGTCTCTTTTCACAATGGGGCCACGCATCCGCAACAAACAATCCCGCATTTCTGCAACAGCAGTGCCGGCATCAGGCCGGCGCTGGGCCTTAGAATTTGAAAGCCTGCTATAAGCGATGGAAAAAAGCCTAGCGCGTTATATTTGGTCGAATACCCGGCTGGAGCAGATTTGGATACTGCTGGTCGTTGCGGCTTCGATGATCCCTTACTTCCTGTCCTTCGATCTGCCCAAGCAGATCGTCAACGGGCCGATCCAGGGTAAGGGTTTCGAGCATCCGGGCGACACGCAGACTTTCATGCATATCGCCTTCGACGTGCCGTTGATCGGCCACATCGAAGTGTTCCAGGGCGTGCAGCTCACCCGTATATGGATGCTGATCGCGCTGAGCCTGGTCTTCCTGGCGCTTGTCGTGCTCAACGGTCTCTTCAAGCTCTATATCAACACCTACAAGGGACGGTTGGGCGAGCGCATGCTGCGCCGCATCCGCTTCGAGCTGATCGATCGCGTGCTGCGGTTCCCGCCCGCCCATTTCAAGCGGGTGAAGCCTGCTGAAATCGCGACCATGATCAAGGATGAGGTGGAGCCGATGGGCGGTTTCACCGGCGACGCGTTCGTGCAGCCGGCGCTGTTGGGTGGCCAAGCGGTGACCGCTCTCATCTTCATCATCATGCAGAATTTCTGGCTGGGCATGATCGCCGCGGGTATCGTCGCGGTGCAGGCGATCGTCATTCCACGCATGCGAAAGCGGCTGTTGGAACTCGGCCGCCAGCGGCAGCTGACTGCGCGCGAACTTTCCGGCCGTGTCGGCGAAATCGTTGACGGTATCGGCACCATCCATGCCAACGACACGACCAATCTGGAGCGAGCCGATATCGCGCATCGGCTCGGCCTGATCTTCTCGATCCGCTATGATCTTTACCAGTGGAAGTTCATGGTGAAGTTCATCAACAACTTCCTCGCGCAGGTCACTCCCTTTCTGTTCTATCTGGTTGGCGGCTTTCTCGCCCTTCAGGGCCGGTTGGACATCGGTCAGCTGGTCGCCGTCATCAATGCCTACAAGGATCTGCCTGGCCCCCTCAAGGAATTGATCGACTGGGACCAGTCGCGCCAGGATGTTCAGGTGAAGTACAATCAGGTCGTCGAGCAGTTCAGCGTCGAGAACCTGATCGATCCGAAAATCCAGGTCCTGTCGCCGGCACCTGCGGGCCGCATCACCCATGCTCTGGTTGCGACCAACCTGACGGTTCTCGATGACAGCGGTGCCCGTGTGCTCGATCATGTTTCAGTCGAGATTCACCCCGGAGAGCGGGTCGCGATCGTCGGCGACAGCGGCGCAGGTGGCGAATATCTCGCCGAGGCATTCGGCCGGCTGGTCTGGCCGGACAGCGGTCGTGTCTCCATTGACGGCCGCGATCTGCTGGAATTGCCGGAGTCATTGACCGGGCGGCGCATTGCCTATGCGTCCTCCGAGACCTTCTTCTTTCACGGTACTTTGCGCAGCAATCTTCTCTATGCCCTGAAGCACGCGCCGCTCATTCCTCCGGTCTATACCGACGAGGAAGCGACCAAGGCCAAATGGCGGATGAACGAGGCGCGCCGCGCCGCCAATCCCGAACTGGATCTCGATGGTGATTGGGTGGATTATGCCGCAGCCGGCGCGACCGGGCCGGACGATATTTATTCAGTGATCCGCCCGGTACTTGATGCCGTCGCCATGTCACAGGACATCTTCGACATGGCGCTCCGTTCGAGCGTCGACACCGCGACGCATCTGGATCTGACCTCGCGCATCGTCGAACTTCGGCAGGCCCTGCGGCTGAGGCTTCAGGAAGAGAAGCTCGAAGAGCTCGTCGTACCTTTCCAGTTCGATGCCTATAACCTGCAGGCGACTGTCGGTGAAAATCTGTTGTTCGGCACGTTGAAGCGGCCGCAGATGACCAACCGCAAGCTTGCCGCACATCCGTATTTCCGGCAATTGTTCGAAGAGACCGGCCTGATTTCCGACCTTTACGACATGGGCTTGGAGATTGCTGAAAACGCCGTCGAACTCTTCACCGACCTGCCGCCTGACCATCCCTTCTTCCAGCAGCTCACCTTCATGACAGCGGAAGACATTCCGACCTACGAGGCGCTACTGCAGAAGCTGAATGGCAAGGGTTATGAGGCGGCGACAGCCGATGAACGCTCCGCGATCATCCGCCTGAGCTTCTCCTACATCGAGCCACGCCATCGTTTCGGTCTCTTGACGCAGATGCTCATGGAGAAGATCGTCCAGGCGCGGGCGAAGTTTTATGARAACATTCCCGCCGATCTTGCCGGCGTGATCGAACGTTACGATCCTGAGCGCTTCACGGCTTCTGCAACGTTGATGGACAATGTTCTGTTCGGCCGCATTGCGCATCAACAGGCCAATGCCCCGGAGCGCGTTCATCAGATCATGTACGAGGTCTTCGAGCGTCTCGGCATGCATGACAGCGTCTTGTCGATCGGCTTGGATTTCGATGTCGGCTCCGGCGGCAAGCGTCTGACGAATGTGCAGCGCCAGAAGCTCAATCTCAGCCGCGCGCTTTTGAAACGTGCGGATTACATTATCTGCAATCGTCCGCTGCCGGCGCTCGATCACCGGGTCCAGGATCAGATTGCCCGTGCTGTCTTGGGTGAGCTTGGCGGCGACGGTTATGCTCCGGCGATCATCTGGGTCTTGTCCAACCCAGGCTTTGCCGAATTGTTCGATCGCGTTCTGGTCTTCGATCATGGTAGCCTTGTCGAAAGTGGCTCGACGACCGATCTTTTAGAAAAAAATGGTATGTTCAAAGAACTGTTATCGTAATATCCTATCTCGACAGTGGCGACTGGGGCCGAACACTGGGGGTTTTGAAGTTCATGCTTCTGAAGGATGAAGTTGAAATGCTGAAGCGGGTGCCGATTTTTTCGCGCATCGCACCGGCGAAGTTGAAACTTTTGGCGTTCACGTCGGATCGCGTCAGCTACAATGCTGGCCAAACTCTGTTTCATCAGGGCGATCAGGGCGATGCGGCCTATGTTGTTCTTTCCGGAACTGCTGATATTCTCGTCGATAGCCCCACCGGCGAGATCAAGGTCGCTGAAGTCGACCTCAATTCCATCGTCGGTGAAATCGCCATCCTGTGCGATGTCTCGCGCACCGCGACCGTAAAAGCCACCTCCCGCTTGGAGGCGCTGAAGATCAGCAAGGAACACTTCCTGAAGCTGCTGAGTGATTTTCCGGAAATGGCGGTCGAGATCATGCGCGTTCTGGCAGATCGTCTGAACCATACGACCTCGGAACTAACAGCCGTTCGCAGCCGGTTGACCCATCCACAGCCCATGTCGACGCATTGAGAAACAAGCAAAGAGACCGAGTGGGGCTGTGAACAGTTAAACCACTCGGTATTCGGATGTGGGCACGGCGGTATTTAGGACGCCGCGTCGCCGATGGCGATTAATACTGATTTTCCTGGCTTTTACATCAAAGCGTCGGCCCTGCCTCAATGGCAAAGCCGACGCCTTGATCGTGCGTTTCGTTATTTTCCGTAAGTCAGGACCGTGAACGTATTCGGGAAGAACGTGTTGGCATAGAAGGGAGAGACTGCCGTCAGGATCTTCTTGGAGGCATCGGCGCTACCCTCGGCCGTAATGGCATAGATCGCCTTGGTTTGACGATCCATCGCCATCGTACGAACGCCCGAGCGGGTGCCCAGCGTTTCCAGCGGCTTGTAGCTGTCTGGGCCATCGACCTCAAAAACGTTGAGATTGGCGCTCACACCATTTGCAGTGAAGATGCGCTTTAGATCACCATCGTAGACGATGCTGTCGGTTCCCCCGCCAATTTCGGCACTGTAAACTATCTTGCCGCTATTCCCATCAAGCACCACGAGAGAGGGCTTGATGGTGTCATGTCCGCGACAGCTGATGTAGACGCGCTCGTCCGCGGCATTGACGGTCACTGCGGTAGGATGACCGCAAGCCGGAGCGGTGTCATAGGTTGCAACAATCTTTCCGGCTTTGGTGTCGATCTTGTAGACCTTATCGAGATCCTGCGCGGCGAGAAAAAAGGCGGTTTTGCCGTCACTATCGGCACCTTCAACCTTTTTGCTCGGCACTTTCAGGCGACCGACTTCCTTGAGTGAAGGAACATCCAGCATAATCAGCTCGGTACCGTCTTGCCCGGCGCCCATATTGAGCACCAGACGTTTGCTGACGGGATCATAGTGGCTGGTGTCGAGATCCTCACCAACCTTGATCGGTGCCTGGGCCTCCAGCGTCGAAATTTTGAACGGCGTGATGGTGCCATCTTCATTGTTGGAAATGCCGAGATCGAATTCGGGGATCAGCACGGCACCATCCGAGCTATCGGTTGCTGTCTTGTCAATCACCTTGATGACTTTATCGGCAGCAGGATCGAAGACCTGCAAACCTTCCTTGCGATGTCCCAGGAAGACGTGATGCGTGGCTGAATCGACCGAAACATAGTCGTAACCGGAGCCCTTGCCCTCGATTGTCGTGGCATGTTGCTGGTGCCAACCATCGAATGCAAATGCTGGCGTCGTCATAATCAACGCGAGCGCAGTCGTAGAAATTGCCAAGCTCGACCTTATCATCCTATTCCTCCTGATAAGTTTGCCGTTCCCCCCGGACGCAGCAAACTAACAGATGAAGCTTTCAACCAGCTTTCATCAGGGGGCCTTGGGTGATGGGAGTATCCCAGTGCTCGCCTGGATATTTCTCAGGAACATACGATGTTCTGCCGCCTGAAGACGATCAATTACGCAATCGGAGGCAGAGGCACACGCATGGCGTCAAATGCGGAATATCACTCAAACCGAGGAGGCTCCGTCATGGCTTGTCCAGCGCGCTGAACTGCTCCAAATCCCGATTTCTTTTAGGTCCTAGATCAGCCCACGCCGCGCCAGATTGCGCATCAGATGCGATGCGCCGAAGGTCCAGGGCCGGCATTCCGTCGACAGCAGCACGCGGTTCTGCAGGGCGCCCAGCTTTTCATTGGAGATGGTGACGATATCGCCGACTTTGTGGGTGAAGCCCTGGCCGGGCGTATCACGGTCTTCGACCGGCGCGAAAAGCGTGCCCATGAACAGCACGAAGCCATCCGGATACTGATGATGGCGGCCGATGGTCTGGGAAACGAGGTCGAGCGGATCTCGGCTGATTTCCTTCATCGACGAGCGGCCGTGCAGCACATAGCCGTCTTCGCCCTCGACCTTGAGGTCGAGATCGGCATTGCGCACGTCGTCCAGACCGTAAGTCTCGTCGAACAGACGGATGAACGGACCGATTGAGCAGGAAGCGTTGTTGTCCTTGGCCTTGCCGAGCAGCAGGGCGGAGCGGCCCTCGACGTCGCGCAGGTTGACGTCGTTGCCGAGCGTCGCGCCTCTGACCCGGCCCTGGCTGTCGACGGCAAGGACGATTTCCGGCTCGGGGTTATTCCACTTGGAAATCGGATGCAGACCGACATCGGCACCGGGTCCGACCGAGGACATGACTTGTGACTTGGAGAACACTTCCGCATCCGGGCCGATCCCGACTTCGAGATATTGCGACCAGACGCCTTCCTCGATCAGCGCGGCCTTGACCTTCGCGGCCTCGGGCGAGCCGGCTTTGAGGTTACGCAAGCTGTCGCCGATCAGAGCCGTGACCTTGCCACGGATCGCCTCGGCGAGATCCGGATTGCCGGCGGCGCGCTCTTCGATAACGCGCTCGAGCATCGAGCGGGCGAAAGTGACGCCGCAGGCCTTGATTGCCTGCAGATCGATGGGAGCGAGAAGATGGATGGTTGAGAGATCGGCTTTGGCAGCCAGGAGAGCATCAAGTTTAGCGACGGCCTCGCCCTTCTGTGCGCGGACGAAAGCAACCGCATCATCGCGCTCAAGAAGGTCGCGCATGGTCGGCACTTCCTTCGAGGTGATGTCATAGACGGCACCATCGCGAACAGTGACGAGGGCAGGACCTTCGACATCGGGGCGCCAGATGCGTCCGACGAACGTGCCGGTGCTGAAAATGTCTGAGCTGGCCATGTCTTTGATCTCCCTTAAAACCTCGATCCGTTTCTAGCGCAGTCGCTCCGGCTTTGCCATCCGGCACAGGCCTTGAATTCAGCGCGTTTTGGACATTCACCTTTTCCCGGCCGGCCAAAAATGTAAGGCCCCGCGGCAGCGCCGCGAGGCCCTTTGGGCCGCCAGCCGGGAGAGAGTGGCTTTATGCGGCCTGTACCTTGCGATTGCCGCGTGCCCATTCGGGCAGCCAATCGCCATGTGTAACCAGCAGCTCGTCGACCAGCGACCAGATCTGGTCGAGATCGAGCTCGGCGGCCGTGTGCGGATCCATCATCGCAGCATGGTAGATGTGCTCGCGATTCTCGGTCATCAGGGCTTTAACCGTCAGCTCCTGCACGTTGATATTGGTGCGGATGAGCGCCGTTAGCTGCGGCGGCAAGTCGCCGATATAGGTTGGCTGAATGCCGGAGGCATCGACCAGGCAGGGAACCTCGGCGGCGCAATTGTTCGGCAGCGAAGTGATGCAGCCATTGTTGCGGACGTTGCCGTAGATCACGGAGGGTTCGCCAGTCCAGACCGAATTGATAATAGAGGAGGCATATTCCTTCGATTGCTTGACCTCAATCTTCTCGGCCGAGCGGTATTCATCGGCCTGGTTCTTCCAGCGTGCCACCTGTTCGATGCAGCGCTTCGGGTATTCGTCAAGGGGAATGCCGAATTTCTCGATCAGATCCTCGCGGCCTTCCTTGATGAAGTAGGGCGTGTATTCGGCGAAGTGCTCGGAGCTTTCGGTGACGAAATATCCGAGGCGCGTCAACATCTCGTAGCGCACCTTGTTCGGGCAGCGCGGGTTCCAGCCGGGTTTGGGAGCGCGGCCCTCGCGATAGGCGCGGACAAGATCGGGATAGAGGTTGCGGTAGGAGCCATCAGGCTGGCGATGCTCGAATGCGAGGTAGAAGGCCATGTGGTTGATGCCGGCCGAGCGATAGCGGATCTCGTCATAGGGAATGTCGAGATCGTGAGCCAGCTCCATCGCCGTGCCCTGCACGGAGTGGCAAAGGCCGACCTGCTTGATCGTGGGGTATTTCTCGCCGATCGCCCAGGTGTTGATCGCCATCGGGTTCACATATTGCAGCATGACCGCATTCGGGCAGACGGCGAGCATGTCCTCGCAGATCTTCCACAGATGCGGAACCGTGCGCAGGCCGCGCATGATGCCGCCGACGCCGAGCGTATCGGCGATCGTCTGGCGCAGGCCATATTTCTTCGGCACCTCGAAATCGGTGACGGTACAGGGTTCATAACCGCCGATCTGGAAGGCGACGACAACGAAATGAGCGCCGTCGAGCGCCTTGCGCTGATCCGTGAAGGTCTCAACCGTGGCCGGGGCGCCGAGCGTCGAGGCGAGCTTGCGGGCAACGATGGCGCTTTCGTCCAGTCGCTGAGGATTGATGTCCATCAGCGCGATCCTTGCGCCCGCGAGGGCCGGACGCTGCAGGACGTCGCCGATGATGTTTTTCATGAAGACGGTCGAGCCGGCGCCGATGAAGGTGATCTTGGGAGTTGCGGTCATTTCAAAATCTCCTGATGCTATGAAGCTACCTCGAACGCCGCTCTGACGAGGCGTTCGGTGTAAGCGGTCTTGGGATGGGACAGAACCTCTTCGACCGGCCCTTCCTCCATGATCTTGCCGTGCTGCATGACGATGACGCGGTGGCAAAGGGCGCGGACGACCTTGAGGTCGTGTGAGATGAACAGGTAGCTCAGACCCCGCTCGTCCTGCAGCTTGCGCAGGAGGTCGATGATCTGTGCCTGGACGGAAAGGTCGAGCGCAGAAGTGGGCTCGTCGAGAAGGATGAATTCCGGCTCGAGCGCGATGGCGCGGGCAATGGCGATACGCTGGCGCTGGCCGCCGGAAAACTCGTGCGGGAAGCGCGAGAGGATATTGGCCGGCATGCCGGCGCTGACGAGCGCGTCTTTCACCCGCTCCAGCCGCTCGGCTCTGTTCGCGCCGATATTGTTGACCACCAGCCCTTCGCCAATGATCTGGCCAATGGTCATGCGCGGATTGAGCGACGAGAACGGGTCCTGAAAGACGATCTGCATGCGCGAACGCAGCGGCCGCATTTCAGCGCGCGAGCGGCCATGGATCGGTTGCCCGTCGAAGAAGATTTCGCCGCTATCGGCATCGATGAGGCGCAGTAGCGCCTGGCCGAATGTGGTTTTGCCCGAGCCGGATTCACCGACCAGTCCGAGCGTTTCGTGGCGGCGCAGTTCCAAGTTCAGGCCGCCAACGGCGACAAGCTCGCGCATGTCAGGCTTGAAGAAGCTGCCATGCCGCAGCATGAAGGCGACCTTGACGGCTTTGCCTTCGAGCACCGTGCCACAGTCCGGCGGCAGTGGCTTTGCCTGTCCGCGTGGTTCCGAGGAGAGAAGATGCTGGGTGTAGGCATGTTGCGGGTTCGCGAATAGAGCTTCGGTCGTGTTGTGCTCGCGCATCTCGCCATGCTGCATCACATAAACATAGTCCGAAAACTGGCGCACCACCGTCAGGTCATGGGTGATCAGGATCACCGCCATGCCGAGCTGCTTTTGCAGATCGCGGATCAGGTTCAGGATCTGCGCCTGCACGGTGACATCGAGTGCGGTCGTCGGTTCGTCGGCGATCAGCACGTCCGGATTATTGGCCAGCGCCATGGCGATCATGACGCGCTGACGTTGACCGCCCGAAAGTTGATGCGGATACTGCTTCAGCCGCGCCTCGGGATCGGGGATCTGCACCTGTTTCAAAAGGTCCAGCGCCTTCTTCTCGGCTTCGCGGCGGCTGACCTTGCGATGAACGCGGATGGCTTCGACGATCTGGCCGCCGATCGTATAGATCGGATTGAGCGAGCTCATCGGCTCCTGGAAAATCATCGAGATGCGATCGCCACGCAGCTGCCGGCGGGCACGTTCCGAGAACTTCAGCACATTCCTGCCGTCGTAATGGATGGTGGATTTGTCGGAGACGACGGCACGCTTGGTTAGCAGGCCCATCACGGTGCGGGCCGTCACCGATTTTCCGGAGCCGGATTCGCCGACAATGGCGATGGTTTCACCGCGATAGAGCTGAAAGGAGATATCCTTGACGGCATCGACGATGCCGTCCTCGACCTTGAATTTTACGGCGATGTTGCGGGCGTCGATGACCGGAGCGACGGCCTTTTCGGCAGCGTCGAGCCTGACATCGGGAGCGAAGGAGGTGACGAGTGCGAGAGCCATATTCGTTCTCCTCTCAATAGGGGTCAATTGCGTCGCGCAGTCCGTCGCCGAGCGCATTGAAGGCGAAGACGGTGACGAGAACGAAGGCGACGGGCGAGAGGATCCACGGGTAGGAGCCAATGACCGAGTAGGTCGAGGTGTCCTGCAGCATCAGACCCCATGAGATCAGTGGCGGCTTGACGGCAAAGCCGAGGAAACCGAGGAAGGATTCGAGCAGAACCACGCTCGGGATTGCGAGCGTCACCGCGACGATGACGTGGCTCATGACGTTGGGGAAAATGTGCTGCAGAATAATGCGCCGGTCGGTCGCGCCAATTGCCATTGCCGCCCGCACATATTCGATCCTTGCCAGCGCCAGCGTCTTGCCGCGTACCTCGCGCGACATCTGCGCCCAACCGAGTGCCGACATGACGATGATAACGAAGCCAAGGAAGACGTTGGTCGGCGCCGTCACCGGGATCAGTGAGGTCAGCGCCAGATAGAGCGGCAATTGCGGGAAGGCCAATACCACTTCGACGAAGCGCTGGATCCAGGCATCTGTCGCGCCGCCGAAGTAGCCAGAGATCATGCCGACTGTCGTGCCGACAATGGTGACGATTGCAACCACGGTCAAGGCGATCATCAGCGAGATCCGTGAGCCGTAAATGGCGCGTGACAGCACATCACGGCCGAATTTGTCGGTGCCGAGGAAATGCGCAGGGCCGCCGTCGGTCGTGCCGAACAGATGCCGGTCGCCAGGGATCAGGCCGAATAGATAATAGGGGGCACCCTTGACGAAGAGGCCGAGCAGCCGCGGATTGTCATAGTCTGGTCCGACGATCGGCTGGAAGGTCACGGGATCGAGGTCGCTGGTCTCGACCAGGGCATAGACGCGAGGATGAAAGACGAAATTGCCGTCCTTGTCATGGAAGCTGATGACCTGCGGCGGTGCGAAGCCGGTATCAGTTGCCTTTGGATCCATGGGAGCGACGAATTCGGCGAAAAGCGCCATCAAAAGCAGCAGGATGACGAGAACAAGGCCACTCATGCCGGTCCACGAGCGCTTCAGGCGCCGCCATACCAGCGCGACGTAGCTTTCGCTGCCGCCCTTGTGCTTGATCGTTTCATTCGGTGGGGGCGGGGAGTTGCTGAAAGCGAGCATTAGTGGATCCCTCCCTGTTGGCGTACGCGCGGATCGAGCAGGGCGAGCAGCATGTCGGCGATGATATTGCCGATGATCAAGGTTGCAGAAAGCACCATCATGAAAGTGGCTGTGACATAGACGTCGCCGACCGCCATTGAGCCGACGATGGCCGGCCCCACCGTGGGGAGGGTAAAGATGATCGCGGTCTCGATTTCGCCGGTGAGCATGTAGGGCAGAACGACGCCCTGATACATGACCAGCGGGTGCAACGCGTTTGGCACGGCATGGCGCATGACGACGGCGCCGCCGGAAAGACCCTTGGCGCGTGCGGTCTCGACATATTGCGCATTCAGCGTGTCGAGCAGGTTGCCGCGCATGACGCGCATATTGTAGGCGAGGCCGCCGAAGGTGGCGATGGCAACGACCGGCCAGACATGTTTGACGAGATCGACGAACTTGGCCCAGGACCAGGGTGCGCCGCCATATTGCGGCGAGAAGAAGCTGCCGATTTCCGAGACATTCAGTTGGAAGACGAGGATATAGACGATGATCAGCGCCATCAGGAAGCGCGGCACCGTCATGCCGAGGAAGGAGATGCCCGAAAGCAGGCTGTCGATCCAGCTATATTGCCGCGTCGCTGCCCATATGCCGAAGCCGATACCAAGAATGGATGCCAATATGTGGCACACGAGCGCCAAGGCGAGCGTTCGTGGCAGCCGCTCGCCGACAACATCGGCGACGGGCTTGTTGTAGAACATGCTGTAGCCGAAATCGCCTCTCGTGACGATGCCGCCAACCCAGTTGACGTATTGAACGACCAGCGGCTTGTCGAGGCCATGTTCTCGGCGGTAGATCTGCGCCTGCTCATCGGCTTGCGCGAAGGATGCGCCGCCCTGGTTCATCAATTGCGAGCGGATGTAATCGGCATAGTCGCCCGGCGGTGCCTTGATGATGGCAAAGGTCACCACGCTCAGGATGAAGAGCACAGGTATGGCAGACGCTATTCGCATGAGCAGGAATCGTAACATGGGACGGTTCGCTTCTCTTGATGCTGGCGGCAGCCTCGATCTGTTGGGATCGGTCGGCGCCGGCTGTGTTCAATTCGGCCAATGGTCGAGCCATCGGAATGCGGGATGTCTGATCGGCAGCCGGCGGATGGCCGGCTGCCGCAGATGATTGCCTGATCGACCTTATTTGATCGGACCGGCGCTGCCCGGCGCACCTGGAAGCTGCTGCGGGAACAGTTCGTACTTGCCCTGCTTGTCAGCCGCTACCCAAAGGCGCTCGCGGATGATGGAATCTTCCGCCCAATTGAACAGGAAGATCGGCGTGCCCGGAGGAACGTTGGAGAAGCGCTTGTTGATGATGAGCGCGCCCGGATACTCGGTCAGGCCGATATTGTAGAGATGGCCGGTAGAGATCTTCTGGAACTGCTTCATCAATGCAACACGTTCGTCATTGTCTTTCGACGTCGTGAACTTGTTGACGATATCGACCATGTCCTTTTCGAACGGCATCAGGTCCACTTGGCCACCTTCGGCTGCACGATGGTTCCAGCTGGTGCGTGGGCCGACCGGAGCAAGCTGTTCGGTGTTCTGCACGACCGAAGCGAGCTCCGTGCTGTTGCGCCGGACCATCCAGTCGAAACGGCCGCCGTAGTTGGCGTCGTCACGCTTGGGGCCATCGAGCGCGTTGATGATCACCCGGATCCCGAGCTTCTCCATCTGGGCAACGATACCTTCAGCAAGACTCTTGTCGGTGGTGTAGTCGTTGCTGACCAGAAGGGTGACTTCGACATCCTTGCCGCCATTGACGCCCGCCGGGAAGTTGACGATGCCGTCCCCGTCCGTGTCTTTGAGACCGGCCTTTGCCAGCTCGGCCTTTGCCGCAGCAAGATCGAACGGATAATAGACGGTGGAATTGCGATCATAGAAGCTGCTGCCGGAGGACAGGCCACCCGGATAGATCGCCGTGAACGGTCCCTTGACGAGAGACTCGCCAAGCGCCTTCCGGTCGAGCGCCATCGTGACGGCCTTGCGGAAATCCTCATTGCGGTTCAGCTCGCGGACGGCCTGACCGCGCGCATCCGGCGCGCCCCAGCCATTGGCGGAGAAATTCATCTGAAGGTTATAGCCGATGAGGCGGGGACCGAAAGCCAGACGCGCAGGCGCATCGGGCTGGGCGGCTCGCTTCAGCGATGCGACGAAGTTTTCCGGCTGCTCGAGGTTCGACAGGTCACCCGAACCAGCCACTGCCTGTACGTCGCGGTCAGCCCAGGTCGAGAGCTTGTAGTGCAGCTCGTTGAGGTAAGGCAGCTGATTGCCCTTCTCGTCGACCTTCCAGTAGTAAGGGTTGCGGCGCATAACGATGATATCGTCGGAACGATATTCGACCGGCACCCAGGCGCCCATGACGGGCATGTTCATGAATTCCGGCGGGAAGGCATTCTTGAACTGATCGTAGGTGTTCTTGGAATATTTCGGATGCTGTGGCTTCAGGATATGCGACGGGCCTGGGCAGAAATTGGGGTAGGCCATCGTGTAGAGATATTGCTTCGGGAAGGCGTCCTTGAAAGTCCACTCGACCGTGTAGTCGTCGACCTTCCTGAGGGTCGTTCCTTCGCCGAAAGCTTCCGGGGAAGCGCCGCCGCCGAGGGGCGAGACGTTCGGATCGACGACTTCGTCTTCCCAATAGAACATGATGTCGTCGGCATTGAAGGGCACGCCGTCGGACCATTTCGCGCCTTCGATCAGATGCATGGTGAGCTTGTGCCCATCCGGAGACCATTCCCAACCCTTGGCCAGGTTCGGCAACGGTTCGGTGTCCTTCGCCTCGACCTGGAAGAGCGGCGCGGTGCGCGTCAGGCACTCGGAAAGGCCGATATCGATGCCGCCCCAGCCCTGCGTCTGGCCGGCGCCATAGTTCCAGCCTTCCGGCCGTCCGCCGATGACGTGGCGCAAGGTGTCGCCGTAAACGCCGATACCGTCAGGCATGTTGCCGGTCTTGTAGACCAATGGCTCTTTCGGCAGGCGATCCTTGACGGGCGGCAGCTTGCCGGTCTTGACGAAATTGTCGGTGACCCAGGCGGGCTCGTGATATTCGGGCAGCGCCTTGAACTCCAGGATGGAGCTGCGCTCGACATATTTGATCTTTCCTTCCGCCGGGAAGACCGGTGGAACGGGTGGCACTGTCGGCTCGGCTGCGTAGGCACTGATGGCGATCGCCGATGTGGCAATCGTCAACGCGGCTAGAAGGCCGATCGGTCGAAAATGTCTCATCTTGTTCTCTCTCCCTCTTTTGCGTGCGCTCTGTTCGAGACGCCGCACTCCTCCAGTACGAGGGGAAATGATTAAGACGCGGCGGTCGATCTCATCGAAGATCCCCCGCCGCATGCTCATTTCCCGAACTCTGCCTGCATCAGCCGGCCTGTTTCAGCGCGGCTTTCTCGACCCGCAATTCCTCGATCGAGCGAACGTTGCGGCTTGCGGCCCCCTTCCAGTCGCGCGTCTTGACCGTGCTGCGTGACAGCCGCTCTTTGGCTCCATCAACCGCATGCGCATATTGCGGCAGCCAGCGTGCCTGGGCGACGACCATTTCGTCGACCATCTGCCAAACCTCCTCCGGAGTGGCGATGGCACCGACCAGAGGATCGTGCAGGACGGCAAGCTTCAGAAGGTCGATATCGCCGCTGATGGCGGCATGCACCGACATGCGCTGGACATTGATCGACGAGATGCAGGTGGCTGCACATGCCTCCGGCAATGTGATGCCCGCTACCATGTTGATGCCGAAGCGATCAACGAAGCCGGGGGATTCAATGATGGCGTCGGCTGGCAGGTTGGTGATGACGCCATTGTTCTTGACGTTGAAATGGCCGCGATAGACGCGGTTGGTTTCAAGCGCTTCGAGGATATGGCTGGCATGCTCGTTCGACCGGCGGGCGGGATCGATCAGCTGGGAGGCGCTGTCGAGGATCTGCTGGAATTCCGTTTCGAACCAGTTGCGCGTCTCGGTGGAGTGGCGCAGATAGCCGCCGGTCTCGCCGTGGATCCAGTCGGACATGTCGATCCACTTGTTGATCTCGTCCGGCCGCTTGCGATACCAGGGCAGGTATTCGGAGAGATGCCCGTTGCTCTCGGTGGAGTAGACGCCAAAGCGCTTGAGCACGTCGATGCGCAATTTCTCCTGCTGCGAGAACACCGGATGCGCCTCGAAGGCAGCGATCAATTCATCCTTGCCGATCTTGCGACCGTTGAGGCGCAAATCGACGAACCAGGTCTGGTGGTTGATGCCCGAGCAGATATAGTCGAGTTCGCTCTTGTCCTTCGCGCCGAGCACTTCGGCGATCTGCTCGGCGCCATGCTGGACGCCGTGGCAAAGGCCGATCGTGTCGACCTTGCCGTATTCGATGGCCGCCCAGGTATTCATCGCCATCGGGTTGGCGTAGTTGAGGAACTTGGCGCCCGTCTCGGCGACTTCGCGGATATCCTTGCAGAAGTCCAGAATGACCGGAATGTTGCGCTGGCCATAGAGAATGCCGCCGGCGCAGATCGTATCGCCCACGCACTGGTCGATGCCATATTTCAGCGGGATGCGGATATCTTCGGCATAGGCCTCCAGGCCACCGACGCGCACGCAGCTGATGATATAGCGGGCACCTGACAGCGCTGCACGGCGATCCGTGGTCGCGGTCACGCGTGTCGGCAGCTTGTTGGCCTCGACGATGCGATCGAGGATCGCCTTGATCATCGTCAGATTGTGCTCACTCATATCCGTCAGCGCGAATTCGACGTCGCGGAATTCCGGCACGCAGAGAATGTCGGTAAAAAGTTTTTTCGTGAAGCCGACGCTGCCGGCACCGATAATGGCGATTTTGAAACTCATGATCCTCACCTTCAAGTCGATCGAACAAGCAGCAACAGGGATTATTACAGCATTTTCGTCCTATGATCGCGGCGGTTGCGAGACAGGGACGAAATCGTGATTTTCCTCCGTCCGCCGATCCTCTTTGGCGGGCAAGTGCTGTTTTCTGGCGGGATTATGCCTATAATCACCGGGCCGACCAGAGAACAATTATGCTTTCAAGGGTAATTTTGTGCTGCAAAAATTGATCGACAACGGACAGGTCATGCGGACGGTTTCGCTGCCGCGCGGGCGCCACCGGCTGCACGCCATGCCGACCAGCGCCGGATATGAGGTGAGGGACAATGAGACTTACGATTGGGATGGGCGCCGTCGCGGTCAGACGCCATTCACGGTGCTGCAATACACGATCAGCGGTACTGGCCGGCTGCGCTATGAAAACCGCAATTACCGCGTTGGCGCAGGCGACACGCTGCTGGTGCTTGTCCCTCACAACCATCGCTACTGGCTGGAAAAGGGCGAACGCTGGGAATATTTCTGGATATCGATGAACGGCGAAGAGGCGCTGCGCATTCATCGCCTCATCCTTGCGGCAGCCGGCCCCGTCCTGAAATTGCAGCCGGCGACCATCGACCATCTTGCCGATTGTAGCCTGCGGCTCGTCCAGGGCGCCAGGACGCCGGCCGCGGCCTCGGCGCTGGCCTATGAGGCGGCCATGGCGCTCTATGACGATGTCTTCGGCTCGCACGCCTTTACCGCGGATCGCTCCGCCATGCAGATCGTCATCGACTATATCGACGCCAATCTCGACAAGCCGCTACCCGTGAGCGAGCTTGCCAAGGCAAGCGGTCTCAGCCGTGCCCATTTCTCGCGCGTCTTTGCCGAAAGCGAAGGCGTGCCGCCGGCGGAATTCGTGCTGCAGCAGCGCATGCAGCGCGCCGCGAAACTCCTGACCAAGGCCGCCTTCATTCCCGTCAAGGAAGTGGCGATCATGACAGGTTTCGACGATGCCAATTATTTTTCCAAGGTGTTCCGCCGCATCTACGGCATTAACCCCACGGAGTTTCGCACGACAGGCATGTATGCCGCCGTGCGCAGCCCCAATGAGGAATCGAGGAACGGGCGAGGCGGATAGTGGGCGTAGTATCCTCGCTCTCCCGGAAATTCGAAATCCGTCAACCGGTCGCATTGCGCGACTGCGGCGAGCCTGTATAGATATCGCCCCGCGGCACCATGCCTGCCTCGCCGCGCGCCTGATTTTCCAAGCAACATGTGTTCGTCCCCGATGCGACGGGCTTAATCGATAGGACTGAATATGCGCTCAGTTGTTGCCTTCAACGAATCCTGGACGTTTCGCCAGGGGTTCTCTTCCGCCGATGCCGGTCGCCCGCAGGAAGGCGAGGCTGTCACTTTGCCGCATACGGCTGTCGAGTTGCCCTTCAACTATTTCGACGAAAAGTCCTATCAGCGCGCTTTTACCTATCAGAAGATACTGGTTTGGGAGGAGCGGTTCGCGGAGCGCGAGGTATCGCTGGTCTTCGATGCGGCCATGGCTGATGCTGTCGTCCATCTGAATGGCGAGGAAATCGTTGCTCACAAGGATGGCTATACACCGTTTGAAGCACGTTTGACCGGCCGACTACGACAGGGTGAAAACCTTCTCACGGTCAAGATTGATGGCAGTGAAAACCCGGAAATCCCGCCCTTCGGCGGCCGTATCGACTATCTGACCTATGCCGGCATCTATCGCGACGTCTGGCTGAAAGTTGCCGCTCCCGTATCGATTGCCAACATCAAGGTCGAAACCGCCAATGTGCTCGCCGACCTCAAATCCGCGACCGTGCGCTGCGATTTCGCCAACCCGCAAAATCTCGCTTTCAAGGGCACGGCAACTATTACATTGCGCGGCCCCGCCGGCGCGGTCCTCGCCTCTGCACGGGGCGAGACCTCCGGCGAAAGCGTGACTGTTACGTTCGATCGTCTGGCGGATATTTCGCTTTGGGATCTCGACAATCCAGTTGTCTACACAGCTGAAGCCGAGCTTGCGACCGAGCGTGGCGCTGACAATCTCACCACCACCTTCGGTTACCGCACTGCCACCTTTACCGCCGAAGGCTTTCTGCTGAACGGCAGGAAGCTGAAGCTGCGTGGGCTGAACCGCCACCAGGCTTTCCCCTATGTCGGCTATGCCATGGGCCGTTCGGCGCAGGAGCGCGATGCCGAAATCATGAAGCGGGTGCTGAAATGCAATATCGTGCGCACCTCGCATTATCCGCAGTCGAAATGGTTCCTCGATCATTGCGATCGCATCGGTCTTCTGGTCTTCGAGGAAATCCCGGGCTGGCAGCATATTGGCGGCGAGGAATGGCAGCAGGAATCGATCCGCAACGTGCGCCGCATGATCGAGCGCGACTGGAACCACCCCTCGATCATCATCTGGGGCGTGCGCATCAATGAATCCCAGGATTCCCACGATTTCTACGCAGAGACGAACCGGTTAGCGCGTGAACTCGATCCGACGCGCCAGACGGGTGGCGTCCGCTACATTACCGAGAGCGAGATGCTCGAGGACGTCTACACGATGAATGACTTCATCCTCGGCAATGAGGAGCTTCCCGGCGCCAACCGGCCGCGCACGCCGCTGAGGCCACAACAAGAAAACACCGGCCTTTCCAAGGATGTACCCTACCTGATCACCGAGTTCGGCGGTCATATGTATCCGACGAAAATCTACGATCAGGAGCAGCGCCAGGCCGAGCATGTGCGCCGGCATCTGGAGGTGCTGAACGCCGCCTATGGCGATCCGTCGATCTCTGGCGCCATCGGCTGG
>BFBZ01001013.1_pt1 | contig 20735 bp, 11 predicted proteins | sample 1888401 | NCBI WGS metagenome assembly BFBZ01 (sample SAMD00112614, study PRJDB3348) | symbiont metagenome | host: Chara braunii | reverse complement strand
GATCGCGGCGTGCAGGTTTCTGCGGTCGTCTTCGACTTGTTGCAAGGCGTTCGCGAGCCACCGGTTCTGCTCCGCTTGGGCCGCTCGATCCGTGTCTGCGGCACGGAGGTGGGTCTCTAGGTTCTGGATCACGCCCAGACGTGCGGATCGATCCGCCTGAACGGTCTGAACGAACTGTACGACCGCCCGTACGGAGTCCGATGCCGCGGACCGTTCGTCCCTGGTCCGAGCACGAACGCGCTCGAACGCCTCGACCAAGTGGGCCGCGCTGGTGTTCCAGTCGTAGTGGGACAGTCGCTCCCGCCCGCGTTCGATCAACCGGGCGCGCGCGTCTTCGCCGGTGGACACGAGCGCCATAAGCGCGCTCATGGCCACTGGGTCGGTCGGATCGCACGTCACCACGGCGTCGCTACCAACCTCGGGCAGGCTCGTTGTGTTGCTACAGGCGACCGGCGTCCCGGCGGCGAAGGCCTCAAGGAGCGGCATGCCGAACCCTTCGAACAGCGAGAAGAAAATCAGTGCCCGGGCGCGGGTCAGGAGAACCTGGAGGAAGCCCCGTCTCACGAAACCGAGGTGACGAATCGGCAGGTCGGGAAAGGAACGCCGCAAGTCTTCCCAGCCTTGCGTGTGCCCCGTGAAGATGAACTCCGTCGGCCGCACGGCGCCCCGCAGGAACCGCTCAAAAGCCTCAAGGACGCGGCGATGGTTCTTGTGGGGCCAGAGGTTGGCCGGGTAAATGAAGTAGTCGCCCCGGGGTAGCAGTCCCCGTTCCTCGTCCGTCAGATGGTCAAGTGACGGCCGCTGCCACTGTGTGCGGAGCGCGGGGCTGCTCACGAACACGTCCGTGCATCGGGCGCCCGGTTGACTCAACAGCGTGCGCCGGGCGTGTTCGGACAGCGTGGCGATCGCGCCGGCACTGCGCAGGACCGATCCGAACGTCGAGCGCCGACTGCGGAGCGTCTCGGCGTCGAAAAACTCGGGGAAGAACTCTTGTTGGCAGTCCGGGATCATGACCACGCGGCGCGCCGACGGGAACGCCGTATCCGTGTCGGACGGGTAGGCAGAGAAGAGTACGTCGAGATTCAGGGCGGCGGCACAAACGCCGAGTAGCGGGTAATAGCCCTCCGCGTCGAGGGTCAGCCGGCGCACGTGGGCGGGAAGGTTCGGAAAAAGCGGTTCGTTGGACGGGCTGCCGAAGACCACAATCTCGTGTTGGGGCCACCCCACGAACAGGGCTTCTAGAACGCCCTGGAGGTAGGGCACGAGGCCGCCCGTTGCGCCCTCGGTGATGTGGCCGAGATCCACGCCGAGCTTCATGATCCGACTCCGGAGAGGGACACGCGGCGGAGGCGGTTCGACAAGTGTCGGTGAGCGGGCACCGAAACTTCGGCCCGGTCCTCAACGCGTGTCACGCCGCCCCCGGCTGCGCGCCTGGGCGATGGCCGAACACGAAACGCGTTCGTGTGGCCCGATTGCTGCACGGGCTCAGCCGACACTGCGCGGGCGCATCGACCGTTTCAGGTACCGGGCCGCCCGTCGCGGCAACCCCATCAGCTTCCGGGTCAGCGACCCGTTTGCGGCGCGGGTCCGCAACTCCGCGGCGAGCCGCTCGCACTCGGCCCGGGCCGCCGCGGCCTCGGCGCGGGCTCGGGCCGCCGCGTCTTCGAGCTGTTGAATGACGGCCAGACGTGCGGCACACTCGGCGTCGAGCCGGTGGATGACGTCCAGACGTGCGGCCCGATCGGCTTGCAGGCTGTGGACCTCGCCGAGGAGATCGAGCCAGCCCTGCTTCACTCGCTGTTCCGGCGCGGTCATGGTCCGGGCGCCTGCCTCCGGGTCGTGGTGGACCAGTGGCTGACGGCTCGCTACCAAGTACATGTCGTAGATGTCGAACTTGGCGCGAACGAAGTCCAGCGCGGTGAAACCGAGGCGGTCGAACAGCCGCCGCGCCGCCCGCGGGCTGAAGAGGTGGAGGTGCTGCAGGGCCTTACCGTCCATGTGGTTCAGGAAGTAGCTGTTCCGGGCCCGCAGGTCATCGTAGCTGGAGCCCTCGGGGTACGAGGGCATCTGAACGACCAGAACCCCGTCCGGCTTCAGGAGCCGGCCGCACGCGCCCAGCGTCGCCAGGGGATCGGGTAGGTGCTCGACGACGTCGTTGAGGACGATGGCGTCCAGCGACGCCTCCGGCACTGACTGGTCTTCAATCGGGCCGAGCAGGACGGGGACCCCGAACGTCTGCCGGGCGTACTCGACCACCCAGGGGCTCAGTTCGAGACCGGTCGCCTCGTAGCCCGTCCAGTTCAGTAGCGCCACGAACCCGCCGTGCGCGCAGCCGATTTCCAGAACCCGCGCGGGCGGCGGCTTGTACCGCAGCAGCGTCTGGAGCCAGTGCATGCACCGCTCGGGCAGGTCGGTGCGGGTGCGGCGAATGATGTCGGGGTTGCCGAGGTCTTCGGTCTGGTGTGAGAGCCAGTAGTCCTTGCCGTAGAACGCCTGGTCGTCATCGTGGACCGCGATCTCGGCGGCGGTCAGCCCGGCGCGGGTTACCAGCGTGCCGCACGTGGTGCAGAGGGCGTATTCGGGCGAATACGGTTGGAGCCTCTTTTCACCGCACCAGCAGGCCGGTGCCTTTTTCATTCCGGGCTCGTTCATCGCTTTCGTCCCTCTCGGCTCCCGTTCGGGAGGACCTCGGTCGTCTTTCAGACCTCAACGAACGGACCGCTGCCGGGCGGGTGCCCGCCCTGGTGCGGTCCGTAGCGCGGAGCGGAATAGTGGTAGTGGAGGCCGGGATCGAGGAACCGGTCCGCCGTAGCCAGGTCCTCGCGCACGAAGAAAGCGTTGACGCCGTGGGAATCGGTGCCGACGAGCGTGTACCCTTTGGCCCGCCCCAGTTCCGTTAGCGAAGCCAGGCTGGCTCCGAAATAATTGGTTCCGTTCCAGCGGTACGCCGGGTCTTCCCGCATGACCCATTTGCGTGGGGGCGGGAAGCTGGCGTTGTATTCGATGACGACGACACGCGGTCGCCAGCGCCGGATGGCCGACCACACCCAGTAATCGTTACCGTCGATGTCGATCGTCAAGACGTCGAACTCGGCCGGCACGCCGCTATCTTCGAGCAAGCGTTCGATGTTGCTCGAAGTCACCACGGACTGGACGCACTTCACGCCCGTATGTTCCCGGTATCGCTCACTCAGGTTGCGGAAGTGCAGATCGTCGGCTTCCAAAAACAGACCGTGCCACTGGTGCCCAAACACCAGCTCGGCGCAATTGCACTCGGCTCCGGACTCGACGCCGAACTCAACAAAGTATCGGTTCGTCGAGCCGATACGGTTGAGGATCTCGAGGAGGATTCCGTCCTCGCCGTTCTGCGAGCGAATTCGTTTTTCAAACGCGCGCAGATCCCGCGCCTGTTCCAGGCGACCGTGGTTCGTTTGCTGGCCCAACTCCCGGACGGCTTGTAGCACACCGCCCACGGCTTGCGCGGAGGCGGCTGTTCCCAATTGAAGCGAGATCAGATCGAGGCGCCGGTTCAACTCCTCCAGGCGCTGCAAGTCGGCGCGCAAGCCGCCGGCGCGGATCAGCCAGAGCACCCCGCTGACTGTGGACCCCAGACGCGCGAATAGCGCCATACCGCACCCCGCTCCTCGCGGCTTCTTGCCCGTCGTGCCCAGCAGCAGCGGGTCGATTCAATCGGGCGGCTGAAATAACCACGAGGGGCCAGTATTTCAAGTGCAAGTGCGCAGATCGGATTGGAGGTTTAGAGAGGGCAACTCCTGCGGTGGGTTACTCCGGCACGGCGACCTTTTCCCAGCTCGCCGACCTGACGCCCGGCTCGATGAGGAGCCGGGCCACGGTGTCCTGAACGGCCCGGTCGTTCGGCGGGGTCGCGCGCGATTCGGCCCGGATGACGACGACCCGCTTGTGCTGCTTCGGTTTGCTCGTGGTGACGCCGCTCACCACCATGCCCGGGACCCCGCCCAGGTGGCGCGCGAGGACCGTGCGCACCACCGCGTGCTCTTCCTGCAGGCAGACGACCTTTAACACATACGCGGCCCCGGCGGGCGTGGGGACGATCCGCGCCCGCCGCAGGTCCACCATCCGGGCCAGCGGCTTCAACCCGAGCACCGCGCCGACCACGAAGACGGTGCCGACGAGGGCGTGTAGCCCGTACCCGATGCCGGCCATGGACCCGACCGCGGCGCTGCACCAGAGGCCCGCCGCCGTCGTCAGCCCGCGGACGGTGGCCCCTTCTTTCAGAATCGCGCCGCCGCCCAAGAACCCGACCCCGCTGACGACGTACGACGCGATCCGGCTGGGGCTGTTGGTGTCGCCGAGCAGGCGCGTGAGTGAAACGAACAGCGCCGCCCCCACGCACACGAGCGCGTTGGTGCGGAGCCCGGCCGGGTGCTGGTGCCACTGGCGCTCCAGCCCGATGAGCGTGCCCAGCACGACCGCCAGGGCGATGTTCCCCGTGAATTCCAGCAGTTCCAAGGCGACCTCGACGGGCTACCGACAGCGATCTCAGACCCGGGCGACGATGGCGTCCGTGAACGCGGTGGTGCTGGCGGTGCCGCCGATGTCGCGGGTGCGCACCTGCCCCTCCGTCAGCACCGCGCACACCGCCGCGCGGATGCGCTCGGCCGCGGGCGCCTCGCCGATGTCGTTCAACATCTCGATCGCCGGCAGGATGAGCGGCAGCGGGTTGGCCGTGTCCGGGGGCACGCTCTCGTGGCTCGCCCCGTACACCGCCTCGTACACGGTCACGTCGTGCCCGCGGTTGATGGCCGCGGTGGTACTCACCCCGCCGACCAACCCGGCCCCGAGGTCCGAGAGCAGGTCACCGTACAGGTTGCCCGCGGCCAGCACCTCGAACTGTTGCGGCCGGCTCACCAACTGGTTACAGGTGTTGTCCACAATGAGATCTTTGGGCGTGATCTCGGGGTAGCCCTTCGCGACGGTGCGGTAACAGTCGAGGAACAGCCCGTCGGCCATCTTCAGGATGTTCGCCTTGTGGATGCAGTGGACCGTCTTGCGCCCGGTCTTGCGGGCCAGCTCGAACGTGAGCCGGAAGAACCGCGTGCACGCGGCCTCCGTCACGATCTTGAAGCTCTGCACGACGCCCGGCACGATCTCGTGTTCGCTGGCGGTGTACAGGTCCTCGGTGATCTCACGCACGAGCAGGAAATCGACGCCGCTGAACCGGCTCGGGATGCCCGGCAGGTTGTGGACGGGCCGCACCGACGCGAACAGGCCGAGCTTCCGCCGGAACGCGACGTTGTAGTTGGTCGGCACGAGCGGCCCGTGGGCCGTGGGGGTGCCGGCGCCCTTCGGCTGGAGGAGCTTGGTCTTGAGCGCGACGCCGCAGCTGCGGATGGCATCGAAGGTGGCCGCGGGTAGCGCGTCCAGCCCGTGTTCGAGCGCCGCCCGTCCGGCCGTGTGGACCTCGAACTCCACCGGCACGCGGGCCGCTTCGAACAACCGCCGCACGGCCTGTTCTTGATCCAGGCCCAGCCCGCCGCCCTGAACGAACACGACCTTCCGCATCAGCAGTTCCCCCCCGCGAGGTCACAAGTCGCGGGTATCTTACGGAGTTGCCGGGGCTCTTGGCGAACCCCGCCCGCCCGGGCGGCGGGTGGGCAAGCAGCGGGCCGCGCACCCGCCGCCCGGGCGGGCGGGGTTCGCCGTTTACAACCGGTGCCGGATGGCCCACAGGTCGGGAAATACGGGATGGAACAGGGACCGCTTCAGGAACTCCACACCCAGCGACCCGCCGGTGCCGCGTTTGCTCCCGATGGTCCGCTCCACCAGTTTGATGTGCCGGTACCGCCACTCCTGGAAGCCCTCGTCGAAATCGGTCATCAGTTCGAAGAGGATTTCCAGGTCCGGCTGACTCTTGTAGAGCCGGAGAATGCCTTCTTCCACCCCCTCGTCCGGGGCGGTCGGCTGTGTGCGGTCGCGCCGGGTCAGGTGATCGGGGATCGCGACTCCGTGGTGCGCGAGGAACGCGTAAAACGCGTCCACCAGTGACGGCTCGTTCAGCCGCCGAACGAGGCGCTCGTACCCCGGTGTGCCGGGCGTCTGGTGTTTGAGCATGTCGGCTCTTTTGTAGCCGAGCAGGAATTCCATCTCGCGGAACTGGCTCGATTGGAACCCGGACGCCTTATCGAGCCGGTCGCGGAAGCTGTTGAACGACATGGGGGTTAGCGTCTCGACCACGTCCACCTGTTCCACGGCCACCTTCATGATGGTGCGGAGCCGCTTGAACGTGCTGATTGCCGGGTACGTCCGCCCCGTGACGAAATCGCCCTTCACCTTGTCGAGTTCGTGCAGGAGCAGTTTGAACCACAGCTCGTAAGCCTGGTGAACGACGATGAACAGCGTCTCGTCGTGTTCGGGCGGATCGGACCGCGGGTGCTGGAGGGCGAGCAGTTCATCGACGTGCAAGTAATCGGCGTAAGTGAGATCCACGGCAAGTCCCGCGTGCGCTGGAGAAGGCGGAAGCACCCGCTTCCGCTCCTCGCTAGCTTACGCAGAGAGCCGGTTCACTTCTTCTCTGCGGACAGGGCATCGATCGTCGCCTTGATCTTTACGAGGTTGCCCGCGAGATCCGTGACGATCAGTTCATTTCGCCCCGTGAGCATGGAGCGACCGAAGGGGCTGAGTGTCTTTTTGAGCTGATCCCGGACGGTCGCGGCGCCTTTGGCCGCCACCTCCTTCATCGGAAAGGTGACCTGTACCAGTTCCGTGCGCCCGCGCTTGGGTAGTTCCTCGACAGTGATGTTTGGGATGAGGGTCGGATCGACTCTCTTGTCGGCTGGGACAATAACGAACGTCGCTTGACGGCGAATGAGGAGATGCTTCTCCATGAGGAGTGCGTCGTTGATGAGGTCGGTGAGCTCCGTGAGCGTGAATTTCTTGCCGGCGGGCGGGGKCAAAGTGACCACGCCGGAAAGATCGGTGCTGTCCGAACGCGTCAGTCCAGATTCGGACTCGTACCACGTGAACACGTCCTTCCACGCCACCTTCTCGAACTTGATCGGGTACGTTTTTTCGGGCTTGCGCGGGTCGATCGGTTCGGCGTTGGGCTTTGGTTGAGCGGGCTTATCGTACGCCTCAAGGGCTTCGAGAATCCGGCAGACATTCCCGGCCATATCGCGGATGACGCAGGTGCCGCCCTTTGCAAAGACGATCTCGCCGAACGGTGAGAGCAACTTGCTCACCTCTCGCTTGACCGCCTCCGTCTCCACTTCCTTCGAGTTCGGTTCTTTCAGCGTGATTGACACGTTCACCAGTTCCGTTCGGCCACGGCCCGTGAGTTCGGGGAGCGTGACGCGCACGAAATCGCTCCGGTGCAGTTTTTCACTCGCCGAGTGCAGCGTAAAACCCATCTCTCGACGAATCAGAATGAACTTCTGCTGCACCAACGCCTCATTGATGAGATCGGTGACCTCGGCGATCGTGAACCTGCGGTCCTTGCCCGGCTTTATGGTCACGCTCCCGGTCGGCGTGACGACCGTGGGGCTCCACGCCAGTCCGGTTTCGTCCGAGTACCAGTTGAGCACGTTCATCCAGGCGGCATTGTCGAAGTGGATGGAGAGCGTCTTCTCCCCCATCTTGCCCGGACCGTCACCGAGTTTCTGTCGCGTCGAATCAAACACCCGGATCTGTTTGGTGGTCAGGTGGTCCGCGTAGACCAGCACGACGCCCTCATCGGCTACGGGAACGAACGTGGCATCCGGGTAAGCCTTCGCCCATCCCCGTGCAACGTCCTCGGTCTTCGATCCGGCCTTCAATCGGATCACGCTCGGTTTCTTCGGGGCGGATTCGCCCAGTTTGAGGAGAAGATTTCCGATTTCGAGCGTCAGCGGCTCGCTCGCATAGACCAACAGCGCGCGGTCGGTCGGCAGGACCGTGACCGTTACGCCCTTGCCCTGGTAAGCACCTGAGATCACCTTCGCGGTCGCGTCCGGATCGAGCTTCTTCAGTGGGAACACGGTCAGAGTCTTCGTCAGCGATTCGTCGGCCGGTTTCGCGGGGGGCTTCTCCGGTCCTGGCTTATCGCCCGCATTTGCGAGTGCGAAAGTGGGCTCTGGCGCCGGTTGGGCGCTGGCGAAGTGGAACGCGCCGATGCAGCACGTGAGGGCCAGCCCGCCGTATATCGCAGCCGACGCGATCGCACGGAGTTTGCTCGTAAACATGGCTTTCAGTACCCCTTCGGTTGTGTCTGCGACGCGGCGCGAAATGAGTCCGCTCGCTGCGGCGTGTGCAAGGCCGTCGATGCTCACCGCGCGAATGACATTTGCGAATATCGTTGGCGGAACGGCCGTCGCCCCGCGCTCCGTTAGCAGCGCGAGCACCGCCGCGACTGGCACGACCCCACGGCAAGTCAGACGCGCCGCGAGCAACTGCCGGGCACGCGCGAGGCGCCCGGCGACGGTTCCCTCCGGGCACCCGAGTGCCTTTGCGGCCTCGCGCCGCGTGAGCCCTTCGAGATCGCAGAGGACGATCACTTCGCGATAGCGCTCGGACAACCCGCTCAGTTCGTCGTCGAGAATCGCGAGCCACTCGTCGCGGGTGCCGGCCGGAACCGCCGACGGTTCCGGCACCGATGCGAGTGGGCACTCGCGTTTTGCGCGCCGGGTGTTCGCTTCGCGTAACTTGCGGGCGGTGTTGTACGCGACCCCGTACAGCCACTGCGCGAGCCGGTGGCGCGTGCCGATGGTCGCGGCCTTGCGGGCCAGAACGAGGAACGCGGCCTGGAACGCGTCGTCGGCATCGGCGGGGTTGCGGAGCACGCGACCGCACACGCCCCGGACCATCGGACCGTGTCGGCGCACGATGGCCGCGAACCCCTCTTCGTCGCGCAGGCGCACAAACAGGTCGATGAGCTGACCGTCGGTGCGTTCGGTCCGCGCCGCGTCGGCAAGAGAATCGAGAATCTGGACGACGGTGTTCACGTGCCCTCGCTGTTCGCCCACCCTTCATCAGATACTTCCCGCCGACAGCGAATTTGATACGCGCGGCTCCAAAAGAACAATGGAAGGACTGATGAGAGCTGTGCCGGCGGTAGTAGCACCTCCTCCGGCCGTTGAGTAGACTCGCAACACACGTTCAGAGGGACACCGGATGCACGTCACCATCACAACCGTCGTCGCGCTCGTCCTCTCGCATTTCGCGGCACCGGTTCGGCCGGAACCGAAGGAAAACAAGCACTTCGAGTCGGGCGAGGAGGCATACGCGAAGCGGGATTACGAGAAAGCGATCAAAGCGTACACCGCGGCGCTCGAACTCGAACCGAAGTCGGTGGCGATCTACGAGGCCCGCGCCCACGCGCACGCGCACAACGGTGACCCGCTCGCGGCGATCCGGGACCTGACCGAAGCGATCGCACTCGACCCGAACCAGGCGCGGGCGTATGCGGCCCGGGGGAACCTCCGCGGCCGGTTGGGTTGGACCGAAAAGGCGATTGAGGATTTGACCGAAGCGATTCGGCTCGCGCCGGGTCGGTCGGCCAGTTTCTACGACCGGGGGGTGGCGTACATGGACCTCGGGGAGCCCAAGAAAGCCATTGCGGACCACACGACCGCGCTCCGACTCGATCCCAAAATGGCCGCGGCGTACCACATGCGCGGCGTGTCCCGCGCGGGCCTGGGTGACCTCGACAAAGCGATCGCCGATTTCTCCGAGAACCTGCGCCTCGATCCCAAAAACGCCAACGCGCTTCACAACCGTGGGGCCGCGTACCGGATCAAAGGGGAACTGGATAAGGCACTCGACGACCTGGACGAAGCCGTCCGTCTCGCTCCCAAAGATCCGTCGCACTACCTCGCCCGTGCCACCTGTTACCGGTTGAAGAAGGACTTCCCAGCGGCGTTCAAGGACTGCGACGAAGCGGTCCGCCTGGACCCGAAGAACCCGGTCGCGCTCTGCCGCCGCGCCGCCGTGTGCCTTGTCACACGCGAGTGGCCGGCGGCGCGCAAGGACTTTGACGAAGCCATCCGGCTCAACCCGAACCACGCGGATGCGTTCATGTTCCGTTCGATGTTTCTGGCCTCGTGCCCCGACCCGAAATATCAGGACGCGCCGCAGGCGTTCAAGGACGGCAAACGCGCGTGCGAGCTGACCGACTGGAAGAATTCGGCCGCGCTGGAAGCGTATGCGGCCTCACTGGCCGCGCTCGGCGATTTTGAATCGGCGGTGAAATGGCAGAAGAAGGTCGTCGCTGATGACGCGTACATGAAGACCGAGGGCAACAGCGCGCGCCGGCGCCTCGAACTGTACGAAGCGCAAACGCCCTACCGGCCGGACCCCGGTCCGAGAAAGGATTGAGACCGAGCGACGAGCGCGGCCGAACCGGCGCGGTTATTAGCGATTCGGCGGCTCACGACCGGTTTTCGAGTTCGACCGCCCGGAGGACGCGGAGCGGGTGGTCGGTCTGGATCAGGTCGATCCCCCACCCCATCGCCGTGCGGTACGGCTCGACCGTGTCGTTCGCCCCCAGCGCATCGGAGAACACCTTGATGCCCTTCTCGTGACACGCGGCGATCATCTCTTTCGAAAGAATGCGCCAGTTCGCGTCCACGCCATAGGGCTTGATCTCCGCGATCTTTTCCAGATCGGCTATCGCCTTGAGTGGCGGAAGCGGCCGCACGCGGGCATCGAGCTTTTTGAGCCGCGCGCAATATTCCGCCGACTGGTAGACGACGTGCCGGTCGAACAGACCGTGGTCCTTGATCGCGGTCAGTAGGGCGTCCGGGGCGATGTCCTTGGCGTCGAGGTACACACTCGCCTTGTCGCCCAGCGCGGTCAGGGCTTCGTCGAGGGTGGGGACACGGGTTCCGGCGAACGGCTTCCCGAACCACGCACCGGCGTCGAGTTTCCGCACTTCATCGAGGGTGAGGTCGCGCACCCGGCCTTTACCGTCGGTCGTGCGGTTCACGGTCGAATCGTGCATCAGGGCAAACTTTCCGTCCTTTGTCGTGCGGATGTCGATCTCGACGTAATCGGCGCCGAGCGCCACCGCGCCCGTGATCGCCGGTAGCGTGTTCTCCGGTGCGTAGCGGTTCGCCCCGCGGTGAAACGCGACCGCGACCGGCCACTTCGGTATCCGTTTGCGGGCCGCGGTCATCAGCACCCGCTCGGGGGTGTCCGTCAGGAGCCGATCTGCCCCTGCGGCGATCATCTCGAGCCACGTCACGGGAGCGTCCCACCTCGTCCCAAGAACCCGGGCCTGGACCGTGATCCCCTTCGCGTGAAACTTCTTGCACAGTTCGGGCGTCACGTCAGCGGCGTCGATCTCAACGGCATTGGGTGCGACGTCTTTCACGAAGGCGTCGAGAGCGGTCGTCGGCTGGTATCCGGTCATCGTCGGGACGGTCCCGCCGCTCGTCTTTCGCACCGCCGCGATCACGGCCGGAGTGCCGCGGGCAACGACCTGCTTTTCCATCCCGGCCGCTCGGACCTCTTTCACAAGACGTTCCGGATCGATCCGCTCGCAGTCGAGACACAGGTTCAGCTTCCCCTTTGCCAGCGCGAGCGCCTCGGTCAGCGAGAGTATCCGGGCCGTCTTGAACCGCGAGGCGAACCACGCGCCGGCGTCGAGCGCCTGCACCTCGTCGAGCGTCGAATCCGCGACCGCTCCTTTGCTGTCCGTCTTCCCGTCGAGCAGGTTGTCGTGAAAGACGATGTGCTTGCCGTCCTTCGTGAGCCGCACCGCGACCGCGCACCAGTCGATGAAGTCGGAGGCGCAGGCGTCGATTGCGAACCGGGTGTTCTCCGGCGCCATTGCGACCAGTCCGCGATGAGCCACGACCTGAACGGGACGCGCCGGTCCATCGGGTCCGATGAGGGGAACCCGCGGCTCGGCAGCGACTGCCGGGAACGATGTGCCAACCGCGGCGGACGCGGCGAGGAACTCGCGGCGGGTGAGGCGGGACATGGCTCGGCTCCGGTCGGCTCAGGAACAGTGACGAATCGGGGTTTCGTATGAATATGGCCGGTTCGAGACAGAACGAGCCACAGATGACTCAGACAACGCAGATCAGAGAAAAAACCGGAGAACTCTCGCTCAACGTGGTTGGTAACCCGTCGCCCCTCCCGTCCGGTCTGAAGGACCGGGCTTCCTCAACCCCGGCCAACGGCCGGGGTGCGGAGGGGCGATCGATCCGCCCTTACCAGTCGCTCCCGACAACGGCACCCTGGTATTGTGGGTCGTTACCGATCGTTCGCCAGGTGGCCGGGGTCACGGACGGGTTCACGATTCGGACACTCGCATCCCCCAGACAGACGGGCATGCCGCCCGTGTGGGGCGTCTGCGTGATCAGGCTGCTACAGCCGTTCGGGTCCGGCGCGCCGAACGTTCCCAGATTGGCGGCTCCGGTCGGCGGGTTCATGTTCGGCCGAACTTGCATGATCTGGAGCGTGGGGGTGTACTGGGCCGTCCCCGAAGTGTCGAAGTCCGCACCCGGGCACCCGCCCTGGAAGTAGACCCCGAGCTTTTGGTACGCCGTGAGCCAACCGTAACCGACGGCGCCCTGTTCGTCGCCCCCGCCGCACTGGATGTACCCCCAGTGGTGCCAGTAGTAGGTGTGCTGGTGACTGTCATCAAGGGTGCCGGTCCCCGACCCGAACCCGACGGCGTAACAAAGCGCGTAGCGTTCCGCGAACAGCGACGTGTTCGTCAGGCCGTTCGGCATGGAGCTCATCAGGGATTTCGGGGTCGGGGTCAGGACCAGCACGTTCGCGGCGTAATTCGAAACGGCGAACCCCGCTTCGGATTTGACATTGATGCCGTTGATCTGGTTGCCGCTCGTCGTGATGTAGTTCCCCGTTGTCGGATCGGAGGGGCAGATCAGCGTCTGCACGACCGGCGTTCCCGACATGCCCGGCGCGGTACCGGTACACACGGCCGCGTACGCGCTGTAGCTCTGGGTCCCGGTGGCCTGGATGAGCGCGAACAAGTTGCCCTGTTCGATGTACGGGAACAGGTGAACGGCCCAGGTTCCCGGGGCACCGTCCGGCGCGGAGGCGGCGCCGTAGTTCTGCGCCGCCGGGTACCCACTGCCGCCCCACGACGCGGCCGTGGGCCAGTTCCAGTTGGGGGGGATGACTCCGTAGCTGCTCTCGTAATTGTGCAGCGCCAGTCCGAGCTGCTTGAGGTTGTTCTGGCACTTCATCCGGGCGGCGGCCTCGCGGACCTTCTGGACGGCGGGGAGCAGGAGGCCGATCAGGATCGCGATGATCGCGATCACCACCAACAACTCGATCAGCGTGAACGCGGGCCTCGAAACGAGGCGGCGACGGGTCATCATGAAGCTCCGGGCGAGGAACAATCAGGCGCGAAGAATTCTCGACGGCGAGGGCACGGGGCGACCGCACGTGCCGACGGGCGCACGGGCGTCACGCTGGGGGCCGTTCTCAATCTCGAAAGTGTCCCGATTGAGAAGGATCTCGGCCGGTTCCGCTACAGCGCTGCGGCCGCGGCGGGGCAAGCGGTTCGTTCGGAGGGCGAGAACCACACAACGACACGCGACAGTCGGCCGAATTTACGATCCGGCCGGCGAGAGTAACTGATACAGCTTGGTCTCAGATACTGGCGTTACGATACATTAATAATGTGACGATTCGATATCGAGATGCGGAAAGGTTTGGAGAAGAACGCAGACGCGACACGGGCGCGTCACGTCCGCGTGCAGACGGGTCCGGCTCGCGGTCGCAGACCGGCGGGTCACGAGGCCGAAGCTCACCTAACGGGAGCCCGCCGGTTTGATTCACGAGGCGCGGCTCACGCGCCCAGGTTCTTGATGATCTGTTCGGTGATCGTGGCGGTGGKGCCGTCGCCGCCGAGGTCGCGGGTCAGACCGACGCCGGCCTGGAGCGTCTTGATGACCGCCCGCTCGATCCGCGCCCCCGCTTCGCCGCGGCCCACGTGTTCCAGCATCAGCGCCGCGCTGCGGACCACCGCAATCGGATTAGCCCAGCCCTTGCCCGCGATGTCCGGGGCGCTGCCGTGGACCGCCTCGAACACCGCGTACCGCGTGCCGAAGTTCGCGCCCGGAACGAGCCCTAGCCCCCCACCTGGTCCCGGTCCGCCGATTAATCCGGCCGCGAGGTCCGAGATCACATCGCCGAACAGGTTCTCCATCACCAGCACGTCGAACCCCGACGGGTCCATCGCCAGTTCCAGGCACACGTTATCGACCGGCTTCTCCTCGAACTGGATGAACGGGTAGTCGTCGGCCACCGCCCGCGCGCACTCCAGGAACAGCCCGTCGGACAGGCGCATCACGTCCGCCTTGTGGCAGAACGTGACCATCTTCCGGCCCCGGTGCCGCGCCAACTCGAACGCGAACCGCACGATGCGCTCCGCCGCGCCGCGCGTGACGAGCCGCACGCTCTCCACCACGCCGGGAACCACCTCGTGTTCGAGGCCCGCGTACAGGCCTTCTGTGTTTTCCCGGACGACGATTAAGTCGACCTTCTCGTAGGGCGTTTTCACGCCGGGCAGTGTGTTCACCGGCCGCACGCTGGCGAACAGTTCCAGTCCCTGCCGGAGCCGCACGTTGATGGACCGGTACCCCTTGCCGACGGGCGTGGTACACGGCCCCTTGAGCGCCACGCGGTAGCGGCGGATCATCTCCAGCGTTTCTTCGGGCAGCGGTTCACCGAACTGGGTGGCGGCCGGGATGCCGGCCGGGGCCTTCACCCAGTCCACCTTCACGCCGGTGGCGGCCACAACCCGGCAAGCGGCTTGGGTCACCTCCGGGCCGATCCCGTCGCCCTCGATCAGCACGATCTGCATGTGTCGCCCCGTGAAAGAGTGGTCCCAGTCAGAATGCCGGTCCGGGTGCCGACCGGCAAGCACCGATCCTTTTGATCCCCAACCGGGTTCCATCCTGTGTGAACTGAAATCCGACACAGATATACGCGGTTTTTCGTTCCGAACGGGAACGATTTCCCCACCGTTGCCCGGTGAGCTATGATTCGCACGTTCACCGCGAAACACGGGCGCCACACGGTGGCCAACGCCTGTTCCCTCTCCCGCGTTACGGGGTTAAGATGAGAACGAGCCCCGGTTGAAAGACGGCCGCTTTCAACCGGCGGATCGTGGCGTAGAAATGGCGCCAAAGTGGGGCAGAACCGGGCGCCGAAATGCGGCAATTGCGAACGTGGTGCAGAACTCCGAGCGGTGTTGCACCGTCTGAGTGACAGAACGTTGCTGCGGGGGCGATCGCGCCCGATGTCGCGGAACGTCGGAGCCCGGGGCGCTTCCCGAACTGGCCGATTGGGGTACCGAACTTGAAGCGTCCGTAACGGAATCGTTCTGCTGATCGATCCTGCCTTCCGAACGTCTCTCCTGGCCGCCTGCGGTACAATCTCGGAATGAACTCTTCCGCGCGCCGAACCCGAACGGGCGGCGCGTGGTCAGCCCGGAGTCAAATGATGGACGCGACCGTGCGGGCCAACTGCCCCAAATGCAAGGCCGTGCTGCGAATTCCCGCCCAGTGGGTCGGGCAGGCGGTGAAGTGCAAGAAGTGCGGTGCAACGGTCAAATCGAAGGCCAAAGCGGAAGACGATACGCCGGCCAACGGGCGCGCCGCCGCGCCCGCACCGGCCAACGCCTTCGACTTCAGCCAACCGCAGGCCGACGACGACTTTTTCGGCCTCCCGGCTCCCGCCCCGGCGCCTGTTCCTGTGCCGGCCCCCGCTCCGGTGCCCGTCCCGATCCAACTCGACGCAAACGGCTATCCGATTCCCCATCCGGCCCCGGGCGGTTACCCGGTACCGCCCGGGTATCCGTACCCGATGCCGTCGGGGTACGGACCGCCGCCCGGCTATCCGGCTCCAGTAGCCGGGCCGTACCCGTATCCGGCGCCCGTCGCGTATCCGCAACCGGTGCCCCACGGCCACGCCGCTCCTCCGGGCTACGCCCCGCTTCCCGGGTACGGCTACCCGGCTCCCGTTCCGGTTCCCGCGCCCGCCGCTCCCGTACCGGCTCCAGTGGCCCAACCGGGTCCGCTGGCGCCGACAAAACCCGGCGGCGCCGCGAAAGCGAAAGCCTCTGGTCGGCGCGACGCGAGCGGGGCCAACCCGATCGCTCACCCCGCACCGGCTCCGGCAGCCAACGAGTTCGAGATGGAGCCCGCCGGCCGCCGCGCCGCGCGCGCACAGCGGTCCCGCGGCGCCCGCTACCGCCGCGACAGCGGCAACAGCAAGTTCATCTGGATCGGCGTGTGTCTCCTGCTGACCGCGGGCCTCGTGGCGGGCGGCATTTACGGCGGCAAGCTCCTGAACGACAAGTACGGCAATCCGAAAGACGATACCGCGAAGGGTGAAAGTAACACCCCCGCCGCGCCGGCCGCGCCGGCAACCGCGCCGAAGGCCGGGGCGGGCGGCTTCCCGCGCCGGTTGCTGTTCGTTTCGGTCACCAAGTACATGTATTTGAACCCGCTGACCCAGGCGCAAAAGGACGCGCCGGACAAGACTCGGGCCGCCGCCAACCGGCTCGCGTACACCTGGCAGATCCCCAACGACCCGAAGAACAACCAGGTCTTCGTCCTCTCGGACACGGTGACCGGAGCGGACGAGCGGCTCCCGACGAGGAGCGTCATTCAGGGGACGTTCGAGGAGTTCTTCAAGACCAGCCGCGGGCAGGACCGCATCGCCATTTACTTCGGCGGGCACGCGATCGAGAAGGGCGGAAAGGCGTACCTCGCGCCGATGGAGGCCGAACTGGACGGCGAGGACTGGGAGAAGTCCGTGATCCCGCTCGAGCAGTTCTACGACGAACTGAACAAGTGCAAGGCCGCGCAGAAAGTGGTGATCTGGGACGTGTGCCGATACAACCCGGAAAAGGGCAAGGTGCGCCCCGGCTCCGAGCCGATGAGCGAGGCCCTGTACAAGGCGCTCACCAGCCCGCCGCCGGGCGTTCAGGCGGTCACCACCTGCAAGCCGGGCGAGAACGCGATGGAGTTCTCCGCGCTCCTGCCGGACTCGGATTCCCGGTCCCTGGTTTACAGCGGGAGCGTGTTCCTCGAATCGATGCGGTTCGTCGCGGAGCCGCGGAACAAGCGCCTGACCGTGTCGCAGGCGCCGGCCGATCCCTTGCCCGTTACGGAGACGATGCAGGCCATCGCCAAACGAACGACCGAGATGGCCGAAATCGCTGAAAAGGCCGGTAACACCGGGAAGCAAACCGTGTCGGTCGCCGGCGCCCCGCCCGCCGCGGGGACCGCGCCCGACGCGACCGAACCGGCGGCCGCCCGGTTCGTGCTGCCCCAAGCGCAAAAGGGCGCGTCGCAAACGGCGATCAAGTCGATCGAGACCGAGTTCATGGTGCCACCCATGACCCCGGACCTGGCCCGGACCGAGTTGACCGACTTCCCGTTTTCGGCCGACGTCATGAAGGGGTACGCGGCCGACGTGCCGCTCACCGAGATCATGGGGAACAAAGAGAAGTACGCGTTCCGGGTCGCCGTGGTCGAGTCGCTGCAAAAGGTCCGCGACAAGTGGGCGACCGGCGCCGGGACGACCAAGATCCGGCGGGAGGTGAAGGCGCCGATCGACGACAAGCTCAAGAACGAGGTGAAGAAGGAAAACGATGAGTGGGCCATCGGCATCATCGAGCTCGAGGACCAGTTACGGAAGCTCAAGGACGTGGCCGAGATGCAGAAGGACGAGCCGAAGCGGTGGCAGGCGCACTACGACTTCGCGGTGGCGTGCGTCAAAGCGCGACTGGCGTACATGAACGAGTACAACAAGATCCTGGGCACGATCGTGACGGAAACGCTCCCCACGCGCGACGAGAAGTTGGGGCAGGACGGCTACCTGCTGGTCGCGTCCGAAACGCTCAAGAGCGGTAAGGACGTGAAGAAGCTGGCCGAAGAGGCGCAGGAAGCGTTCCAGGAGATCGCGGTGAAGTACAAGGGCACGCCGTGGGCGATCCAGGCCAAACAGGAGAAATCGGTCGTGCTCGGCCTGAACTGGAAGGCCGCGTCGCTCAAGAAAGAGTGACCTTTTGTCGGTCGCGGCGGCTTGGCGCCGCGGGCCGGCGGCCCAGGCCCTCGCGTGTCCCGTGTGCGCCGATCCGCGTAACGCATTCGTCGTCGGGGCTCGCGTGCAAAGCCACGCTCGACTGCGACCTACGAGATGACGGCGCGGGAGCGGCGTGAGTCACCGTGGATGTGGTATGCGGGTCGGTGCGAGTGGCGTGAGCCCGTCGGTGGTTCGAGTCGTCTACCACCGGCGGGCTCACGTTGCGCCGCTCGCGCTGGCTTGGTTGGCGCCGATCCGCCCGGCGGGTTCGTCACCGTTTCGGGTACGGCGGCGGTGCGGTCACCTTCGGCGGGTTCTTCTTCAGTTCCGCTAACAGCACCTCTATCGCCTTGTTCAACTGCTGATCGTCGCCCGCGAACTCCTTGGCCGGGTCGTTGTCCACCACGATGTCCGGTGACACGCCGACGTTCTCCATGATCCACTCTTTCCCGCCCAGGTCGTAGCGCGAGAACTCCGGCTTGCTCAGCGACCCGCCGTCGAGCAGCGGGAGCGAACCGCGGATGCCGACCACCCCGCCCCAGCTCCGCTTGCCGATAAGCTGGCCCAGTTTGTAGTGCCTGAAGCGGTACGAGAAGATGTCACCGTCGGACGCCGAGAACTCGTTCAGTAGGCACGCCATCGGTCCGACGAACGTGCCCGCCGGGTCGGTCGTCGGTTCCGCGTTGCGGGCGACGCCGACCATCGCCGCCTCGCGGCGCAGGCGCTCGATCAGCATCGGTGACACGTTCCCGCCGCCGTTACCGCGCACGTCGATCACCAGTGCCTGCTTCTTCAGTTGCGGGTAATAGTGCTTGACGAACTCGTTGAGGCCCGTCGCCAGCATGTCCGGCACGTGGATGTAGCCGACCTTGCCGCCGGTCGCGTCGGACACCTTCTTGATGTTCCCCTGGACCCACGCGTAGTAGTACAGGTCGGCCTCATCGGCCGTGGGCGTGACCACCMCCCGCCGCGCGCCCTCGGTGGCCGGCTTCGCGCTCACGGTCAGCACCACCGGCTTACCCGCCAGGTGGACGAGCAGCTCGTTGATATTCTTCACTTCGCTCGTCGGCCGGCCGTTGACCGCCACGATCCATTCGCCGGCGCTCACGTTCACGCCGACCTCGGTGAGCGGCGAGCGGCGCTTCGGGTTCCAGTTCTCGCCCGGGAGGATGCGCGTGATCTGGAAGAACCCGGTGGCCGCGTCGCGCTTGTACTCGGCGCCGAGCAGCCCTTGTGGGATCTTCCGCAGTTCGGGCAGCTCGCCGCCGCCGATGTAGGCGTGCCCGGCGTTCAGCTCGCTGATCATTTCGCCGATGATGTAAGTGAGATCGGCGCGGTGGGCGACGTGTTCGACCAGCGGTTCGTACTTCTTCCGCACCGCGACCCAGTCCACGCCGTGCAGCCCCGGATCGTAGAAGAAGTCGCGCATCTGCCGCCAGCACGCGTGGAACATCTGCTTCCACTCGGCGCGCCTGTCGAGCGCCACTTCCAACCCCGAGAGGTTGAGCGCGTCGCCGATCGTAACCGGCCCCTTTGGCAGATCGATGATGCCGTACTTGCCGTCCTTGGAGACGAGCATCTTCTTGCCGTCGGCGGAGATCTCGTACCCGCTCACGGTGCCGAGTGCGGTTTCCTTCTTCGTCCCCAGGTCGAACACGAAGAACTGCACGCCGGGATCGCGGTTCCCCTGGCGGTAGTAGTACAGGGAGGTGCCGGCCGAGGTGAGGCGGCCGTAGCCCGCCGCCGGACCGGGCAGCGCGACCACGCGGCCCGCGAGGCCGTCCAGATCGACCTTCACATCCGCAGGCGCGTCCTTCTTGTCGTCCTTCTTCTCCGCGGGCTCGTCGTCGAGTTTCGGCCGCAGCGGGTTCGGCGTCGCCTTCGCCAGCGTCACGAAGTAGATGCGCGACATGTCGCGGTACGCGTGGTTCCACTCCGTCTGGCTGTAGATCGGGTTGAAGTCGCGCGCCGAGACGAAGAACAGGTATTTGCCGTCGGCGCTGAACGCGGGGGCGCTGGAGGTGTACCAGCCGTCGGTCACGTCCGTCGTCTTGCCCGTTTCGAGTGAGTACAGGTGAACCTTGCCGAGCGTGTCCACCTCTTGGCGCGCGAACGCGATCCACTTCGAGTCCGGTGCCCAGACGTACTCGCGGATCTCCCACGCCTTCGCCTGGTTCACCAGCGTGACCTTCTTGGACTCCACCTCTACAAACTGGAGCCGCAGCTTCTTGTCGGCCCACAGGATCTTCTTCGAGTCGGGCGACCAACTGATCTCGTACTTGTAGGTGTCCGCCCCTGTAGTGACGGGCTTGGCTGGCGCGCTGCCGTCGGCCGGGCCGACGTGGATCTCGTCCTCGCCGGTCGCGTCGGAGATGAACGCCACGCTCTTGCCGTCGGGCGACCACTTCGGGTTGCGCTCGTGGACGCCGGGCGTGCGCACCAGGTTGCGCGTGACGCCTTCGCCGGCCGGCACGGTGAAGATGTCCCCGCGGGCACCGAACAGCGCCCGCTTACCATCGGATGAGATCTCGAACTCCGCGACGCTCTTGCTCACGTCCAGAAGGCCGCCCCGGGCGCCGAGCCGGTCCTCGAGGATCGCCACGGTCACCTTCTCGGCCTTACCGGTCTTCACGTCGAACTTGTGGATGTAGCCGCCGTTCTCGAAGACGATGGCGGTTTCGCTCGCCGACGGGAACTTGATG
>BFBZ01001008.1_pt1 | contig 20738 bp, 21 predicted proteins | sample 1888401 | NCBI WGS metagenome assembly BFBZ01 (sample SAMD00112614, study PRJDB3348) | symbiont metagenome | host: Chara braunii | reverse complement strand
CCAGTATCTCAAGCTGGCGCTGGCGGCGGTGCTGATCTTCATCGGCTCGAAGATCTTCCTGGCCGACCTGCTCGGGCTCGAGAAGTTTCCGCCCGCGATTTCGCTCGGCATCACCTTCGGTCTGCTCGGCGCCGGCATCGCCTATTCGCTGTGGAAGACGCGGCCTGCGGTCGAGCCGATGAAGTGAGGCAGGTCGAAGGACAAGAGGTTGCTGCGTGGCAATGAATGATGTCGCATCCGACGACGAGGACTCCTCGGCGCCGCGCCGTCACAACGGGCCGATCAGCCGCCGGCTGCTCGCGATCGCCCGTACGGTGCGGTCCGAGGAACCGTCGATCGGCGAGTTGTTCGACCGGCTGGAATCGGAAGGTCTTGGCCTGACCCTGCTGCTGCTGACCCTGCCGGCGCTGATCCCGTTGCCGGGCCCATTCGGCGTGGTGTTCGGCACCTTTGTCGCGCTGGTCGCGCTGCAGATCCTGTTCGGCGCCGAGCGGCTATGGCTGCCCGAACAGTTGCGCCGCCGGCCGGTGCCGCAGCGGCTGCTGCGCAAGATAATCCGCGCCGGTCTCGACTGGGCGGGCTATGCCGAACGCGGCCTGCGCGAGGAGCGGCTGGTCTGGCTGACCGGCCGGCCGGCGCGGATGCTGCTCGCGCTGCCGCTGCTTCTGATGGCGGTCACCATCATCCTGCCGATCCCGATGGGCAACGTGATGCCGGCGCTGGCGCTGATCGCCGCCTCGATCGGCTTCATGGCAGGCGACGGCCTCGCCGTGCTCGTGTCGATCCTGATTGCGATGGCTGCGGTGGTCTGGACTGCCGTTCTGCTCTACACCGGCGCCGCAGCAGCCGACTATGCCGCAACTCTCCTGGCCCGCTTAGCTGTGCATCTGCGGGCGATGCTGGAAAGCGTCGGTGTCGATCTCGGCTTTGCCGCAGGCGTGACAACCGTATTTGCAGTGGTAACCGGCATCGCGGCGCTTGCCTTCTGGGTGCAGGCGGTACGCCACCGGCGCAGCCGGCGCGCATCCTTCGATCCGGCGCAGGATCCGCGCGAGCGCTCCCGCGCGCTGGCGCGTCGCGGCCGCGGCCTCGTGGCCGCCGCGAGCATTGCGACCACCGCAGCCGCCGTCTTCATCGCCACGCGTTTCATGCTCACCGGCTCGATCTGAAGTTCCGCCTGTGGCGGCGCGGCCGCACGACGGTGCATTGCGGCTGCGACGGACATATCTTCGTGAGCACCTGCCGGCCGGAAGCGCGAGCACTTGTCATTGAAGCAGCAACAAAAAATGCGACCGGTAAGCTCTGGCGCGTCGCGCATCGTCGACGGCCTGCGAGAAATGCCACTGTCCCTTTGTGCCGGCTGCAGCTATACGAGAGATGACTGTCATTAAACGGTTACAGAATCGACACATGCCCGATTCGAACGCACCGGCGTCGATCCACGGCAGTGGCCATGCGGTCGGCGTGCGGGAGAGTGGTGAGTCGGCGAGCAGCGATCCCGGTGGCGCCGCCGATCGCTTGACTGCGCAGCACCTAGCCGATCACGCGGCCACGCAGGAGGATGCCGCAGCGCTTGGCGTGGAGGTCGCGGCGCCGTCCTTGCCGGATCCGGCGGCCGGCAGCGGCCACGAGATCGAGCTGAAACTCCTCGTCGCGCCCGATCAACTCGCCGGCTTCAACAACGCACCGGTCGTCACCGCGCATGCGCGCAACAAGGGCTCGCGCAAGCATCTGACATCGGTCTACTACGACACGCCGAAGCGCACGCTGTGGAAGAACGGCTTCACCTTGCGGGTGCGCCAGAGCGGCTCGCGCTTCGTGCAGACCGTGAAAGAGCAGCACAGCGACGACCCACTCAAGCGCGGAGAGTGGGAGGCCAGCGTCAGCTCGCTGGCGCCAGATCCGGTGCTGGCGGCCGCGCTGCTGCCGGAGGAGCTTCGCTCCGCGCTGGCCGAGGCAACGCTCGAGGCGGTGTTCACGACCGACGTGCATCGTCACGCGCGCATGCTCGACTTGCCCGGCGCGACCATCGAGATCGCGTTCGACAGCGGTGTCATCAAGGCCGGCGAGCACCGTGAGATCGTGAGCGAGATCGAGCTGGAGCTCAAGAGCGGCAACCCCGCCGCCATCTACGAGATCGCACAGCGCATCGCCGATCACGGACCGATCAGACCTTCGATCCGCAGCAAATCCGCGCGCGGTTTCGACCTCGCAGCCGGAGCAGCGCCGGGGGCCGAAAAGCCGCCCAAGCTGCGCCTCGATCCGGCGGTGTCTCTCGACGAGAGCTTCGCTCTCGTCCTGCGCGGCAGCCTGCATCATCTGCTGCAGGCCATGCCTGCGGCAGAGGACGGACGCGATACGGAAGGCGTGCATCAGTTGCGGGTGGCGCTGCGCCGCCTGCGCGCCGCGTTGCATCTGATGCGGCCGCTCGGGACCTCGGCGACGCTCGACGGTCTCGAGGCGGATGCGCGCTGGCTGGCACAGAGCCTCTCGGCGGCGCGCGACCTCGACGTGTTCCTGACCGATACGCTGCCCGAGATCGCCGAGGCCTGCCCCACTGTTGCAGGCTTCGACTCGCTCCGGGCGCTCGCCGAGCGGCGGCGCGATCTCGCCTATCGCACGCTGCGCATCGCGCTTGCCGAGCGCCGCTGCGCCGCTTTCGTGCTCGGCCTCGGCGAATGGATCGAGACCCGCGGCTGGCGCAACGACGTCTCCCCCGACGATCTCCGACGCCTCGCGGCGCCCGCGATCGATTTCGCCGGGCCTGTCCTGTCGGAGCGCCACCAGAAGGTGCTCAAGCGCGGCCGCCGCTTCAAGAAGCTGTCGGCCGAGCGGCGCCACCGGCTGCGTCTCGCGCTGAAGAAGCTGCGCTACAGCATCGACTTCCTGCTGCCGCTCTACGGCGCGAGCAAATCGGCGAAGAAATATGCCAGGACGCTCGCCGGCTTCCAGGAACAGCTTGGCCACTACAACGACATGGCGGTCACCGCCGGCGTGATCGAGACCCTCGGCACCACCTCCACCGAGGCGGCGATCGCGGCCGCCGCGATCACCGGCTGGCAGTCGCATGCCATGGCCGGCGTGGAGGAGCCGTTGCGCGAGGCGTGGCGCGCCTTCACGAAGGCGCCGACGCCATGGCAGGCCGAGGAGGCGTGACGACCGGACGCGGTGACGTCGGTTCATGGACCGCATTGATCTGGTTCAAGGCGTCTGGTCGAGCTGTTTGGGAGCGTGATCTCATGAAGATATCCAGCGTGACGTGTCCCCATTGCCGTGCCGCCTACGAGATCGCGGAATCGACCTCCGCCATTGGCGCTGCCGGGCGGTTCGACTGCGGCGTCTGCGGCACGCCATTGGCGGCGTGGGACGAGCCGAAGCTGCGGGCCTTCCGCCTGGAGGTACCACCCGAGCGCAAATATCCCCGCGTGCCGGCCCCCGCCCCGCTCACCTGACTCCCGTTCCGCAATCCGGAACGCCCGGCGTGGTCCGTCGAGGTGACCGCGCATCCGCGCATGGCGCCATGGCCGGCGGCAACTTGCCTGGCTTTTTTGACCGGGTCATAGTCGGTCACCGCGCGGTGCTGCCGGCTGGCTTGGCCGCATCCACTGCAGCGTCCCGATCCACTTCAGCGAGTCATCCGGTCCTCATGCCCATCCTCAACAGCATCGCCGCGCTCTCCGACGAAATGGCCGCTTGGCGCCACGACTTCCACGAACATCCCGAGCTGCTGTACGAGGTGCATCGCACCGCCGGCATCGTCGCCGACAAGCTGCGCGCATTCGGCTGCGACGAGGTGGTGACGGGCATCGGCCGCACCGGCGTGGTCGGCGTGATCCGCGGCCGCAAGTCCGCCTCCGGCAGGACCATCGGCCTGCGCGCCGACATGGATGCGCTCCCGATCGAGGAAACCTCTGGCGTTCCCTACGCCTCGAAGACGCCGGGCCTGATGCATGCCTGCGGCCACGACGGCCACACCGCGATGCTGCTGGGCGCTGCGAAATATCTCGCCGAGACCCGCAATTTCGACGGCACCGCCATCGTCATCTTCCAGCCGGCCGAGGAAGGCGGCGCCGGCGGCAAGGCGATGGTCGATGACGGGCTGATGACGCGCTGGGGCATCCAGGAGGTCTACGGCATGCACAACATGCCGGGCGTGCCCGAAGGCCATTTCGAAATCTCGCCCGCCGCGATGCTGGCCTCGGCTGATGCGATCCACATCAAGGTCACCGGCAAGGGCGGCCATGGCGGTGCCGGCCCGCACCGGGCGGTCGACAGCATCCTGATCGCCTCGCAGATCGTCAACGCGCTGCAGTCGATCGTCGCCCGCAACGTCGATCCCTTGAAGTCGGCGGTGATCTCGGTGTGCTCGATCCATGGCGGCACCACCTTCAACGTGATCCCCGAGACGGTCGAGATGCTGGGCACCGTGCGCACGCTCGATCCGGAGATCCGCGATCTCGTCGAGAGGCGCATCGTCGAGGTCGCCGAGGCCACCGCGCGCGCCTATGGCGGCTCGGCCGAGGCGATCTACGAGCGCAAATATCCGGTGACGATGAATCACCCTGCGCAGGCGGCTTTCGCCGCCGACGTCGCCCGCGACGTCGCCGGCGCTGAGCGCGTCAACGACCGCGCCATTCCGCTGATGGGCGGCGAGGATTTCGCGTTCATGCTGGAGGCGCGCCCGGGCGCCTTCGTGTTCCTCGGCATGGGCCCCGGCAACGAATGCCACCACCCGGCCTACCGCTTCAACGACAACATCCTCAGCGCCGGCGCATCGTACTGGGTGAAGCTGGTCGAGAAGAGCATGCCGGCGAACTGATCGGAGCGACCGCGCAAGCTCGCAACGAGCGTCATTGCGAGGAGCCGTAGGCGACGAAGCAATCCAGGATATTCATCGGATCGCCAGTCTGGATTGCTTCGCTCCGCTCGCAATGACGGGTGTGGCTGACATCGCCGACCCCACAGGCTCCGTCATCGCGAGCGCCAGCGAAGCGTCCAGGGACGCAATGCACCGATCGGAATGGCTTCGGTTTCCTTCCACGAACAGTTCGCCCCGTATCGAAACATCGCGCGCCGCCGCCCGGCTAGGAGAAGCCATTCTCCCGCCCGCGAGGCACCATGCAGAGCCGCTCCGATCTCACGACAGAATTCGCCCTCCTGCTCGTTCTGTCCACCTTGTGGGGCGCCTCATACACCTTCATCAAGATCGGCGTCGAAACCATTCCGCCGCTGACCCTGATCGCCGCGCGCACGCTGATTGCGGGGCTGCTGCTGGCCGCGATCATCCGCAGCCGCGGCCTCGCTTGGCCGCGTGACCGGACGATTTGGCGTCGCTTCGTGATCCAGGCCGGTCTCAACAGCGTCGTGCCATTCACGCTGATCGCCTGGGCCGAGCGCACCGTCGAGGCGGGTCTTGCGACGATCCTCAACGCGACCTCGCCGATCTTCACCTTCCTGCTGACCGCGCTGGTGACGCACCACGAGCCTGTCACCCTGCGCAAGCTGGTCGGCGTCGCCGCCGGACTCGCCGGCACCTGCCTCATCGTCGGCACCGAGGCGCTGGGCGGGCTTGGCCGCGAGCTGTGGGCGCAGATTGCGATCGTCGCCGCCACCATCTGCTATGCCGGTGCGGCGATCATGGGAAAGAGCTTCAAGGGACTCGATCCGATGTTGCCGGCCGCGGGATCGCTGCTGTCGGGCGCCGCGGTGCTGATCCCGCTTGCGCTGGTCGTCGACCATCCGTGGACGCTGGCACCGTCACTGCGCTCGGTGCTGGCGCTGGTCGCGCTCGCGACCGTCTCGACTGCGGCCGCGATGGTGATCTATTTCCGCCTGGTGCAGACGCTCGGCTCGATCGGCGCCACCGCGCAATCCTATCTGCGGGTGCCGATCGGCGTTGCGATCGCCGTGGCCGGGCTCGGCGAGCACCTCGCGCCGACCGCCTGGATCGGCCTCACCTGTGTCCTCATTGGTGTGATCGCGATGACGCTGCCCGCGCGCAAGAAGCCGACAGGCGATCCGATCCAAGGTTGACCGCACGCACCAGCGCTGCTTTGAACCCAAAGCGGCAACGCTGGATCAATAAAATGCAATGCATCTTCGTTTTGCTTCTTGTCGCGCTGGCAACCACGATTGGTCCGGCCGCGGCCTCGGCCGACATCCCCTACGCGATGTCGGAGCATCCTTCACAAGACGGCCGCTGCAAAGGAGACACCGGCAAGGCCGACCTCGACCGCGACGAGCAGGCCTGCCTCGCTCAGTTGAACGATGTCGTCAGGCGCAACGGCAAGTCGCTGGAAATCACATTCAAGGATGGTTCCACCAGAAGCTACGTGACCCGACTTCCGGATGACCTACCCGGACATGAGGACGACTCGGTCGAGTACAAGCTCGTCGGCTACTTTCCGGAGCACGAACTCCTGCTGATCGAGATCGGCTATTGGGAAGGCGTGCAATGGATGCTGCTGTGGCTCAATCGCGTCATCGAGACCAAGATCCATTCGCCGCCGCACGCCTCGCCAAGCCGCCGCTGGCTGTTTTCGGTCTGCTCCAGCGAAGGTCCCTCCGGCTGCGGCAACGGGATGGAGATCGTTGCCGCGCCGTTCGACCTCAAGCTGGGGGGCTGGTCCTATCTCACCCCTGACGACGACTACACCTTCTACGAGTTCGACGGCTGGGACGGCGACGACCGCGTCAAGCTCATCGCCACCTTCAAGGTCGGCACCGAGATGAAGCCATTCCCGGCCTCTGTCGAACGCAGCAACGGCCGCTGGCAATTGAAGCTGCCAAAACAGCACCGCAAACCGCCACGTCATTAGCAGCCCGTTTCTCTCGCCGTCATTCCGGGGCGGCGCGCAGCGACGAGCCCGGAATCCATAACCACGACTGTGCAGGTGGCGAAGACGAGCATACCGGCCAGCTCGCGTCGCACAGCATCCTGTGGCTATGGATTCCGGGCTCGCGCCGCTGCGCGACGCGCCCCGGAATGACGGCGGAGAGAGTGAGGCTAAGAGTGCTGCCCTGCTTCGATGACGCAGTCGCCGACAGCAGCGTGGTCACTCATCCCCCGATCGCGATCGTCACCTTGCCGAGATGCGCGCCGCTCGCCATGTAGTGGAACGCCTCGCGCGCCTCGCTGAACGGAAACACGCGGTCGACCACCGGCTTCACCTGATGCAGCGTCAGCGCGTTCGCCAGCGCCTGGAGATCGTCGACCGAGCCGACCGTGACGCCCTGCAGCCGCTGCTGCTGCATCACCATCAGCGGCAGCCGCAGCTCCGAGGCCGGCGCACCGGCGAGCACGCCGATGAAGGCGATGGTGCCGCCGATCCGGGTGGCGCGGATCGACTCGTTCAAGGTGCCGACGCCGCCGACCTCGACCACGAGATCGACGCCCTGCCCGGTGATCTCGCGCGCCTTCTTGCCCCAATCCGGCACCTGCTTGTAGTTCAGCGTGACATCGGCGCCGAGCGCCGTCAGCCGCGCGATCTTGGCTTCACTCGACGACGTCGCGATCACCCGCGCGCCGGCCATCTTCGCGATCAGCAGCGCAAAGATCGAGACGCCGCCGCTGCCTTGCGTCAGCACGGTGTGGCCGGGCCTGATGCCGCCGAGCTTGATCACCGCGCTCCAGGCGGTGACGCCGGCGCACGGCAATGTCGCGGCCTCGACGTCGGTGAGATGCGCCGGCGTCCGCACCAGCGCGTGCATGGGAAACACCCGATACTCCGTCAACGTGCCGTCGACGGCGCCGCCCAGCGCCGCACGCATCTTCGCTTCGCTCGGCTCGCCGCCGGTCCAGCTCTCGAAGAAGCTGCCGATGACTCGGTCGCCGGTCGCGAATGCTGTGACGCCCTCACCGACCGCCTCGACCACGCCTGCGCCGTCGGACAGCGGCACCAGCGGAAATTTCTGCCGCGAGCCGTAGCCGCCCCTCACCGTGATCAGGTCACGATAGTTGATGCTCGCCGCCGTCAGCCGCACCAGCACCTCGCCCCTCCCCGGCTGCGGCACGGGCTTGTCGACCAGCGCCAGCGCATCGATTCCGCCGGGCCCCTGCAGCTCGTAACATTGCATCCGATGTCTCCCGCCCAAGCGGCGTCGCCGCTTCGTTGTTCTGCCGGGAATGGTGAAGCGTTTCGTGCCGGCGATCAAGCCGAGCCTCGTTCCGCGCGGCGGACAGACAACGCGAACGCAACGCAAATCCGATGGTCGCGGCGCCGCCGGCTCTCAGTCATCGATCAGCGGGATCACGACATGGTTCAGCACATATTCCGTGCCAACCCAGGTAATGGTGAGTGCCAGCAGCAGCAATCCAGCCAGCAGCAGCATGTCGCGCCGTTCCATCGAACACATACGCAGCAACGCCGCTGCGCGTTTCGCATCGCAGCCATGCCACGCGCCGCGAGACATGCGACGCCTGCGAGGAACCGGGCCTTCACATCGCCGCGTCGAACCTGATCCGGCAGACCAGACCTTCGTCGCGATAATCCTGCTCGATGCTGCCGCCGATCGCCGCAAGGCTCGCACGGATCATGCGCGTGCCGAAGCCCTCTTTCCCGGGCGGCTCGATCGGGTGCGGACCGAGCTCGCGCCAGGCCACGCTGCCGCGGCCGCCCTCCTGCGCGATCTGGACCTCGAGTCGTCCACCCTGGCCGCGCAGCGCGCCGTATTTGACGGCGTTGGTCGCAAGTTCGTGGAACACCAGCGCGAGATTACGCACCGCTTCCGGCCCCAACGGCATGTCCGGGCCGTCCACCGTCACGGCGCCGGAGGCGCGATACGGCTGCAGCTCGACGTCGAGCAGCATGCGCAAGGTCATCAGGCGGTGGTCCGACCAGGCGAGACTGTTGGCGCGCGCGACGGCGTCGAGCCGCAGCGCGATCGCTTCCCCTTTGGCGCGATCCTCGCCCGACAGGCTCGATCTGACGATCGCCTGAAACAACGCGAGCTGATTGTTCACGCGATGTCTCAGCTCGCCGAGCAGCAACTCGCGCGCATGCTCGCTGCGCTTCAGCTCCATCAGCGCGCCGCGACAGAGATGCCCGAGCCAGATGATCAGCGCCGCGGTGCTGAGGAATCCGACGAGGTTGATCGCCTCGGCATGATCGGGACGATCGGTGAAGCCGACGAGCACCACGGTGGCAGACAGCCAGGCGGCAAAAATGGCCGCGGGAATGCCGCCGAGCAGCGCGGCGAACACCACCGCAGGGTAGAACGTCGCGTAGGGCAGCGTCGCGCCGGCATAGTCCAGCCCGATCCGGCCCGCGGTCGAAATCGCGACGGCGAGCATGGTGAGCAGAAACGTGGTCGCCGACCACTGTCTGCCCCGAACGATCCAATCTGAGAAACTCCGACCCGCGCGCACGATTGACCCCGAGCGCAAGGTCTATCGCCGGACGCCTGCAGGAACAAGCTGAAGCAACTGCCGCATGGGCGCAAAAATTTTAGGAACTTTTGCCGCGCCGTTGCGTTTGACGGCCCTGTTGCGCCAGACGGAACGCATCATGCCGCGTGGTGGGAGAAGCGACCGCCGCGCCGCCACCGGCAAGCGTGACTACATGGCCCCTGCGCCCCCAGCGCCTCTGCTCGACACCATCAGTGCTACTCCGCGTCGCGTCGGCGCAGCACGAATGCTGGACGTTGCATGATGAGCTCGTCGCCGGCTGCGCCGATGAACTGAAAGACAACGGTATCGGAACGCTGCACGCGAGAGAGCTTGTATCCGGCGCCTCTTGCTGCGCTAACCCTAGCGGCTTGCCGCTGAGCGCCGCAGCGTCGATCATGGCGGTCATGACGACGAAATCGCGCGAGAGACTCTACGGTGCCGGCATCCGCATCGCGCAGGAGCAGGCCGCGCGCGCGCGCAAGGAAGCGGATCGTCTGGCCTGCGACGCCTGGAATAAGCGGATGCTCGGCTACAAGGGACCGGCGCAGCCGTCGCCGCTGCTCGGCGACGCGCTCAACGCGGGCTATTACTATCTCGAAGTGCGCTGCCTCGGCTGCGACACCAATCAGACCGTTGCGCTCGACATCATCAGGCGCGCCAAGACGACGCCAATCCATGAACTCGAGCGCTACATGCGCTGCCAGGACTGCTCGCGGCTGCGCGGTCGTCCCTACAAGCGCAGCGCGCTGGTGGCATTGCGCGAGACCAAGATCTCGGCCGCGCATCCGGCCTCGACATGGTGGCCCGGTGAACGATAGACAGTCGAATGCCGAGCGTCGCGTCATCTCGCATCCCCATAGAGGTACTCCGATCAGGCGCTGACGGCGCCGCTCGAAAAAATGCATGGACACCCGGAACAATCATGACGATCCGTTGTTTCGAAAACTTGCCGGCGCGGCAGGGAAGCGGAACATGTCAGAGTTGATGACCCAGCCGGACAAGCTGCGGGCCGACGCAGCGGAATGCGCCCTCATTCGTGATCTCGCCACCGACCGCGACAAGCGCGAGCTGTTCGCGCGCCTGGCCGAGCATCTGAGCATGCTCGCCGCCGAGGTCGAGCACGCGGCGCGCGCACGGGATGGGCACGCAGAGAATGCGAGCCTGCGCTGAACCGCGACGCTCGCCGGACGAACTGCGCCGATTGCGCTCCGCTGCTGTTGCGGTGCTCGCCACACAATCGCGCACCTCCCATTCGCTATAGATCGGGATGATCCGCGATCGATTCGCGCAGCGAGCGATCACGCCCCTCTCAGCGCCACAGGTGCCGATCTTGCGACGTCTCCTCCCCCGTCTCGCCTGCCTCGTTCTGCCGCTTCTCCTCGCTTTCCCCGCCACAGCCGCTGAGCTCGTCGGCCGCGTCAGCATCGTCGATGGCGACACGCTGGACATTCACGGCGAACGGATTCGCCTGTGGGGCATCGACGCGCCCGAAAGCGCGCAGCTCTGCCGCGGCCGCGACCGCAAGCCATATCGCTGCGGCGCGCTGGCCGCCAACACGCTGGACGCGTTCACGCGCAGCAAGGTTCTGCGCTGCCTGCCGGTCGATGGCGATCGCTACGGCCGCATCGTCGCGCGTTGCGCCGCCGGCGCGACGGATCTCGGCCAGTTCATGGTGTCGCGCGGGCTTGCGGTCGAGGAGCCGCAATATTCGCGCGGCGTTTACACCGCCGATCAGCGCGCCGCCCGCCGCGCCGGCCGCGGCATCTGGTCGGGCCGCTTCATCGAGCCGCCGCTCTATCGGAGCTGCATGCATGCCGGCGGCACGACGTCGGTGTGCTCGGACGGCGGGATCGGCTGGCGGTGAGCGCCGCCGCATGACGACGTCGCCTTCCACCACACCCGACACAACACCTCAATTGCCACGCGTTGGCCTCTGGCTGTACGGTCGCGCATCGCAGAGATCAGGGCTGGATGAGGACGATGACGGAGACAAAGACGCGCGTGGCGATCCTGTTCGGCGGGCGCTCGGCGGAGCACGACGTCTCGCGGGCCTCGGCGGCCAACATCGTCCGCTCGCTCGATGCCGGCCGCTACGCCGTCACGCTGATCGGCATCACCACCGACGGACGCTGGGTGCTCGCCGACGCTGCGAATGACGGCACAGGCGCGGCGCTGACCGTACCCGCTGACGGCCCGCAGATCGTGCTGCTGCCGGCCGGCCAGGGCCGCGCGCTGGTCATCGGCGACGGCGCCCCGCGCGAGCTCGCCTTCGACGTCGTGTTTCCGGTGCTGCACGGTCCGAACGGCGAGGACGGCACCGTGCAGGGCGCGCTGGAGCTCGCCGATGTCGCCTATGTCGGCGGCCGCGTGATGGGATCGGCGGCGGCGATGGACAAGGACGTCGCCAAGCGCCTGCTGCGCGATGCCGGCCTGCCGATCGTGCCGTTCGTCACCATGACGGAAGCGTCGCCTGTGACCTATGCGGCGGCGGTCGACGCCGTCGGGTCATCCGAGCTGTTCGTCAAGCCGGCCAATCTCGGCTCCTCCGTCGGCATCTCCAAGGCGCGCAACGCCGAGGAGTTCGAAGCCGCCTGCCGCCTGGCGCTGCGCTTCGACCTGAAGATCCTGATCGAGCGCTGCATCAGCCCGGTGCGCGAGATCGAATGCGCGGTGCTGGAGCGTGCCGACGGCGAGGTCGCCGCCTCCGAGCTCGGCGAGATCGTGCCCGCCGACAGCCACGGCTTCTATTCCTATGAGGCCAAATACACCGATGCCAAGGGCGCCTCGCTGCACGTCCCGGCGCGGGTCGAACCCGCTCTCGCCGCGCGCATCCGCAAGATGGCCACCGAGGTGTTCGGCGTGCTCTGCTGCGAGAGTCTCGCGCGCGTCGACTTCTTCGTCCGCGGCGAGGAGGTCTACGTCAACGAGGTGAACACCCTGCCGGGCTTCACCAACATCAGCATGTACCCGAAGATGTGGGAGGCCACCGGCCTGCCCCAGCCGGCGCTGATGGACAGTCTGATCGCACACGCGCTGGCGCGCCATGCCCGGCTCAGGCAACTGGCGTCGCAGCGCTGAGGAACGCGTCTGCGGCCGCCGCAGGTCAGCGCGGCGCCACCTTGACGCCGGCGGCGACCCGGTCGCTGGGATAGATGATCACGACATCGCCGCTGGCGACGCCGTCGGCCACGGCGGCGAACCGGCCCGAGCGCCGGATGAGCCGGACGGTGCGCAACTCGGCGCGCCCATCCTTCAGCGCGAACACCGACCAGTCGTCACCGCGCTTGAACAGCGCGCCGGTCGGAACGATGGTCGCATCCTCCTGCGTGAAGACGACGATCTGCGCATCGAGCTGATAGGCATCGCCGAGCCGCTGCCATTGCTCGGCCGGCGAGACGATGTCGATCAGCACGTTGACCCGCTGCTCCTCGACGCCGAGCGTGGAGATCTTCGTGAAAGCCGCCGGCTCGACCCGGCGAACCCTGCCCGACAGGCGGCCTGCCCCGCCCCAGCGATCGATCGTGACCTCGGCGCCGGGACGGATCTCGACCGCGTCGGTGCTCAGCACGTCGATGACCACTTCGAGATCACGGGGATCGCCGAGCTCGAGCAGCGCCGCGCCTGGCTGCACCGTCGTCTCGCTTTCCTGGATCACTTTCAGCACCAGCCCGCCGACCGGCGCGGTCACGCTCCAGCTATCCGCCGGCGCATCGGCATCGGTCTTGCTCCCGTAGCGCGCCAGCATCGCCCTGAGCTGGCTGAGCTCGTGCTCGGCGGCATGGTCGGCATATTCGGCGGCGCGCAGGTCACGTTCGGCAATCCGCATCGCGAGCTCGGCGCGCTCCCGCGCCTGCGCCGTCGCGGCTCCGCTGGCGGCCAGGGCCGTGGTACGCGCCAGATCGGCGCTCGCCTGCGCACTCTGCGCCTGCGCTCGGGCCACTACCTCCTTGGCGCGCTCGACATTGGCCTCTGCCGCACCGAGCAGCTCCTCGACCTCGCGGCGGGCCCGCGGATCGAGCAGCGGCGCCGGCGCCGGCATGATTGTGGCGACCACGTCGTCGGCCTTGACCTGGTCGCCGGCCTTGAAGCGGATGCGGCCGAGACGGCCGGCGAGCGGCGCGGCCACGACGTAGCGCTGGCGCACCCGCGTCTTGCCGTCGTCCTCGACGGTGGCAACGAACCGCCCTTTCGTCACCGCGGCCGTCTCCACCGGGACGGGGCCCGGCATCATCATCCAGGCGATGACGGCGGCCGCCGCCAGAACGCTCGATACGATGACGACGCGGCGCAAAACGGGTGGCATGCTCATTCCCTGGTCTTGAGGGCCGCGACCAGATCGAGCTGATCCACCCTCCTGCGGACGATGATGGCGCTGATCGCGGCGCTGGCCAAGACCACCGCTGTCGCGATCAGGTAGGTCTGCGGCGCGATCACGCCCGGGATCTGGAAGCTCTCGCTGGAATGCAGGCGCGCGATCAGCCCGATGATGGCGTGCGACAGCCATAGGCCGAGCGGAATCCCGACCGCGATGTCCAGCGCGAACTCGCCGAACAGGATGCCGGCGACCTCGCCGCGGGTGAAGCCCAGCACCCGCAGGCTCGCGAGCTCCCAGGCGCGCTCCTGCAGGCTGATGCGGGCGCTGTTGTAGACCACGCCCACGGTGATGATCGCGGCGAAGCCGGTGAGGATGCCGGCGGTGACGAATACGAGGCCCGCGATCTTCTCGATGAAGGATGCGAGGGTGTAGGCCTTCATCGTCACGGATTCGATTTTCGGCATGCTCTTGAACCTCGCGCCGAGCGCAGCCAGCGCCGCCGGCTCGACCTGGAGGCTCGCCGCCGAGATCACCGCGCCTTCGCCGGTGAAGCGGTTGAGCGTGTCGATGTCCATGTAGGACGCCATGCCGATCGCCTCGTCGACGATGGCGCTCACCGGCAGGTCGCGCCGCCGACGGTGGCCTTCCATCGCCTCCACCGTCACGACCTGCCCTGCGCTCAGCGCCAGGCGCTCGGCAAGGCGTCGGGTCAGCGTGATGCCATCGGGCACAGCGACGATCGGACGGCGCGCGGAATCGTGCGGTCGGCGCAGCTCGTCGGCGGCCGCCAGTCCGATCACCGAGGTGAGGTAGCTTTGGTGCCCGGCGCGCAGGCGCACCGGAACGATGCGCTGGCCCTCGATCGCGAGCACACCAGGCTGGCGCGCCAGGTCACGCAGGATCGCGCGGTCCATCGGATGGATGAAAGTGATCGTGGCGTTGCCGCGCTCGACCAGATTGAACTGCAGCTCGATCATCTCGCCGATGGCATCGCGCCAGAAGATCCCGAGCACCATCATCGGCACCGCGAAGGCGATGCCGACGATGGTGAACAGCGAACGGAACGGCCGCCCCGCGACGTTGCGCAGCATCATCATCCGCCGCGCGCCGAACGCCGTGCCGGGCAGGATGCGCTCGATCCAGGAGCGGCGGAACCCCAGCGGCATCGCGGGCCGCATCGCCTCCGCCGGCGCAAGGCCGACGACCTCCTGAAGCGCCGTGACGACGCCGAGGGCGCCCGCCGCGACGCTGATCGCGACACCGGCCACCGCCGCCCATGGCGCCAGCCGAAACGGCAGCTCCGGAAGACGGAAGAACCCCTGATAGCTCGCGATCATGGCATGGCCGAAGCCGACGCCGCCGGCGATGCCGAGCACCGATCCGATCAGCACGATGACCAGCATCAGCTTGAGATAATGGAAAGTGAGCCGCAGCGTCGGAAAGCCGAGCGCCTTCAGCGCCGCGATCTGCTCGCGCTGCGCGGCGACCAGCCGCCCGAGCGCGCCGTTGAGCAGGAACGTGGCGACACCGAAGAAGATGATGGGGATGGTGATCGACATCACCTTCTGCTGGTTCAGCTCGTCCTCGAGAAAGCGGTTCGACGGCTGGTCGCGCCGCGCAATCGCGCCGATCGAGCCATAGGGCTCGAGCAGCCGGTCGAGCTCCTCGATCACGGGCTTGGGATCGACACCCGGAGCGAGCGCGACCACGGCATCGTTGAACGCTCCTTTCATGTCGAAGGCGGCCTCGGCCGCGCTCCGGTCGACCCACAGGATGGCGTAGAGACGATCGTCGGGGATCGGCAATCCAGGCTTCACCGCGTAGACATATTCCGGCGACAACGCGATGCCGGAAACCCGGAAGCCCTGCACGCGGCCATTGAGCAGCACGCGGATGTCGTCACCCGGACTGACGCCATTGGCCTCGGCAAACGCCTCGTTGACCGCGGCGCTGCGGGCGGCACCCGGCTCGGGCGCGGCGCCGCGGCGCAGATGCAACCGCGCCAGGGGCTCGTCGCCGGCATGGGTCAGCGACACCAGGCGGGCCGAGACCGGTTGCGAGACGGCCGGCCAATCGACGATGACCTCGCGCACGATGCGCGGCTCGACCGCGACCACGCCAGGAATGGAATTGAGCCGTGGCACCAGCGCGAGCGGCGCCCGCTTCAGCGTGACGAAGATCTGCGGAAACCGGCCGTCGGCATAGAACTGCTCGCAGCCCCCGCGCAGGGACAAATAGGTCGAGACCGAGCCGACGAACACGGCGACACCAGCCCCCACCAGCAGCGCGATCGTGACCACCTGTCCGCGCATCGCGCCGATGTCGCGCCACAGCTTGCGGTCCAGCAGGCTCACCAGCGCACCTCATCGGCCGAGAGGCGCCGCGCATTGCGCGTCTCGCCGACGATGCGCCCGCCGCCGAGCCGGAGCACGCGATCGGCCATGCCGGCGATCGCCGCATTGTGCGTGATGATGATGGTGGTCGTCCCGAGCTGCGCGTTGGCGCGCGCGATCGCGGCGAGCACGACCTTCCCCGTCTCATAGTCCAGCGCACCGGTCGGCTCGTCGCACAACAGCACGTCGGGCGCCTTGACCATGGCGCGGGCCACCGCGACGCGCTGCTGCTCGCCGCCGGACAGCTGCGAGGGAAAGTGGTCGATCCGCCGCTCGAGGCCGACGAGCTTGAGCACCTCGAGCGGATCGAGCGGCTTGTCGGCGATCTCGGTGACCAGCGCGACGTTCTCGAGCACCGTCAGACTCGGGATCAGGTTGTAGAACTGAAACACGAAGCCGACATGCTCGCGCCGGTAGCGCGTCAGCTCGGCATCGCCGGCGCCGACCAGTTGATGATCGCGCCATTGCGCTTCGCCCGACGTCGGGCTGTCCAGTCCGCCGAGGATGTTGAGCAGGGTCGACTTGCCCGATCCCGACGGCCCGAGCAGCACCACGAGCTCCCCCTCGTAGATGTCGAGGTCGACATCGCGCAACGCATGCACCTCGACCTCGCCCATCCGATAGGTCTTCGAGAGCTTGCGCGCGCGGAACACCGGGGCGGCGCCGGGCCGATCAGAAGGCGCGGCGGGGCCCCCGTCGTTGGTGACGGCCGAACTCATCGGGCTGCGGTTCCTGCACCAAAGGCCCGCATCGAACGTGCGAGACGTCTCACGCCTAAATCCTCGACATCGGATGACATCCCCGACCATCGGTCGGCAGCCATCGTCATCCGTTGATGCATGTCAAGCGGACCACATCATCACGTGGCCAACGCGCTGATGCCCATCAGACCGCGGTCGCGATCACATACACCAGCACGGCTGCGCCGAGGCAGCGGCGCCAGGGGTTGACGCCGCGCAGGAGTTCGTCGAACGCCCAGACGAAGAGACTGGCTTTGACCAGACAATCCAGATTGGCGCCTGTCTGACCCGGCGGATGCCAGACCCAGCCGACGAGGCTGCCCGCCAGCACGATCCAAAGAGCGGGGTTCGGCATCTGGGCGATCGTGATCTCGCCGGTCGCGCGATTGCGGAAGAACCAGTTCAGGAATCGCGACATCGGACCACCCGCGTTCGTCGTGACATGGTCATGCGCCCTCCCGAGGACGACACCCGCCAGGATATTCGTGCCCGCTTAACGGGGGAGATGCATCATGGTTGCCGGTAGCAGCGACGCGCAGATGTGCAGATGTATTGCCCCCGCACGATGGAATGCAGCGCCACCGGCATATTCACGGGCGCCACCGTTTTGCTAGTCCGCGCGTGACTGCGCGAGGAAGAACCGCAGCATCTCCCGCGTCGCATCCGGTCCTTTCGGATCGGTGTAGGATCCGGCCGGACTGCCGCCGGACCAGGCGTGAGCGGCGCCGTGGACGGTCCAGTGCTCCGACGTCACCTTCCCGCTCGGCTCCGTCAGAATCGTCCGCGTATAGGCATGGCCACCGGGCACCCGCCCGTGCACGACCGACGATGTCCCGCGCATGGCGCCGGTCGCCTGCGCAACGACCCGGTCGCCGTTGGCGGGATGCACGGTCGTGTCGCGATCGCCATGGAAGACGATCGTCGGCACAGCCGATCTCCGATCCGCCGCGTGGCCGGCGCCTTGGCGCATCGCCATCAACGCCGAGGGAAGATCGCGCGCGGCCCCGCAGGCGAGACCGGAATGGACGCCCGCCGCGGCGTAGAGATCGGGATAGGTCGCGGCCATGATGGCGGCCGTGGCGCCTCCGGCCGACAGGCCGGCGACATAGACGCGCCTGGAATCTACAGCATGGTCGCGCATCACCTGGCGGGTGATGCCCGCGATCAGCGACGGCTCGCCGCCCTCGCGCTGCTGGTCGCCGGTGCGAAACCAGTTCCAGCATTTCGACTGATTGGCACCGCTCGGCTGCTCCGGATAGACGACGAGGCAGCTCTGCTCCTCGCCCAGGAAGTTCATCCGTGTGCCGGCCGCGAAATCGTCCGCCGACTGTGTGCAGCCATGCAGCATGACGACGAGCGGAAGCTGACGGCCCTCGGCCCTGCTGGGGATCAACAGCTTGTAGCTCCGGCGTCCCGCCGCATTGCCGAAGCTGGCCTGGACGAATCTTGCACCTTCGGGGGTGGTGTCGCGCGCCGAAGGCGCGCGCAGATGCGGACCTCGCAGGCCGAAGCCCGGCAGCTCGCCGAGATCTTCGCGCCGGACGGGTCGCTGGCGCGCCTGAGCGGGCTTGGCTTGCCATGGCTTGGCTTGCCATGGCTTGTGCGATGGCTTGGCCTGCGTGGCGCGCGCTTGCGCCGGGGCAACCTTCGCGGACGGCCGGTCGCGCTCACTGACGCGCGTCGCCTGTCCCTCGATGGTCGGAGGCGCGAGCCGCGCCGGCACTGATCGCACTGGACTGGCCGCTGCCGCCGGCGAGCCATCGCCGCGCAGCATACGTTGCAGCAACGCCGTGGCCTCGCCCAACTGGCCGGCCCGCGTCAGGCGCGTCGCTTCGCGCATGATCTCTTGGTTCAGCATCGCGCTACCTCATTCTGTCGGCGAGAGCGGCCTTGACCGCGGGGGTGGCATGCAGTGCGCCCAGCACGGAGACCGAGGCGACGGTGGCGCGGGCCAGCTCGGGCGTCACATCGGCGGCGATGGTGGCAAGCCCAAGCACGTTGATTTGCAGCATCTGCCCTGCCCGCTGCGCCGCTTCGAGATCGGCGCGGCTGTAATGCCGCAAGCCGAGGTCCAGGCTGTTGCGCACCGTCGACTGCCTGACCACGTCGGCGTGCCGGTCGAGCTGATTGCGGATCGCGGTGCGGATGAAATCGGTGCGATTGGAATAGAACCCTTCCCGCACCATCAGATCGACCTGACCGAGATCGACGTAGCCGAGATTGACGGTGATCTTCTCGGTGTCCGGAACTTTCCCGCGGAGTGGGTGGACGTTGTCGGGCACAGCGGCATCCAATTCCACCATCCACTGGGATGGTGCATGGATGGCATATGGATGCCCACCGTTGACATTCAAGGCGCAAGCGCAATGTTCCGCCAGGGAACCGGTGATGCCGCGAGCTTCCTGTCGATCCTATCGCCTGCCAGCGCGGCCCGGCTCGATGCAGCAACCGAGGAAAGGGCCGGTCCAACATCGGAGGGGCAAGATAGAGCGTGCAGTCGCCACTGCCCCACCGCCGCGCACGCCGTCGTTAGTGTAGTGCACAGTAACCCCGGGGCCGTAACCCTGGTCATCGTCGAAGGCGGACGATCCAGTACGCCGAGGTTTTTCGGTTCGGTATCTTCTGCAGCAGAATACTGGATGCTCCGCTTTTGGCGGAGCATGACAGCATTGGAGACGGCGAGAGCTCATCCCACGGCCAATTGCCGATTCTCAGGAAATGCTCGTCTCGTTCGCCCCAAGCACCAAGACTCACCGCGGCGGCATCTTCTCGAATTTCGGCAGCGCCGGATCGAGGTGATCCCAGGCGTACCCGGCTGATGTCCACGACACCAGTTGCGGCTTGTAGCGGCCGGGGTCGTCGAGACTGGCCGGCGGGACGATGAACACCTCGGGCATCGCGGGAAATGTCAGGTGAACGTGCGAGCCGCAGGTCGGGCAGAAGGCGCGCCGCTTGACGGTGCCGCCGTCGCCGATGCTCTGCCAATGCGACACCTCGCCGTCGACCTTCACCTCCGCCGCGACGAAGGTCAAATGCGATTGATGCCCGGTGCCGCTGTCGCGCTGACATTGCCGGCACTGGCAGTCCAGCATCACGGCCGGCTCGCCCGTAATCTCGTAGCGGACTGCGCCGCAGGCGCAGCCGCCGGCATAGGACTTCGTCATGTCGCTCTCCTTGTTCAATGCGGCCGCTGCGATGACGCCTGTTCGGCGGCGATCTGATCGAGCTTCTTGACGACCGTCTTCCAGCCCTCGCCCATCTTGCGATAGGCGGTGTCATTGGTCGGCAGCACGAAGCCGGAATGCACCAGGCGAAGGCGCGTGCCCGTGTCCGCCTTGGAAAGACTGAAGGTGACCACCGTCTCCAGCTTCGCGCCGTAGCCGACATTGCTGTCGTGGCCGCCCTTCCACGCGTAGGACAGCCGCTCGTTCGGCACGACCTCCAGCACCTCGCAGTGAATGGTGCCATCCCATTCGCCGGCCGGCGTCGTTTGAAAGGTGAACCGATTGCCGATGATCGGCTCAAAGCCCTTGGGCGCCATCAGCCAGCGGCCGATCAGCTCGCCGTTGGTCAAGGCTTTCCAGATGATCTCCGGCGCATGCGGAAAGATGTCCTCGACGACAATGGCCCGCGTATCCGCGTTCACGGCTTGGTTCATGGATCGATGTCCTTCAGCAGGTTTCTCAGATTGGCAAAGCGGTCGCGCCAGAACGCGCCGTAATGGCTCATCCAGTCGGCCAGCGGCTCCAGGCCGCGTGGCTCCGCGCGGTAATAGACCTTGCGGCCCTCGGGGCGCTCGCAGACCAAGCCGGCCTGTTTCAAGGATTTCAGATGCTGGGAGATCGCGCCCTGCGTGACGGTGCTGCCGCGGGTGAGTTCGACGACGGTGATCTCGTCGGCCT
>BFBZ01001012.1_pt1 | contig 20754 bp, 18 predicted proteins | sample 1888401 | NCBI WGS metagenome assembly BFBZ01 (sample SAMD00112614, study PRJDB3348) | symbiont metagenome | host: Chara braunii | reverse complement strand
GGTCGAGCGTCTCGATGTCAAGATCGTTCGTCGGTTCGTCGAGAATGAGCAGGTTCGTCGGCCGCGACAGGATGCGCGCCAGCATCAACCGGGCACGCTCGCCGCCGGAGAGGTTCCTGATCGGCGTGCGGGCCTGTTCCGGCTGGAACAGGAATTCCTTCATGTAGCCCGTCACATGCCGCTGCTCGCCATTCACAAGCAGGTTTTCGCCGCGACCGTCCGTGAGGTAATTGGCGAGCGTATCCTCCGGATCAAGCTCCTCGCGCTTCTGATCGAGCGTTGCGATCTCCAGATTGGTGCCGAGCTTCACCGTGCCGCTATCGGGGGCGAGCTGGCCCGTCAGCATTTTCAGAAGCGTCGTCTTGCCGGCGCCGTTCGGGCCGACGAGGCCTATGCAATCGCCGCGATGGACGCGGATCGAAAACGGCGAGACGATCACCCTGTCGCCATAGGTCTTGGTGATCTTGTCTGCCTCGATCACCAGCTTGCCGCTTTCCTGCGCATCGGACGCCGCCGCCTGCACGGTTCCCAAGGCGCCTTTATGGCCCCGATGGCGCGAGCGCATGTCCTGCAATTCACCAAGGCGGCGCATATTGCGCTTGCGCCGCGCTGTCACGCCGTAGCGCAACCAATGTTCTTCTCGCTCGATCTGCTTGCCGAGCTTGTGCTGTTCCAGCTCCTCGGCTTCCAGCACCTGATCGCGCCATGCTTCGAAATGGGCAAAGCCACGATCCAGCCGGCGCGACGTGCCGCGGTCGAGCCAGACCGTGGCGGTCGAAACCTTTTCCAGGAAACGACGGTCGTGCGAGATCAGCACGAGAGCGCTGCGGCTCTTTTGCAATTCGCCTTCCAGCCATTCGATGGTCGGCAAGTCCAGATGGTTCGTCGGTTCGTCGAGCAGCAGGATATCCGGCTCCGGCGCCAGAACGCGGGCCAGAGCCGCGCGGCGGGCCTCGCCGCCCGAAAGATTGTTCGGATCTTCCTCGCCGGTCAGGCCGAGATGCGAGAGCAGATACGTGACACGATAGGGATCATCGCCCGGCCCGAGACCGGCTTCCGCATAGGCGGCCACGGTCTTGTAACCGGCGAAATCCGGCGCCTGTTCGAGATAGCGCACGGTTGACGACGGATGGCGGAATACCTCGCCCGACTGCGCTTCGACCATGCCGGCGGCGATTTTCAGCAGCGTCGACTTGCCGGAACCATTGCGGCCGACCAGACAGATCTTGTCACCCGGCTCCACCTGCAGCCCGGCGCCGGCCAGAAGGGGCGCGCCGCCAAAGCTCAGGAAGATATTGTCGAGTTTCAGAATGGGAGGGGCCAAGATCAGACTCCGGTAAGATCATAAGGGCGGGCAAGAACGATCGCCCTGCCGCTGCCGAGCGAAAAGCGCACAGCACCTTCCGCCACATTGGAAATGGTGCGCGACGCGCCGAAAGGCAGGTGGAAGTCGCGCAAGGGATAACGGGCATTCTCGATGAAAAGGCCCGTCAGGTCGCTGAAGCCGAGCACCGAAAACAGCGAGCCTTGTGGCAGCGCGATTTCCATCTGCCCGGGCAGAAGCGGAACCGCTTCCTCATCACCTGATGTCAGCAGCACATCAAGGCCCTGTTCGGCAAGGCGAACGCCGTAGAGCAGATGCTGGATTGCATGATCCGAGCGCTCGCCGCCCATCGCGCCTGCCAGGATCAGCCTGACGGCACCGCGATCGATCGCCTCCGATACGGCAATCTCGCCATCGGTTGCAGCCTTGGCGGCCGGATAGGGCTGCTTCGGCACGCCGGGAAAGGCCGCAAGAAGATCGGCAGGCGTCGAGTCGAAATCACCCACCCACAGTTCCGGTTCGACACCGAGCGCCAAGGCATGGCGCATGCCGCCATCGGCCGCGATGAAACGGCTACCGGAAACGGCAGCGCGCAATCGGTCCGTCAGGCGAAGCTCGCCGCCGAGCAGGATGGTGAAGGTGGTGGACTGGCTCATGCGCCAAGCCCATAGCGCAAAGTCATATCCCTAGGGAAGAGCGACGGCCGCAAGAACCGCCCATGCGGGCCGCTCAGTCTGCGGTTTCCGTGAGCCGGGTCTGGATAACGCTTTCATAGCCCGTGACATAACGGTCGAACAGCAGCGAGAAACTCGCGATGTCCTCAGGCGACCAATCGGCAAAGATGCTGCCGATGATGGAGTATTTTTGTGCCTGGATTTCCGACAACAATCGCTGCCCGAGCGCGGTGAGCACCACGACGATGCGCCGCGCATCGGCCTGGGATGCCTTTCGCCGCAACACGCCGCGCGCCACCATGTCGGCAACGATGCGGCTCGCCCGCGACGGATCAATGCGCAACACTTCGGCGATCGTGCCGACCGTCACCTCGCCCGTGGCCTCGGCACGTCTCACGACGTCGAGAACGTCAAGATGCGAAAGCTCAAGCCCTGGGGCAACGTTCTGAATGGCGAGCCTGCCGATCATGCGGCGGCCGGTCAGCAGGCGCATGCGCGTCATCGCCTGACCGATCAGCAGGAGATCCTCGTCTTCGGTCAACGGCGGGGCTTCAACTTCACGTGTATTCGTCGCAGATGTCATCTTTCCACCATATCAGAGGCGGAAAGGAAATAAAACATGCAAACAGCATTCACCTGTCATTGACAATTATATGCTAATAGCACATATGTTTCCCATATGAAACCGGGGCGACCCGCGCATTCGTTCGGCTGCGCAGCGTTTCGGACAAGCTCGGATATCTTGTTCCATGGACATGCAGACAACATTCGCGCCGCTCGTGACGGATCCCAGGCGGCGGCTTATCCTTTTCCTGTTTCTGATGACTGCCATGTTCATGGCAACGCTGGATAACCAGATCGTATCGACGGCACTGCCCACCATCGTCGGCGAGTTCGGGCATCTCGAGCGCTTCGGCTGGATCGGCTCGGCCTATCTTCTCTCGCTTTCGGCTGTCATGCCTGTCTATGGCAAGCTCGGCGACCTCTTCGGCCGCAAATATGTGATGATGACGGCGATTGCGATCTTCACCGTGGGCTCCGCCGTCTGTGGCCTTGCCGTGTCGATGAACACGTTGATCGCCGCCCGTGTGTTGCAGGGCTTCGGCGGCGGCGGCATCATGGTGTCGATCTTCGCCGTCAATGCCGACCTGTTCGAACCGCGCGAACGCGCCCGCTATCAGAGCTATTCAAGCCTCGTGCTGATGGCGTCGGGTGCCATCGGCCCCGTTCTCGGCGGCACGATGAGCGATCTGTTCGGCTGGCGCTCGATCTTTCTCGTCAACGTCCCGATCGGCTTCGTCGTGCTGGCTGGTCTCGCCACCATGCTGCCCTATCGCAAGCCGAGCCGCCGGCCAAAGATCGATTATGCCGGCGCGCTGGTCCTTGCGCTGACGACCACAAGCATCGTGCTGGCCGCAGACGGCACCGAACTCTTCGGATCGCTGCTGTCGCCGCAATGTCTCGGCATCATCGCCTTCGGTGTTATCTGCGCGATTACCTGGGTCTTCATCGAACGCCGCGCGCCTGAGCCCATCGTGCCGATGACGCTCTTCCGCAATCCGACATTCGGTCTGCTTCTGATCATCTCGATCACCAGCGGTGCCGTTGCCATCGGCATGGTCAACTATTTCGCACTGTTCCTGCAGACGACAACGGGCCTGTCGCCTTCGATGGCCGGCCTGCTGTTCATCCTCCTGACCGGCGGCCTCGTCTGCGGCTCGCTTTCCGCCGGCCGGTTGATCGCGGCAAGAGGTCGCTACAAGCCCTTCGCGGTTGCTAGCGCCGCCTGCAGCACCATTGCATTCGCTTCGCTGGCCTTCGTCCATGCCGGCACCCCCATCGCCCTCATCGGCGGCCTGATGCTGCTGCACGGCATCGGCATCGGCCTTGCGCAGCAGGTGCCCGTCATCGGGGTACAGAACGCTGCCGGTGCCCGCGACATCGGCGCCGCCACCGGCGCCGTCACGCTGTCGCGCATGGGCGGCGCCTCGATCGCCATCTCCATCTACGGCGCCATCATCGCGGCCAAGCTCGGCAGTGTCGGTGTCTCGATCGCAGGTGTTTCCGACATCGAGGAACTGACGCCGAAGATGATGGCCGCCTTGCCGGAGGCCACGCGCGAGGCCGTCGCCAATGCCTACGCAGGCGCCTTCAGCCCGCTGTTCATGACGGCCGCCGGCATTTGCCTGCTCGGTCTTCTGACATCGCTGACATTGAAAAACGTGCAACTGCCCGGCACGACAAAGAAATTCGAAAGCACTGTCAGCGCCGAAGCTGCCGAATAGATCGCGCAGCCTGCAATCGACAGGGGAATCATTCCCCTTGTCATCCCTTCGTCACAAGGCTAAATCTGCCGACGCTCTAACGGGGTGCCTTATGTCCTTTCGGACATCTGGCTGAGAGGCTTTCACCAGCCAACCCGCGGAACCTGATCCGGCTAACACCGGCGGAGGGATTAGACGCGTGACGAAATCATAGCGCCCTTTTCCCCTTGAAGACGAAACCAAAAGGAGGCGCTCTGATGCTCGACCGTTCACTATTGTCACTGTTCACCGGCCTGGCCCTTGCTGCCGGCGCAGCATTTCTTTCCACGCAGCCCGCCGCAGCGGCCGACAAGACGCTGACCATCTACACCTATGAAAGCTTCACCGCCGATTGGGGTCCAGGCCCCAAGGTCAAGGCCGCTTTCGAAAAGACATGCGGCTGCACCGTCAATTACGTCAGCGTCACTGATGGCGTGGCGCTGCTCTCCCGCCTGAAGCTCGAAGGCGCCGGCACCAAGGCCGATGTGGTTCTTGGCCTCGACACCAACCTGGTCGACGAAGCCAAGGATACTGGCCTTTTCGACACCAGCGGCGTCGATACATCGGCCCTCAAGGTTCCCGGCGATTTCAAGGATGATGTCTTCGTGCCCTATGATTACGGCCATTTCGCCGTCATCTACGACACCCAGACCGTCAAGAACCCGCCGAAGAGCATGAAGGATCTCGTCGAGGGCGACCCCTCGCAGAAGATCGTCATCGAAGATCCGCGCACCTCGACGCCGGGCCTCGGCCTGCTGCTCTGGGTCAAATCGATCTACGGTGATAAATCAGCCGACGCATGGACCAAGCTCAAGGGCCGTATCCTGACCGTCACGCCCGGCTGGTCGGAAGCCTATGACCTCTTCACCAAAGGCGAAGCGCCGATGGTGCTGTCCTACACGACCTCGCCGGCCTATCACATGATCGAGGACAAGACGGAACGCTATCAGGCGGCCGCCTTCTCCGAGGGACATTACATCCAGATCGAAGTCGCCGGCCTCATCAAAGCGTCTCCGAACAAGGACCTCGCCCGCGACTTCCTGAAGTTCATGGTCTCCACAGGCTTCCAGGATATCATCCCCACCAGCAACTGGATGATGCCAGCCGCCGCCACCTCGACGCCGCTGCCGGACGCCTTCGGCAAGCTGGTGGTGCCGACGAAGACCTTCCTGATGAGCCCCGACGTCGTCGAGAAGAACCGCAAGGCCTGGATCGACGAGTGGCTGACCGCCACCAGCACCAACTGATCTCTCACCCATGCTGACCGCATCCGAAAGAAAACGCGCCATTTCCGGCGGGGCATTCAGCCTCGCCGGCATCGCCCTTTTCATCGCGATCGCCGTCGTCATACTTCTTACCGCCGGCATCGAGTCCGGCGGCGACACCACGCTTACCGATCCCTATCTGCTGCGCGTGCTTCGCTTCACCCTGCTGCAAGCTGCCTTGTCGACGTTGCTCTCCATTCTCCTTGCCATCCCCGTCGCCCGCGCCCTGGCGCGCCAACCGCGCTTTCCGGGCCGGCTGTGGCTGATCCGGCTGATGGCCGTGCCCATGGGCCTGCCCGTCCTGATCGGTGCACTCGGCCTGCTCGGCATATGGGGGCGCCAAGGATTGCTCAATCAGACGCTGTCAGCCCTCGGCCTGTCGCAGCCTGTCAGCATCTACGGCCTTGCCGGCATCCTGTTGGCGCATGTCTTCTTCAATATGCCGCTCGCCTGCCGGCTGGTGCTGTCCGGGCTGGAGCGCGTTCCGGCGGAATACTGGCTCGTGGGCGGTGGGCTCGGCATGCGGCCGGCATCGATCTTCCGCTTCATAGAATGGCCGGTCCTGCGCGGTCTCATCCCCGGCATCGCCGGCCTGATCTTCATGCTCTGCGCCACCAGCTTCACGCTGGTGCTGATCCTCGGCGGTGGCCCCGCGGCAACGACACTCGAAGTGGCGATCTACCAAGCCCTGCGCTTTGATTTCGATCCCGGCCGCGCCGTGATGCTGTCACTGCTGCAGATCGCCATCACTCTGATAGTCCTTGGCGCAATGACGCTGTTTCGCGCGCCTGACGATCATGGACTGACGAGCGGTCGCGCGCTGCGGCGCATCGATGGTCAAGTGCCGGCGGCTCGCTGGGTCGATGCCGCTCTGCTGTTGGCTGCGGCACTCTTTCTCGGCCTGCCTCTCGCCTCCGTCGTCGTGACGGGCCTAGAGGCAAACCTTCTGAAGCTCGCCGGCCAGCCGATCTTTCTGCAGGCGGCGATAACAAGCCTTCTCATCGCACTCGCCGCCGGTCTTCTGGCCGTCCTGATTTCCTTTGCGGTCATTCGCGCCCGATCGGTGATATCAGCGGAGCGCAGCAAGAACCTCGGCCTGCGCGGCTTGTCGATCGCGTTGAGCGCAAGCTCTYCCCTCAYCCTGCTTGTCCCGCCGATCGTGCTGGCAACCGGCTGGTTCCTGGCGCTCAGACCCTTCGGCGACCCCAGCCGCTTCGCCGCCGCCCTCATCATCGTCATCAACGCGCTGATGGCGCTACCCTTCGTCATTCGCGTGCTGGAGCCGGCCTATGTCATCCACCGCCGCCGCACCGAACGGCTGGCGGCAAGCCTCGGCTTTCATGGGATCTCTCGCCTTCGCCTGATCGATTGGCCGGGCCTTCGCAAGCCGCTCTTCACCGCGCTCTCCTTCGCCATGGCCCTGTCGCTCGGCGATCTCGGCGCCGTCGCTCTTTTCGGCTCCAGCAGCCTGATGACCCTGCCCTGGCTCGTCTACAGCAAGCTCGGAAGCTACCGCACCAACGATGCCGATGGATATGCCCTGATCCTCGGCGTGGTATGCCTTCTCCTCACCATCGCCGGCACGGCGGGCCAAGGCACCCGCGACGGCGAAAGCAGGCACAATGACTGACGGCAGCAACATGATCGAACGCAGCATCACCATGACCGGCGTCGAATTGCGCCTCGGCACGCATGATTTCCAGTTCGATTGCGCGTTGCCGCAAGGCAGGATCATCGCCGTCGCAGGTCCCTCCGGCTCGGGCAAGTCGACCTTCCTCAATCTGCTGGCCGGTTTCGAACAGCCCGATCGCGGCCGCGTCCTGCTTGCCGGGCAGGACGTCACCGGCAAGCATCCCGCAGAGCGGCCTGTGTCGCTTGTTTTCCAGGACAACAATCTCTTCGCCCATCTCGACCTCTTCACCAATGTCGGCCTTGGCATCAGCCCTTCCTTGAGGCTCTCGGCACAAGACCGGCAGAGGGTCTCCGAAGCGCTCGCGCGTGTCGGGCTCCCCGGTTTCGAGAAGAGAAAGCCGGGAACGCTGTCCGGCGGAGAACGGCAGCGCGCTGCCTTCGCAAGAGCGCTGGTGCGCGACAAGCCGATCCTGCTGCTGGACGAGCCCTTTGCAGCGCTCGATCCCGGCCTGCGCTCCGGAATGGTCGAATTGCTGAAGACCCTTCACCGGGAAACGGGCAACACGGTCCTCATCGTCTCGCATGATCCGACGGAAGTCAGACGCCTTGCTGACCATGCCGTCTTCATTGACGGCGGCAAAATCGCACTCTCCGCTCCGATCGAAGCCTTTCTGCAAACGGCCGGCATTCCCGCACTGGCCACATTTTTACAACACTGAGTGCGACGCAGCATCTTGCTGCCCGCTTTGCCTTAATTTCGTCGTGCCGAACGGCTGAAACTCCTCGGAAATGCTTGCTAAAATACAACGCTGCCACATTTAAACGGAGTCTCGCTATGCAACCGGTGCCAAAATCGGCTACAGCAAGGGGTGGAGACCGTCCGGATGAATGCGGATTGATGGGGTGAAAGCAACCTTTATCGGCGCGCGATGATAATCGCCCCGGTAACGATCAACCGGATTTGGCGCCGAGCCGGCATGGCAGCGAAATGAGCGAGACACAGGTACTGAAGCAGAACGAGCGAGCAGAACGAAGGATCAGCGTGACCGTCGCAGCCCGTTTGCGCCGCCTGGCACCGCTCCTTGTCGCCGCGGCGGTACTCAACAGCTGTCAGACCGTGATGGATCAGTCGTATCAGCCGAGCGTCTCGCCCTCGGCCAATCCGCAGATCGTCTCCGAGGTGCAGAAGAACGACCCGCGCGCGCAGATGGGCGCTCGCGAGCACCCAAGAATTCTCGCCAGCTACGGCGGCGAATACAAGGACGCCAAGACTGAACGTCTCGTGGCCCGTATCGCCGGCGCGCTCACCAGCGTTTCGGAAAACCCGCAGCAGTCCTATCGCATCACCATTCTCAATTCGCCGTCGATCAACGCCTTCGCGCTGCCGGGCGGCTATCTCTATGTGACGCGCGGCCTGCTGGCGCTTGCCAATGACGCCTCGGAAGTCGCAGCCGTCCTGGCGCACGAAATGGCGCACGTGACAGCCAATCACGGCATCGAGCGGCAGAAACGCGAGGAAGCCGAGGTCATTGCCAGCCGCGTCGTCGCCGAAGTCCTGTCGAGCGATATTGCCGGTAAGCAGGCGCTTGCCCGCGGCAAGCTGCGCCTTGCCGCCTTCTCGCGTCAGCAGGAGCTGCAGGCAGACGAGATCGGTATCCGCACCCTCGGCCAGGCCGGCTACGACCCCTATGCGGCAGCCCGCTTCCTGAATGCCATGGAAGACTACAGCCGCTTCATGACGGCCAATTCCGATGTCGACCAGAGCCTGGACTTCTTGTCGAGCCATCCGAGCACCCCGCAGCGCATCGACCTTGCCAAGGCCCATGCGCGCGAATTCGGCGAGGAAGGCAAGGTCGGCGACACCGGCCGCGACTACTACCTGAACGGCATCGACGGCCTGCTCTATGGCGACAGCCCGGAGGAAGGCTATGTGCGCGGTCAGACCTTCCTGCACGGCGGCCTTGGTATACGTTTCGACGTACCCCCGGATTTTCGGATCGACAACAAGGTTGAGGCCGTCATGGCGACTGGCCCTGGCGACATTGCCGTCCGCTTCGACGGTGTGGCAGACACCCAGAACCAGAACCTGACGAACTATATTTCCAGCGGCTGGGTGACAGGCCTTGATCCATCGTCGATCAAATCGATCACCGTCAATGGCATGCCGGCTGCGACTGCGCGCGCTTCCGCCGATCGCTGGGATTTCGATGTCACCGTGATCCGCGACCGCACACAGATCTTCCGCTTCCTGACGGCGGTTCCGAAGGGAAATATTGCCCAGCTCGATCAGACGGCCAATGTGTTGCGGGCAAGCTTCCGCCATATGACGCCGGATGAGGCCGCTTCGCTGAAGCCGCTGCGCGTTCGCGTCGTCATCGTCAAGCCCGGCGACACCATCACCACGCTCGCAGCCCGCATGATGGGCACCGACCGCAAGCTCGACCTGTTCAAGCTGATCAATGCCTTGCCCACCGGGGCAAGCATCGCACCGGGTGACAAGGTCAAGATTATCGCGGAATAGATAGGGACCGGATCACCTTCTCCCGGTCGGGAGAAGGTCTCTCTCAGGCATAGCTTGCCATACGCGGATCGGCATCGACCAGCGCGCTGCGCAGCTTGTCCATCGCCCGGCTTTCGATCTGACGCACGCGCTCCTTGGAAATGCCGAGATCGGCGCCAAGTTCCTCCAGCGTCGCCCCGTCTTCGACGAGACGGCGCGCGCGGATGATCTTCATTTCGCGTTCGTTGAGATGTTTCAGCGCCGATGCGAGCCAGATGCGGCGGCGTTCGCCGTCGATCATGTCCGAAACCTGTTCGTCCGGAAGCGGCTCGCTGCTGATGAGGAAATCGATGCGTTCGGCGCTTTCGGAATCGCCTGAAATCGACGGTGCCTGCAGCGAGGTGTCGCTGCCGGAAAGACGCGCATCCATGGTCTGCACGTCGGCAAGGCTGACGCCGAGCGTCACGGCGATTTCCTCATGGATGGATTGAACGGTCACGCTGGAATTGCTGCGGGCGAGCTTGGCGCGCAGGCGGCGCAGATTGAAAAACAGCGCCTTCTGCGCTGAACTCGTGCCACCCCTCACGATCGACCAGTTGCGCAGGATGTAATCCTGGATCGAAGCGCGAATCCACCAGCTGGCATAGGTCGAGAAGCGCACTTCCCTCTCCGGCTCGAAGCGGGCAGCGGCCTCCAGCAGGCCCACATAACCTTCCTGCACGAGGTCGCTCATCGGCAGTCCGAAATTGCGAAACTTGCCGGCCATCGAAATGACAAGGCGCATATGAGCGGTCGCGATTTTGTTGCGGGCGCCGCGATCGTCGTGATCCTTCCACCGTATGGCGAGATCATGTTCTTCATCGCGATCGAGATAAGGTGCAGCCATGGCGAGTTTGATCATGCGCCGATCTGCAGACATATTCGTCATACGCATCTCCTAGGTTCGGCCCCAGATCGTCTTTAAGCCGCGGTCGACAAAAAGGGGCAGCAGGCATCGTTTCCGAACATCGCTGTTCGGATGAAAATCAATGAATGAAATGCAAAATTGGAGACCGATTCTCCGGCTCGCCGGATAATCGATGACTAGTCTAGTTCGATCTCATCAGACTGATCAGATGATTGAAGCATCTTCAGATCACCGGGGGGCTTCGAATGAAAACGCATAGGCCGGTCCTCGTGAATGGCAATAAAACGGCCCGCCCAGACACCTCTCCTGCAGGAGAGAACCCACACCGACCGCCAACACGAGCTTAAAACGCGGCAGAAGCAAAAAGGTTCCAAAGAAAAAAACCCGGCGCGAAGGCCGGGTTTTTGGAGGCTGTATGTGCCGTTTGCCTTATGCGGCTTCGTCCTGGGAATCGTCTTCCTCGATGGCCTTGCCGCGCTTCGGACCCTTGTTGAGGTTGGTCTCGACGAGACGAACGGCTTCGGTTTCCGACATCTTGTTGACGGCGGCAATTTCGCGCGCCATGCGATCGAGCGCAGCTTCATAGAGCTGGCGTTCGGAATAGGACTGTTCCGGCTGGTTCTCGGCGCGATAGAGATCGCGAACCACTTCGGCGATGGAGATCAGGTCACCGGAATTGATCTTGGCATCATATTCCTGAGCGCGACGCGACCACATGGTACGCTTCACGCGGGCTTTGCCCTGCACGACCTTCAACGCACGCTCGACGAAATCGGTCTCGGAAAGCTTGCGCATGCCGATGCTCATGGCCTTGGCCACTGGCACCTTCAAACGCATCTTGTCTTTCTCGAAATCGATCACGAACAGCTCGAGCTTCATGCCTGCGACTTCTTGCTCTTCGATCGCGGTGATCGTTCCGACGCCATGGGCCGGATAAACGATCGCTTCACCAGTCTTGAAGCCGTGCCGTGCTGCTGAAGGTTTTTTCTGCTGGGTCGTCATTCTTTTCAAAAACTCCCTGTTACGCGCCCGGTTGGGCCGGGGGCCGGGTCAGTCAGGCCCGGATGAGACGGAAGCACCGTCGGGGTAGCGTCATCCTGGTCCAGCCAGACTTATGCAAAAAGAAACCCACCCATCGCGATTTCAGCCCCGACAACACAAAACGTTGATATGTCAAGGAAACCGCGTACGGATTGGTGATTTGCTTTCGTGATGGTTTTAGGCACGCGAAATGCCGCTGTGGATCAGTATGAGGAACCTATCACAAAAATCTGAGGAAATCAATAATTTGCTTCACGCGCGCCAATGAGGCCCCGTTGACCGCTCGGCGGCCCCACGATAACGATTCGCTCCGTGCGATATCGACTACACCTTTCCAGGTGGCCTGTCACGGCCGTCGATCAATCGCCAGCGCCGGGATTTGTCGAGAAATACTTCTCGAGTTTACCCTGTTCGCCATCCATTTCCTTGGCTTCCGGCAGCGGATCCCGCTTGACGGTGATATTCGGCCAGATGGATGCATATTCGGCATTGAGCTTCAGCCACTTGTCGAGACCCGGCTCCGTATCGGGCTTGATGGCCTCGGCAGGACATTCGGGTTCGCAGACGCCGCAATCGATGCATTCGTCAGGATGAATGACGAGGAAATTCTCGCCCTCATAGAAGCAATCAACGGGGCAGACTTCCACGCAATCGGTATATTTGCAACGGATGCAGTTGTCGGTCACGACATATGTCATGAAGCACTCCAGGAATGTCTCTAGCTTCCGCGGCTGCGCAACCTGGAACGTCGCACCCTTCCACGGTGCTGAACGAACAGACGAATGCGCAATGCGCAAACGCGCCGTCCAGCTTGGTTACCGGCAGGTTGACCGTGAGGTATCGACTTTGTCTGCCAATTTCAAGGACAAACAATCTGGAAAACCGCCCGCGACGGGCAGAGTTTTCTAATCCTCGTCCGAGGTCAGCCGATCGATTGCACGCCGGTCACGTTTCGTCGGCCTGCCGCTGCCCGGCGCCCGCAACGCCTGCTCGAAGGCGGTGAGGCGTTTTGTCTCATCCGGCGGCGGGGTCAAATCCTCGTAAAGCAGCTTGGCTTCTTCGAAAGGCCCCCTGCGCTCGCCGGGGGAGCGCACGACGAGGATCACATCGCGCCGCTCGAGAGAAATCTCTATCCGGTCCCCGACCTTGATGCCGTGGCTCGGCTGCGAGACCCGTTCGCCATTCACCCGCACGCTGCCGTTCTGCACATAGACTTGCGCCAGCGAGCGGGATTTCACCATGCGGGCAAAGAAGAGCCATTTGTCGATGCGCTGGCGCGAACCGGAAAATGGCTGCTTCTCGTCCTTCATGGCCTACTTCTTCATCTGCTCCTTGAGAGCAGCCAACTTTGCGAAAGGAGAATCCGGATCGATCGGCTTTTCCTTGCGTGGCGGCTTGGCCTCGAAACGCAGCGGCTGCGGCGCGCCGCGATTGTTCCGGTCGTTCCGATTGTTGCGGTCATTGCGGTCGCCACGTTCCTGCCGGTCGTTGCGTTCGCCACGGCCGCCTTGGTTCTGCGGACGGCCACCTTCGCGATTATTGCCGCGCGGTCCCTTGTCGCCGGCGCCACGGGCATCGCGCCCGTCACGACGACCTTCGCGATTGCCCTCGCCGCTTGCCTGCTGCTGCTCGCCATTGCGACGATTGCCATTCTGGGCACGGCCTTCGCCCTGCTGTCCACGGCGATCGCCGTGGCCACGGCCGCCTTGGCGCTGCTGCTGATCGCTGCGACCGCCAAGACGCCAGAGCAGAACCGGCTTCGGCTCCACAGCTTCGACGGCTTCGGCTGCAACAGCTTCCGTTTCGCCAGCCTCGGCAGTTGCCTCGGTAACCGGCTCGGCCGAGACAGCGGCAACCGGAGCGGCCTCCTGCGCGACGGCTTCGGTTTCCTTGGCCGGTTCTTCGCCGGCAGAGGAGTCTGCGTCGTCGTGATCGGCCTTTTCCGCGGTGGCATCCGCAGCCGGCGCTACCGGTGCCGCTAGTGCATCCTGCTGCGCAAGATGGGCAACGGCTTCTTCAGCCTTCACGGCATCGGCACGATAGCCGAGACCCTTGAGGATCTCTTCCATGTCTTCCAGCGTGGCGCCGAGGATGGAGAGCATCGCCGTCGTCGTGGTGAAGCGGCGGCCGTCATAGGCACCTTCAGGGCGCGAAGCCTGGCCGGGCTTCCACTGCAGCAGCGGACGGATGAGGTCCGCCAGTCGCTCAAGAATATCGATACGCACGGCGCGCTTGCCGAGGAAGCGGAAGCCGGCGAGCTTGTAGAACGTGCGCTCATAGCTCGGATCGGTGACAACGGACGTGCGTCCGGCGGCCAGCACGGGAATGAGATCGCCGTAGCCGGGCTTGTCGAGGCCATCATTCTTCAATGCCCAGAGCAGGCTGATGAGTTCGGCCGGAGCCGGCTTCAACAGCGCGGGGACGAAAATATGATAGGCGCCGAAGCGAATGCCGTAGCGGCGCATCGAGGCGCGCGCATCCTGATCCAGCGACTTCACCTCTTCGGTGACGTCGCGGCGGAACAGAACGCCCAGATTTTCGACCAGCTGAAAGGCCAGACCCTTGGCAAGGCCCTGCAGATCCTCGGCGCGCGACAGATCGTCGAGCGGCTTCAGGATGGTGCTGATATGATGATTGACGAAGCGCTCGATGCGAGCCGCGACATGATCGCGCGCATTGCCCGACAACTGCTCGTCGGCAAGCAGGATGACGCGCGGCCGCATGATGTGATCGCTGCCCGACAGACGCGCCACGGGATCGCCGAGCCAGCGCACCATACCATCGGCGCTGATCGCAAGATCGCTATTGCCGGCTGCATGCATGCGCGCAGCACGTGCCTCAAACTCCAGCGCAAGCGCCTTCAGCGAGGCTGCCTGGACAGCCTTGCCGTCCGGCCCCTCGGTTCCCGAGATAGGCGTGAACCGGAATCCGGTCAACTGTCCCACATGATGCCCCTCAACGAAGACATCCCCATTCACACTGATTTCAGCTTCCAGCATTGCATTCTCTCTCAGGCGCTTCATGAGCACAGATGTCCTGCGATCAACAAAGCGTTTCGTCAACCGTTCATGTAACGCATCGGACAATCGATCCTCGATTTCCCGCGTCTTTTCTTGCCAGTGTGTCGGATCGGCAAGCCAGCCGGGCCGATTCGACACATAGGTCCAAGTCCTTATCTGCGCGATTCGCGCCGAAAGCGTGTCGATCTCACCATCAGTCCGATCGGCGCGGTGCACCTGTTCGGCAAGGAAGTCCTCTTTCACCGTGCCATAGCGCACAAGATCGGAAAAGAGGGTGGCAATGAGATCGGCATGCTGGGCAGGCGTAATGCGCCGATAGTCTGGAAGCGCGCAGGCTTCCCATAATTTTTCAACCCGGGCCGGGTTGTTGGCAAGATCGACAATCTCCAGATCGCGTGACAGATATTCCAACGCCTGCTGGTCTACCGCAGGCAGCGCCCGCGTCAAGCCCTGCACGCGTGGCGCGTCTTCAAGACTGGTGCGAAGCGCGGCGATCGAGGAGAAATCAAAGCCCTTGGTGCGCCACTGCAACACCTTGACCGTGTCGAACTCATGGCCTTCGATCCGCCGCACCAGCTCGTCGTCGAACGGATCCACCTGGCCCGTCACGCCGAAGGTGCCATCCTTGAGGTGACGACCGGCGCGGCCGGCAATCTGGCCGAGCTCTCCCGGATTGAGATTGCGGAACTGATAGCCGTCGAATTTGCGGTCCTGGGCAAAGGCGACATGATCGACATCGAGATTGAGACCCATGCCGATGGCATCGGTCGCGACCAGATATTCGACATCGCCGGCCTGATAGAGCGCGACCTGTGCATTGCGGGTACGCGGGCTGAGCGCGCCCAGCACGACGGCAGCTCCGCCACGCTGGCGGCGGATGAGCTCGGCAATCGCATAGACCTCGTCGGCGGAAAAGGCGACGATTGCCGTGCGCTGCGGCAGGCGCGTGATTTTCTTCTGACCGGCGTAGAAGAGATGCGAAAGCCTTGGCCGCTCGAGAACGGTAATCCCGGGCAGAAGTTGCTCGAGGATAGGCCGCATCGTACCGGCGCCAAGCAGCAGCGTCTCGTCCCGGCCGCGCAGATGCAGGATCCGGTCGGTGAAAATATGACCGCGCTCGAGATCGCCGGCCAATTGCACTTCATCGATGGCGACGAAGGAGGCGCGTGTCTCGCGCGGCATCGCCTCGACGGTGCAGACCGAAAAACGGGCATTGGGCGGCGAAATCTTTTCCTCGCCCGTGACAAGCGCTACATGCTGCGCCCCGACCTTGTCGACGACACGCGTATAGACCTCGCGCGCGAGCAGCCGCAGCGGCAGGCCGATAACGCCGCTGCCGTGCGCCACCATACGCTCGATGGCATAATGGGTCTTGCCGGTATTGGTTGGTCCGAGCACAGCGGTTACGCCGCGTCCGCTCAGGATCATTGGCTGCGAGATGTGAGTCATAGGTCCGTGCATAAGCGAGAAACCACCGTCTTCCGATCAGCAAGCTTCTCCGGGAAGAAGGAAGAGATGACGACCATATGTGACAAAGGCAAGACCTGAATGAAAAAACAGCATCGCCAACGGTCGCTTTTACGATTTGCCGTTTCAACCAAAAGCTTCATTACCCCTACATCCCATACGAGTCCAAGCGATTCCGGAACAGCCTGAGAACGAATCGGCGACGAATCGCTGACTCTCATCGGTTCTCTGTATGTTCCCTACTACATATGGATTTGGAATCAAAGAATCCCACCAGATACTGAATCGTATTTTTCCTGCCTTTCCCACGCGAAAGAGAGTCAAGCAGTGAATCCGCAGCAGGCGTCACGCACGGTAATTTTATGGTTAATTATTTGTAAAGATTTCGCTTTTTTGAAAGCAACCAACGGCGCTTTGGAAATGGGGCAAAGCCTCAACGAATGAGAGAGGAATCGCTGGTTTCAACCGATTCCTCCTTCGTTCTTCACAACATATAGCGATTCAGGGCTAAAAATGCTTCGGACTCGGAGGAGTTGAGGCGGTGAATCGAGCCCGAATCTGGGATTGCAGCGAGTATTCGCCAGGTTCAAACGGGTTCGATCGATAAAAACAATCAAAGGGTGTATTCATTACCACCTCGATCAAAGCCAGAACGAATCGGCGACGAATCGATGATTCATGCATGTATTTCATTTGTTCACGGCTATATATGATGTTCGGCCGTCGGCGCATCTCGATATGGAGAGCCGCACAGGACAGCAAAACGTCCCGTCAGCTCTTCTGCATTAACGAATTGAGCCAACGAAACMCCMCYCCMCCGCGATMCGCCAACAGCATGGCCGCCGCTCGGAAGGGCTTCCCGCCATGCCTTGTGGCCGCGAAAATTAACCAAGGTCCAAATGCGGAACGAATCGCTGACGAATCGCCGACATCGGTTCTTTCCCGTTTCGTTCACCACAACCTATTGTATTTTAAAGAAATTTTAACCATACGAATGGATCCCGATCATCGATATGTCAGCCGTATTGCGCTCTGGCGTTAACATTTCGCCGGTCATCAAAAGATCAGCTTCTCGTATTTTTATTTCTTAGCCGGAACAATTTTCGGCGAAACAAGTTTCTACGATCAGAAATACAAGGAACTCCGCTCGTTCGCATCGAACAGATTAAGGCGGAGTCGCTGGAGCATATATCCGGACGCTGCGACGCTGCCGGGGGATAATCCGGCGACGGACATGGAGGAGACACATAATGCTTGGTACGGTATTACTCGTGATACTGATTCTGCTGCTGGTCGGCGCGTTTCCGAGCTGGGGTTACAGCCGGTCTTGGGGCTACGGTCCGTCGGGCGGTCTCGGGCTTGTTCTCGTCATTGTCCTCATTCTGCTATTGATGGGGCGGATCTGATCCGCAGATGATTACTGAAAACCTCACAACACCAGGGAGCTAACATCATGAAGAAGATCATCGTCGCGATTGCCCTCGTCGGCGCGCTGGCGTCTTGCACATCCACCGAAAAAGGAACCGCAATCGGCGCCGGTACCGGTGCTCTGATCGGCGGCGTTGCCACGCACAGCTGGGGTGGCGCAGCAGTCGGCGCAGTCGCCGGCGGCCTGGTCGGCAACCTCATCGGTCGCTCGGAAGATCGTCGCGGCTACTGCATCTATCGCGACCGCTACGGCAATCGCTATGAGGCTCGTTGCCGCTAACACCGATGTCTCATGACTGATCGACCTAGCGGTCGGTCATGGCCTTCAGGTCCTGCGCGCCGGACGATAGTTTCGGAGAGACAACAGTCTTCTCGCAGCCAAAGGCTGCGGGAAGAAAGCAGTGTTTTGAGAAAGGAACGGCATCTTGGCCGCAATCATCGCAAGCATTGCAGCCCTCGTGCTCGTCGGCACCACCTTTTACGCGCTCGCCTACGCGGCAAGATCGCGCTTCAGGCAAAAGCGGCGAATAAGAGCGGAAGCCGTCATCCTGGAATTCAAGCCACGACAACGGCAATCGGCCAATTCAAGCCACGGATGATTGCCGGGCTGACCCGGCAATCCCCAACATCAACAGGACGCTTGGCTCAGGCGAAAAACTGGCCGCCATTGGCCGATATTGTCGACCCCGTGATGAAACCGGCATCGTCGCCGGCGAGGAAGACCGCGATGCGGGCGATTTCCTCCGGCTCGCCGAGGCGTCCGACCGGGATTTGCGGGATAATACGCTCGTTCAGCACCTTTTCCGGCACCGCCAGCACCATTTCCGTACCGATATAGCCGGGGCAAATGGCGTTGACCGTGATGTTCTTGGCAGCCCCTTCCTGTGCAAGCGCCTTGGTGAAACCGAGGTCTCCGGCCTTGGCGGCGGAATAGTTTGCCTGCCCCATCTGCCCCTTCTGACCGTTGATCGAAGAGATGTTGACGACACGGCCGAAGCTGCGGTCGCGCATGCCCTGCCAGACATGATGCGTCATGTTGAACAGGCCGGTGAGATTGGTGTTGATGACTTCGTGCCATTGCTGCGGCGTCATCTTGTGGAACATGGCGTCACGGGTAATGCCGGCATTGTTGATCAGGACGTCGACATGGCCGAGATCATGCTCGACCTTGGCGATGCCCTTGCCGCAAGCCTCGTAGTCGGTCACATCCCATTTGTAGACGGCGATGCCGGTGACCTCATGGAAAGCGCGCGCCTTTTCCTCGTTGCCGGCATAAGTCGCCGCCACCTTGTAACCAGCATTGCGGAACGCCATCGAAATGGCCGCTCCGATGCCGCGCGTACCTCCGGTTACCAATGCCACTCTGCTCATGTGCCACTCCCCTTTGTTGCTACGGAGGCGGGACGACCGATCGTCAGGTCGCCCGCTCCGCCTTCATCACTTCTTCTGGAAAACCCTGCTCAAGACGCGTCAGAGCGCCTCGAGGCACATGGCAACGCCCATGCCGCCGCCGATGCACAGCGTCGCCAGACCCTTGCGGGCGCCGCGGCGCTTCATTTCGAACAGCAGCGTGTTGAGGATACGCGCGCCGGAAGCGCCGATCGGATGGCCGATGGCGATCGCACCGCCATTGACGTTGACGATCGACGTATCCCAGCCGAGGTCCTTGTTGACGGCGCATGCCTGGGCGGCGAAGGCTTCATTGGCCTCGACGAGATCGAGATCGCTTACCGACCAGCCTGCCTTTTCCAATGCCTTGCGGGACGCCGGGATCGGGCCGGTACCCATGATCTGCGGATCGACGCCGGCGGTCGCCCATGAGGCGATACGTGCGAGCGGCTGGATGCCGCGGCGCGAGGCTTCGGCTTCAGTCATCAGCAGCGCCGCGGCGGCGCCGTCGTTCAGGCCAGACGCGTTGCCGGCAGTCACGGTGCCTTCCTTGTCGAAGGCCGGCCGGAGCTTGACCATGCCGTCCAGCGTCGCACCGTGACGGATATATTCGTCGGCATCGACGATGACATCGCCCTTGCGCGACTGAATGGTGAAGGGAACGATCTCATCCTTGAAACGCCCGGCCTTCTGCGCGGCCTCGGCCTTGTTCTGCGAGGAAACGGCAAACTGGTCCTGGTCCTCACGCGAGAGCTGCCACTGGCGCGCGACATTTTCGGCCGTGATGCCCATGTGATAGCCATGGAAGGCATCCATCAGGCCGTCCTTGATCATGGTGTCGACCATTTTCATGTCGCCCATCTTGGTGCCGGCGCGAAGGTGGGCGGCATGCGGGGCCATCGACATGGATTCCTGGCCGCCAGCGACGATGATCCTTGCGTCTCCCGACGCGATCTGCTGCATGCCGAGTGCTACGGCGCGCAGGCCAGAGCCGCAAAGCTGGTTGACAGCCCAGGCGGTCGCTTCCTGCGGAATACCGGCCTTCATCGCGGCCTGACGGGCGGGATTCTGCCCTTCGCCGGCCTGCAGCACCTGGCCGAGGATCACCTCGTCGACTTCCTTGGCATCGACGCCGGCGCGCTCCAGCACGCCCTTGATGGCAGCTGCGCCAAGCTCATGAGCGGGAACGGTCGCAAACGCGCCGTTGAAGGAGCCGACGGCGGTACGAGCCGCGCTGGCGACGACGATGGATGAACTGCTCATGGAAGCCTCCTCATAAAATGAACGTGTATATGAGGCGAAACTGTCAAAGCTTTGCGCCGGAGTCAAACAGCAAGAATTTCCCCCGCGCAGATTTCACGAAGCCGTCATTGCCTGCAGGAAATGCAATCAAAGGAAAGGGCTTGCCGCATCGCACAAAGCGATTGTCACCATGCTTCTTTTGCGTCTACACTCGGGGGTGGAGGAATATTCCATACAATCAGACGGGGCCAGGAGACTGATAATGGCAAAGAATGAGGGCCAGATCGTAATCAAGAAATATGCCAATCGCCGCCTATACAACACTGGCACCAGCACATACGTGACGCTGGACGACCTGGCGGAGATGGTCAAGAAGGGTGAGGAGTTTACCGTCCAAGACGCCAAGAGCGGCGAGGATATTACGCATTCGGTCCTGACGCAGATCATTTTCGAACAGGAATCGAAGACCGGCAACACGCTATTGCCGATTCCCTTTCTCCGGCAGCTGATCGGCTTTTACGGCGATCAGATGCAGATGGTCGTACCGAGTTTTCTCGAACAT
>BFBZ01001011.1_pt1 | contig 20759 bp, 17 predicted proteins | sample 1888401 | NCBI WGS metagenome assembly BFBZ01 (sample SAMD00112614, study PRJDB3348) | symbiont metagenome | host: Chara braunii | reverse complement strand
GACAGGCCGTGATCTACCAGTGCCTTGGTTGGTCTCTGCAATGCGGGTTCTGAGGCGGCATGGGTGTCAGTCCTGTGCCATTTCGGTTCAGCACGCGCCTCCAGCAGCATAGGGCGCCCAGACGTTCGGGGTGCATGCCATCTGCTGTCCACCCATACGTGGCCTAGGACCAGCTTGAGTAGCTGCGGCGCTGGATTCGATGCCCCATGCATTTGTCGTCTGGCGAGGCTACCATAGGGATGATGACCGACGACAAGGTGAAACGGCGACTGACCACCGTCCTGTGCGCCGATGTGCACGGGTATTCTCGACTCATGGAAGCAGACGAGGCGGGAACGTTGGTCACGCTGCGCCGCTACCGCACTGCCATTGCGGGATTGGTGGAGCGCCATGACGGGCGGATCGTGAATACCTGGGGTGATGCTTTAATCGCCGAGTTCGCCAGCGTCGTCGAAGCCGTGCAGTGTGCGGTCGAGATCCAGCGGGAAATCTCCGGCCAGGATTCGGGGTTCCCTGATGCGCAACGCATGCGGTTTCGCATCGGCATAAATCTAGGGGATGTGATGGTGGACGGCTCCGACATCTATGGTGACGGGGTCAACATTGCGGCGCGGCTCCAAGAACTGGCCGAGCCTGGCGGCGTCATGATCTCCGGACCCGTCTACGATCAGGTGCACAACAAATTGTCCCTTGCCTTCGACTGTCTCGGCCAACAACAGATGAAGAACGTCGCTCCGGTGATCAGCTATCGAGTGGCCATGAATGGCCGAGGTAGCTTCCCAGTCGATGATAGCGCCCATCCCCAGGCAAAAACAGGCGCAGCCCCGGAGGCTGGCGCTCAACGGCTTCGCAACGGACACGAGCCTTCCACGTGGATCCGCGCTGGCTCGGGTTGGTTTGCGAACCTGCCTCGCTCCACGGCAGCGATTCTCGCAGTTGCGGGCTTTCTGATTGTGATCAATGTTTTCACCGGCCTTCACAGGATTTGGTTTCATTGGCCGGTCGCAGCATTGCTCTTCGTTGCTGTCTTGCAGACAGTGCGCCGGCGCAAACCTGCGTCGGACAGAGAAGAGGAGCGCCGAACAGGTCGCGAATGAAGAGGTAAGCGCTTTAGACGGCGTCAGATATATGGCGGGCCCGGCGAAATTCGAACTCACGACCTCTGCCTTCTGAGAGCAGCACTCCGGTTCTTTCTTTTGACCACTCCGGCACACCATTCCCATGAAAAGGGGGACTTGGGCACACGGGTTCGAAGCGCCGCGCCGCACCAATGCCTCTAGGATCGCCAGGCCGCTTTCCGGCCAGACGATGTGATAGGCGTCAGGTCCCGTTTTCTGGACGATTCTCTCCTCCTTGCCATGTCCGATCGTTATAGTTGATTGTATATAACGAGGGGCTGCCGTCGAGGCGCCCCGTTCAGGCAGGCTCGAGAAGGGAGATACCGTACCGTGGCCAAGCATCCTTACGACGAGAATGAAGCTTTCAAGACCGGGCGTGACGTGTGGTTCGAGATGCGCGGCGCCGCAGCGGCGCAGGTCGCCTTGGACCAGGCCGCGGAACACGAAATGACCCGCGATCTGCGGCAGTTCCTGTTCGAGCATTGTTTCGCCGCCGTATGGGCGAGACCGGGCCTCGAACGGGCGACGCGCAGCATCATCACGATCTCCGTACTTGTCGCGCTCGGGCGCATCGAAGAATTGAAGGCGCATATCCGGATGGGCCTGAACAACGGACTGACCCGGGAGCAGCTCAAGGAGCTTTTTCTTCATGTCGGCGTCTATGCCGGCGCGCCATCGGCCGTGGCTGCGGTACGCGCGGCGATGGAGGAATTCGAAGTGCTCGACAAGCCGAAAAGCTGACGGGAGTTCTATATTGCAATACGTCAATCTTGGCTCGACCGGCCTCAAGGTCTCGCGCATCTGCCTGGGTTGCATGACCTACGGCGCCAAGAGCTGGCGCGAATGGGTGCTGGATGAAGAGGCGAGCCGGCCCCTCATCCGGCAGGCGCTGGAGGCAGGCGTCACGTTCTTCGACACCGCCGACGTCTATTCCCAGGGCGTCAGTGAAGAAATCCTCGGCCGCGCTCTCAAGGAGTTCGGACCGCCGCGCGAACATTTGGTGGTCGCCACGAAGGTGCATGGCGCGATGGGCCGCGATCCCAATGCGCGCGGGCTGTCGCGCAAGCATATCATGCAGGCCATCGACGCCAGTCTGCGCCGGCTGGGTATGGACTATGTCGATCTCTACCAGATCCACCGTTTCGATCCGTCGACACCGATGGAGGAAACCCTGGAGGCGTTGAACGATGTCGTGCGCGCCGGCAAGGCGCTGCATATCGGCGCGTCCTCCATGTATGCATGGCAGTTCGCCAAGTATCTCCACCTCGCGCGTCTGCATGGCTGGTCGCGCTTCGTCACCATGCAGAACCACTACAATCTGCTCTACCGTGAGGAGGAGCGGGAGATGATCCCGCTCTGTCGCGACGAAGGCATCGGGATCATCCCCTGGAGTCCCCTCGCGCGTGGTGTGCTGGCCGGCAATCGTCAAGCCGGGACGGCCCGGGCGCGGACCGACGAATACAGCCGGCAGCTCTACGATGCCACGCGCGATGCCGATGAGCGCGTGGTCGACCGCGTCGCCAAGACGGCCGAAAAGCTCGGGGTGCCGCCGGCCCAGGTCGCGCTCGCCTGGCTGCTGCAGAAGCACGGCGTGACGGCGCCCATTATCGGTGCCTCCAAGCCTCGGCACCTCGATGACGGCATCGCCGCCCTCGACCTCTCGCTTTCGTCGGAGGATATAAAGGGCCTCGAGGAACCCTACGTGCCACACTCGGTGAGGGGGCACGGCTAGTAAGCAGCCACGGGGAGAGCCGGAATGTTCGAGACCCGGACGATCGACGGACTGGCGAAGCCCGCGTTCTACGACGAGCTTTGCCGCCAGCTCGACGCGTTGCTACAGGGCGAAGACGACCCGATCGCCAATGCGGCAAATACCTCGGCACTGCTCTTCCATCTGATGCCGCAACTCAATTGGGCGGGCTTCTACTTCTTGCAGGGCGACGTCCTGGTGCTCGGTCCTTTCCAGGGCAAGCCGGCTTGCGTGCGGATTGCGGTCGGTCAGGGTGTCTGCGGAACCGCAGTCTCGCAGCGGCGGTCTGTCGTGGTCGAAGACGTCCATGCCTTTCCCGGGCACATTGCCTGCGATCCGGCTTCGCGGTCGGAACTTGTGGTGCCACTGTTGTCAGGGGGAGCCGTTCTCGGCGTCATTGACCTCGACAGCCCGCGGCCAGGCCGCTTCGACGATGACGACCGCGCAGGCCTCGAGCGCGTTGCCGGTCTCTACCTGGGTGGTAGCAGGAACTGAAAATCGACATCTACTCCTCGGCGCCGGCCTTGGTGAGAAGCACAGGCTTGCTGCGTGCCGAAGCGGCGAACAGACGCTTCAGCGCCTCGATCTTGGGGAGATCGTGAAAGACGATATACGGTTCGCGCGGATGAAGCGTGGCGTAGTCCTGATGATAGGCTTCCGCCGCATAGAACGGGTCCGCGCCGTTGACCTGCGTCACGATGCGTCTCCTATAGATGCCTGCCTTGTCGAGTTGGGCGACGTAGGCCTCGGCGATGCGCCGCTGCGTGGCATCCTGGGTGAAGATGGCGGATCGATATTGCGGGCCGAGATCGGGCCCCTGTCGATTGAGTTCGGTGGGATTGTGGGCGACAGAAAAGAAGATCCGCAGGATCGTGCCGTAGCTCACGACGCGTGGATCGAATGTGATCTCGACGGCTTCGGCGTGCCCGGTGCGACCAGAGCTCACCATGTCGTATGTAGCGCTTTCCTTCGTCCCGCCGGCATAGCCCGAGACGGCGCGGCTCACGCCCTTCACGTGCTGGAAGACGGCCTGGACGCCCCAGAAGCAGCCGCCCGCCAGAACCGCGGTTTCCGCCGTAGCATCCTGCCTTCGATCGTCCACGAGGGGCGCCGGTACCACCATCGTCTTGTCGTTTGCCAAGGTCGGCGAAATGCCAAACAAGGCGACCAGCAAACCAAGCAGGGAGAGGCGCGAGATGGCGGTCATACGGTGATCGATCCAGACGCTGGACATCGATGCCCTCTGTTGCATTCCAGGCATCCCAAATCTTATGCTGGAAAACGTTATATCCCAGTCAACATATCGCGATGTCGGTCGGATCGCCGATGCTCCGAAGGAGGGTCCCGAGCCATGAAGTACCGTAAGCTTGGCGCCAGCGATCTCGACGTCTCGGAAATCTCGCTGGGATCGTGGCTCACCTACGGTGTCGGCGTGCCGCGCGACAATGCCGTCGCCTGTGTCGATCGGGCCTTCGATCTCGGCATCAACTTCATCGATACCGCCAATGTTTATGGCAGAGGGGCGGCCGAGACGTTCCTGGGCGAGGTCTTGGCGGCCCGGCCGCGCGCGTCCTATGTGCTGGCGACCAAGGTCTACTTTCCGATGAGCCCAACCGACCAGGGCCTGTCGCGCGCGCAGATCATGAAACAAGTCGACGCCTCGCTGAAGCGGCTACGGGTCGATCATGTCGATCTTTACCAGTGCCACCGCTACGATCCGGCAACCCCGCTCGAGGAGACCATGCGCGCCTTGAGCGACGTCGTGCGTCAGGGCAAGGCCCGCTACATCGGCTTCAGCGAATGGTCGTCAGGGCAGATCGAGAACGCCTTCGCGGTGGCGGGCACCGAGCGCTTCGTGTCGAGCCAGCCGCAGTATTCGCTCCTGTGGCGCAAGCCCGAGGAGAGTGTGATTCCTCTCTGTGCGTCGAAAGGCGTTTCGCAGATCGTCTGGTCGCCGCTGGCGCAGGGCGTGCTGACGGGCAAATACGCCCCGGGTGCGGCGCAGCCGGCAGGGTCGCGGGCGAGCAGCGAGACAATGGGGCAGACCATGCAGTCCTGGCTCACACCGCGTGTTCTCGATGCGGTGCAGAAGCTCAAGCCGGTCGCCGCCGAGGCCGGCTGCACGCTCTCGCAATTCGCGCTGGCCTGGGTGCTGCGCGAACCCAACGTTGCGTCGGCCATCGTGGGGGCAAGCAGGCCGGAGCAGCTCGAGGAGAATACCAGAGCATCAGGCCTGGTCATTGATCCGGAATTGTTCCGCAAGGCCGAAACCATCGTCGCCGATGCCGGAAGAGGCGCGTGATGAGGCTGGCCTCGATGCTCCTGGCTGCCGCCCTGTCCGCGGCGATGGCTTTGCCGGTTGCTGCCCAGCAGGACGGGCTGGTCCTGTATGGCGCCGGCAGCCTGCGCGAAGCCATGACGGAGATGGCCGCCCACTTTGCACGGGAACGCGGCATCGCCGTCCACACCCAGTTCGGTGCGTCCGGGCGCATGCGCGAGCGTATCGAGGCGGGCGACAAGGTCGATGTCTTCACGTCAGCCGACATCGGGCATGCCAGGAAGCTGGTGGCCGAGGGCCGGGCGAGCGTGATGGCGATGTTCGCGCGCAACGACTTGTGTCTGCTCGCCCCGCCGACACGTGCGCCGGCCGATAGAGGGGGTGTGCTGCAGGCCCTTCTCGCGGACGGCGTCAGGATCGGCGTGTCGCCGGCCAAGATCGATCCGCTCGGCGATTATACCGTCGAGCTGTTCGAGGTGGCCGATAAAGCGAGGCCCGGCAGCGGCAAGGTGCTGCGCGACCGCGCCGTCGTCCTCGATAACCCGCCCGGTGCGCCGCCGGCGCTGAGCGGCGACTATTACCTCGATGCTCTGCGGGACGGTCGCGTCGACCTCGCCATCGTCTACTGCTCGGGAAAAGCCAGGTACGCCAAGCTAGACGCTGCCTTGGTCATGGTCGATTTCCCGCCGGAGCTTGCGGTTGGGCCGCAGTACGGGCTTGCCGTAATGAAAACCGCCGGGCCGGAGGCGATGCTGCTCGCGCTCACGATCCTGTCGCCGGCCGGCCAGAAGATCCTGGCGGCCAGCGGCTTCAAGCCCGTCGCCAGCCCCGACATGCGATAGCGCCTTCGCGGCGGCCATCGCCGAATTGACGTTGGCATGGCGCGTTATATACGATTGAATATATCGATCTCGCAGCGCGTGCGCGTAAAGCCGACCGACAACAGCCATGCCGATCGTAGGGAGAAACACGATGGAAAATTTCAATTTTCTCATCAACGGCCGCCTCGTGGCCGGCGCCAAGACGATGCCGGTTGTAAATCCCGCCACCGAGGAAGTCCTCGTCCAGTGTCCGCGGGCCTCCGAAGAGCAGCTCAACGAGGCTGTCGCCGCCGCCAAGGCCGCATTCCCGGCATGGGCCGCCACGCCGATCGAGGAACGTCGCAAGCTGATCGTTCGCATGGCCGAGACGATCGAGAAGAACTGCGCCGACCTCGCGCGCATTCTCACCCAGGAACAGGGCAAGCCGCTCGCCGACGCCACCGCCGAGACGATGGGCATGGCGGGCTTCTTCCGCTACTTCGCCAGCCTCGATCTGCCGCTGCGTGTCATCGAAGACAGCAAGGGCCGCAAGGTCGAGGCCTACCGCCGGCCGCTCGGCGTGATCGGCGCGATCATTCCCTGGAATTTCCCGCTGATGATCCTGTCGTTCAAGTTGCCGCCCGCCCTGCTGGCCGGCAACACACTGGTCGTCAAGCCGGCGCCCACAACGCCGCTCGCCAGCCTCAAATTCGCCGAGCTGGTCGCCGATATCCTGCCGAAGGGTGTGCTGAACTTCATCGCCGATGCCAACGACCTCGGTGACGCCCTGACGCACCATCCCGATGTCCGCAAGATCTCCTTCACGGGCTCGACCGCCACGGGCAAGAAGGTGATGGCAAGCGCGGCCGAGACGCTGAAGCGCATCACCCTGGAGCTGGGCGGCAACGATGCCGGTGTCGTGCTCGACGACGCCAAGCCCAAGGCCGTGGCCAAGGGAATCTTCGAGGGCGCCTTCCAGAATAGCGGACAGGTCTGCCTCGCCATCAAGCGGCTCTACGTCCACGAATCGATCTACGACGAGATGTGCCACGAGCTGGTCCAGCTCGCCGAGGCGGCGGTCGTCGATGACGGACTGAAGCAAGGCACTCAGCTCGGGCCGCTGCAGAACAAGATGCAGTATGAGAAGGTGAAGGGCTTCCTCGACGATGCCCGCAAGAACGGCAAGGTCGTCGCCGGCGGCGAGGTGATGGACCGTCCCGGCTACTTCATTCGCCCCACCATCGTGCGCGACATCTCGGAGGGCAGCCGCCTGGTCGACGAAGAGCAATTCGGTCCCGTGCTGCCGGTGCTCAAATATTCCGATACGGACGAGGCCATCAAGCGGGCCAACAACACGACCTACGGCCTGGGTGCATCGGTATGGTCGTCAAACCTCGAGCGCGCACATGACGTGGCTTCCCGGCTCGAGGCCGGCACGGTCTGGATCAACAAGCACCTTGATATGGCCCCGCACATCCCGTTCGGCGGCGCCAAGAATTCCGGCCTCGGCACCGAGTTCGCCGAGGAGGGGCTGAACGAGTTCACGCAGCTGCAGGTCATCAACATGGCGCGCTGAAGCGCGCCTTCGACGGCAGCATCGGACAGCCGATGCCCGTCCAGGGAAGGAACAAGAATCGTCGTCACCGCGATGGACAGGAGGAAACCATGTTCCAGCAAGCCTTGGATAAGGTCTCGAAGCAGCTCCTCATCAGGGAGCGTTACGACAACTATATCGGCGGCAAGTGGGTCGCGCCCGTCGACGGGCGCTACTTCGAGAACCCCAGCCCGATCACCGGCCAGAAACTTTGCGAAGTGCCCCGCTCGTCGGCCGCCGACATCGAGCTGGCGCTCGACGCTGCGCACAAGGCGAAAGAGGCCTGGGGAAAGATGGCGGTGCAGGAACGCTCGCGTCTGTTGCACAAGGTCGCGGACAAACTGGAGGCGAATCTCGACCTGCTCGCGCTGATCGAGACGCTCGACAACGGCAAGCCGATCCGCGAGACGACCCATGCGGACATGCCGCTCGTCGTCGACCATTGGCGCTACTTCGCGAGCGTCATTCGCGCCCAGGAAGGCGGCATCTCCGAGATCGATGCCGATACCGTCGCCTATCACTATCACGAGCCGCTCGGCGTGGTCGGCCAGATCATCCCCTGGAACTTCCCCATCCTGATGGCGACCTGGAAGCTCGCGCCGGCCCTGGCGGCCGGCAACTGCGTGGTGCTGAAGCCTGCGGAACAGACTCCGGTCGGCATCCTCGCCGTGATGGAACTGATCGGCGACATCCTGCCGCCCGGCGTGGTCAATGTCGTCAACGGTTTCGGTATCGAGGCTGGAAAGCCGTTGGCGCAGAACAAGCGCATCGCCAAGGTCGCCTTCACCGGTGAGACGACGACGGGCCGCCTGATCATGCAGTACGCCTCGGACAACCTCATCCCGGTGACGCTGGAGCTCGGCGGAAAGTCGCCGAACATCTTCTTCGCCGATGTGATGGACGCCGACGACGAGTACTTCGACAAGGCCCTCGAAGGCTTCACGATGTTCGCGCTCAACCAGGGCGAGGTCTGCACCTGCCCGAGCCGTGTGCTTGTCCAGGAGTCGATCTACGACAAATTCATGGAGCGGGCCGTAGCACGTACCAGGAAGGTCAAGCAGGGCCATCCGCTCGATCCCACGACGATGATCGGCGCGCAGGCCTCGAACGACCAGCTCGAGAAGATCCTGTCCTACATCGACATCGGCAAGCAGGAAGGTGCCAAGGTCCTGACCGGCGGCGCCCGGGCCAAGCTCACGGGCGAGCTCGCCGAGGGCTACTATGTCGAGCCGACGATCTTCGAGGGCCACAACAGGATGCGCATCTTCCAGGAGGAGATCTTCGGTCCGGTCGTTTCCGTCACACGTTTCAAGGACGATAACGAGGCGCTCTCGATTGCCAACGATACGCTCTATGGGTTGGGGGCAGGTGTGTGGACGCGCAACGGCAACCGCGCTTACCGGTTCGGGCGGGCCATCGAGGCCGGTCGTGTATGGACGAACTGCTACCACGCCTACCCGGCCCACGCGGCCTTCGGCGGCTACAAGCAGTCGGGCATCGGGCGCGAAAACCACAAGATGATGCTCGACCACTACCAGAAGACTAAGAATGTTCTGGTCAGCTATTCGGCCAAGGCGCTTGGGTTCTTCTAGAGGCGAGAAGGATGGAGGCATGGGGCGATCCCGTGCCTCCCGTCCGGCGACGAAGCGCTCATGAGAAAGATGGCCGGGAGCGGCACATGGTCAATCGCGTTGAGATCACCGACAAGGCCGCGGCCGTCGTGGAACGGCTGAAGGGCCAGCATGGCGGGCTGATGTTTCACCAATCGGGCGGCTGCTGCGACGGGTCTTCACCGATGTGTTATCCCGTCGGTGACTTTCGGGTCGGCCCGCAGGATGTCTTGCTCGGTGATATCGCCGGGTGCGCGTTCTATATCGGTGCCGCCCAATTCGAGTATTGGCGGCACACACAGCTCATCATCGATGTGGTGCCGGGTCGGGGTTCGGGCTTCTCGGCCGAGGCCCCCGAAGGGGTGCGCTTCCTGACGCGCAGTCGCGTCTTCACCGACGAAGAGGTCGCCGCTCTCGAGGCGGCGGGGCCGCCCGCGACGGCGGCTCACTGACCGACAGGGAGAGCCGATGGCCACGTGGCTGATTACCGGATGTTCCACGGGCTTCGGCCGGGAGTTGGCGTCAGCCGTATTGGCGCGGAACTGGAATGCCGTCGTCACGGCGCGCGATCCGGCGACCATTCAGGATATCGTCGCAGGTCATGACGTTTCGGCGCTCGCGCTTCGCCTCGACGTCACCGATCCAGAGCAGGTCGCCTCGGCAGCCAAGGAGGCGGAGGCTCGGTTCGGTGCGATCGACGTGCTGGTGAACAACGCGGGCTACGGCTATCGCGGCGCCGTCGAAGAGGCCGACGAAACCGAGGTGCGCGAGCTCTTCGAGACCAATTTCTTCGGATTGGTGTCGATGATCCAAGCCGTGCTGCCCGGCATGCGCGCCCACCGGCGCGGACATATCGTCAATATTTCGTCGGTTGCGGGTCGTATGGCTCAACCCGGCTCCGGCTACTATTCCGCCACCAAGTTTGCCGTCGGGGGCCTCTCGGACGCGCTGCGCAAGGAGGTCGGCCCGCTCGGTATCCGCGTGACTGTCGTGGAGCCGGGCGGCTTCCGGACCGATTTTGCCGGACGGTCGCTCAGGCAATCGAAGCACACCATCGACGACTATGCGGCGACTGCGGGCGCGCGCCGCAAGGAGAACAGCAGCACGGATGGTCGCCAGCCTGGCGATCCGGCGCGCGCCGCCCAGGCCATCATCCGAGCCGTGCAGGCCGACAAGCCGCCGTTTCGTCTCGCGCTCGGCCGATCGGCAGTTCAGCGAATCCGGGCGGAGATCGACACCCAGCGCCAGGAGCTGGACGCCTGGGAGGAAACAGCCAACGGCGCTGACTATCCGGCGTAGTTGATCACCTGCGACCCGGCATGCCGTACCTGTCCGCGAAACCCTTCCTGGCCTCGCCCGATCAGCGGCAGCTGACGGGCACCTGTCGCGGCGTGAAGGTCGGCAGGGCCGGCGCCGGGCTGGGGAAGGCGCTCGGCCAGGTGCGGTCCGCCAGGTGCTTCTCCACGATCGGCACCAGCTGGTTGAAAGCCACCCAGCCCTTGAGCCGGCTGCCGGCCTTGTTGGTGTGGACGGCGTCGATGAAGAGATCGGGATCGAGCGGCATGTCGCGCGCGAAGTCGATGAACGGCATGTCGTGAACGCGGGCATACTTGGCCAGCAGGCGGTTCTGGAACGCTGCCAGGCGCGCGAGGTCGCGATAGCGGAAGGGCCAGTTGGCCATGTTGAGCTGGTCGATGATGTAGCGGTGACGGTTCGGGTCGAGCACCAGCCCGTCCTTCACCATCCAGATGAAGGAGCTCAGCGCGAGTTCGGCGCCGATGCCCTTGAGGTCGCCGCGGATGCGGTCGAGGCCGCGCTGGATGACGTCGAGGTTCACCGGCAGGTGAGGATGGCCGAGGTCGGGATCGGCCTCGTCGAGACCCTCCGGCCAGACGACGCGGTAATCGGGCTTCGGCCATTCGGCGCCGATATCGGCCTTGCCGCCCGACGCGGAGGTGTTTGCCGATTCGAAGCCGGCGATCCGCAGCGCTGCGTTGAAGCGGGCGGCGAGGGCGGACCAGCGCGCCGCCGTCTGCAGCCAGCCGGGCGCCGAGGCTTGCGGCTGCGGCGGCCGGGCCGCTTCACCGGCCGGCATCTTCTCGACGATCGAGGCAGGGCGAAACTGATTGCCGCCTTCGTGATAGATCACCAGGTCCGGCCGGAGCGGCAGCACTTCGGTCGCCACGATGGCGGCGATGGCGCCGGAATCGATGCTCTCGCGGCCGGCATTCAGCACCTCGAAGCGCACGTCGAGCTTGCGGGCAGCCGCCCACTTGTTGAGCCAGTAACCGGCGCGCTCGGTGAAGGCGAAGGGCAGATGCGGCGCGTCCATCGTCACCGAGGAGCCGACGAAGACGATGCGCACGGTGCGCGGCCCGCGCGGCGCCTCGATCGGCGCACCGCGCCAGCCGATCTGGTTGGTCACCAGGAAATTGGGGAACGTGGCGTTGGGCGGAAAGCGATAGGGCGGCAGGGCGCCCCCATCGACCGGATCATAGAGGAAGAGCTGGCCGGGCGCGTGGCGCAGCACGCGGCTCTGGCAGGGGGCGCCGGCGAATCTCGAGTTCCAGGCACGCAGCGCATCGATCGCGCGGAAGGAGCCGTCGCTCGGCGGATTGTCCTCGACCTGGTGGAACAGGCGCTGCCACTCCTGCGGCACCGGCTTGCGATTGGGCAGGGGCGGCGGATCGTCGGTGAACCAGGCGCGATCGACGCCGGGCGCCAACGGCACCTTGTCGAGCCACATCGCCGGCACTTCCGACTGCTCCATCGGGCCGTCGAGCGGAAAGCCGAAGAAGCGATAGCCGTCGATGATGCGCACGGCCGCTTCGGCCATGACGGTCGTGAAGACGACCGAAACCAGAATGAGGAGGGCGTTGCGCAGAATCACGGCGGGATTTGTGCAACCCCCGTCGGGGGCCGCTCCTTTCAGCAGCCCTTCTGTTCAGTCTTGCACAGATTGTCGAGCGCCTCGACGATCGGCGGCAGCATGCCCTTGGCGAAGGCGATCTCGGCCTTGCCGTTGGGATGCGGGTCGGGAACCGTCACCCACAGGGTCGAGGGCTCCATGTTCTCGACGATCGGCAGCAGGTCGTAGAACGGCGTGCCGGTGCCTTCGACGACGCCCCGCACCTTGTCGGTCACGTCCTGGAAGGGATAGGGCTTGAGCTCGTGCAGCTCGGGGATGTGGAAGACGATCAGCTTGACCCCGCTGTCCTTGGCCAGGGTGGCGAAACCCGCCAGCGCCTCGCGCGTCTTCTTCCAGCCGTCGGCATCGGGATTGTAGAGGTCGCGGTAGTACTTCTTCCAGTCCGGCGCCTCGCTGAAGGAACGCAGCAGCGAATCGATGCGATAGTTCAACACCACCCAGGCGGCCGAATGGAGCGAGAGCCAGCTCGTCTCGGTGTAGGTCGGCATCGGCTCGCCGTCGTTGATGAAGTAGACGAGGGCGATGATATCGGGCTTGAACTTGGCGCCGTAGGCCTTGTAGGCGCCGAGCTCCTGCCTTGTGTTCCAGTTGCCGACGCCCAGGTTGAAGCCGTCGACCTTGCGGCCCTGCTTCTTCAGGGTGTCGAGGACCTGGCGCGCGAAGGTCTCCTGCTCGGCGACGCCCCAGCCCATGGTGACGGAATCGCCGACGAAGGCGATTCGGGCCACGCCCGGCGGGGCCTGCAGCGGGATCGACGGGGTGCGGAAGCCGTTCTCGTCGGTGCGGACGTCAACGTTCATCAGCTGTGCATGTGCATTGGCCCGATGGCGGTGGCCGATCTCGGGATTGTAGTCGCGCTCCTTCACTTCGCGCGCGTACTTCCACATCTCGAGCTCGTAGAGCAATCCGTCGTCGAGATAGAGCCGCGTGAAGGCCTCTAGAGCCGCGAAGCAGACGGCCAGGACGCCGACGACCAGCACGACATTGGCAAAGAACTTTCCCTTCATTCCACTCACTCGACGAACTGCTTCAGGAGGGGGCTTTTGGCGGCTTCGGGAATAAGCCAAGCCTCCCTGCCATGGCAAGGCATCGCGACGCCTCCGGCCGCGACGATTCGCCTGTCGTCGGTTGGCGGTCGGCCTTCCCGGAGAGGCTTGCCGGCGACCTGATCAATCCGCGGTCCCGGTCGCCTGGTCGGTCGGCCGCCCGGTGGTCCGCTCGGCGTCCTTGGCCTTTTTCCCGCCCTTGCGCGCCGTGCTCCAGTCCTCGTAGCGCTGCAGCACCGTGAAGAAGGACGGCACGAACAGCACGGCGAGGCAGGTCGAGGCGATCATGCCGCTGAAGACGCAGAGGCCGAGCGAGATGCGCGAGTTTGCCCCCGCGCCCGTTGCCGTGACCAGCGGCACGACGCCCAGGATGAAGGCGAACGAGGTCATCAGGATGGGGCGGAAGCGGGTGCGGGCCGCCTCGATGGCGGACTCGATGATGTCCTTCCCGTCGACCAGACGCCTCTCGCGCGCCACCTCGACGATCAGGATGGCATTCTTGGCGCCGAGCGCGATCAACAGCATCAGCCCGATCTGGGTGTAGATGTTGTTGGCAAGGCCGACCGAGGTGAGCGCGATGGCCGGGCCGATCAGCGCCAGCGGCACTGCCAGGATGACGGCCAGCGGTGCGATCCAGCTCTCGTACTGGCCGGCGAGGCAGAGATAGACCAGCAGGATGGCCAGCGCGAACACGTACATCAGCTGGTTGCCGACGATGTTCTCCTGATAGGCCATGCCGGTCCATTCGTAGCCGGTGCCGGGCGGCAGGATCGCCTTGGCGATCTGGTCCATGAGCTCGATGCCCTCGCCCGAGCTGAAGCCTGCCGCAGGCGAGCCCACGATCGCCGCCGACGGATAGAGGTTGTACAGGCTGATCAGCGGCGGACCGAGCGCCGGCTTCAGCTCGGCCAGGGCGCCGATCGGCACCATCTGGCCGTCGAGGTTCTTCACCTGCAGCTTCAGGATGTCCTCGGGCCGCGTGCGGTACTGCGAGTCGGCCTGGATATAGACCTGCAGGCTGAGGCCGAACTTGTTGAAGCGGTTGACGTAGGACGACCCCATGTAGCCCGACAGGGTCGTGAAGACGTCGCCGACAGGAACCCTGAGCGACTCGGCCTTGACGCGATCGACCTCGATCCGCACATGCGGGGCGCCGGCGCGGAAAGACGTAACGAGGTTGGTCAGCGCCGATTGCGTGGCCGCATTCTGGATCATCGTGTCGGTCACGGCCTGCAGCTTGGCGTAATCGAAGCTGCCGTCTTTCTGCTCGACCTGCATCTGGAAGCCACCGGCATTGCCGATGCCCTGGATGGCGGGCGGCACGATGACGAAGGCGCGTCCGTCCTGCAGGACGCTCAACTTGTCCATCAAGCCGAACACGATCGAGCGCAGGTCCTGGCCCGGCACCTTCAGGCGCGCGTCCCAGTCCTTCAGGATGACGTAGGACACGGCGGCATTGGCCAGCGGCGAATTGCTGTCAAGCACCGACATGCCGCCCAGGGCCACGACGTTCTCGACGCCCGGCGCGGCCATTGCGATCTCGGCGGCCTGGCGCAGCGTGGCATTGGTACGTTCGAGCGACGCGCCGTCCGGCAACTGCACGCCGATCATCAGATAGCCTTGGTCCTCGTTGGGAATGAACGCCGTCGGCAGGCGGGCAACGCCCCAGGCGCCGATGCCGGCCGCGATCAGGGCAACTACCACCATGATGCCCGCCCGCCGGACCATGGCGCCGACCAGCCAGGCATAGGCGTCTTCGACCTTGCCATAGACCTTGTTGAAGCCGCGGAAGAAGACGTTGCGCTTCTCCGGCGGCGTCGCCGAACGCAGCCACATCGCGCACTGGGTGGGCTTCAGGGTGGCGGCGTTGATGGCACTGATCAGCGCCGTGGCGGCAATCACCAGGGCGAACTGGGCGAACATCTGGCCGGTCAGGCCGGGCAGGAAGGCGGCCGGCAGGAACACCGACATCAGCACCAGGGTGATGCCGATGACCGGCCCGAACAGCTCGTCCATCGCCTTGATGGCGGCGTCGTGGGGCGTCATGCCCCGTTCGATATGATGGGCGACGCCCTCGACGATCACGATCGCGTCGTCGACCACGATGCCGATGGCCAGCACGATGCCGAACATGGTCGTGGTGTTGATGGTGAAACCCAGCGCCGCCATGGCGGCGAAGGCGCCGATGATCGTTACGGGGATCGTCGTCGCCGGTACCAGCATCGCGCGCCAGTCCTGCAGGAAGATCACGATCACGATCAGGACCAGGATGCCGGCCTCGATCAGGGTCATGAAGACCTCGCTGATCGAGGCATTCACGAAGCGTGTGGTGTCGAACGGCACATCGTAGGTAAGGCCGGGAGGGAAGGCCTTGGAAAGCTCGGCCATCTTGGCCTTGACGCGCTTGGCGACATCGAGGGCGTTGGCGTCGGGGAGCTGATAGATCGCCAGACCGGAGTTGGGCTTGCCGTTGATATGCGAAGTCTGGGAGTAGGTCTGGGCACCGAGCTCGACCCGGCCGACGTCGCGCACCCGCACGATCCGGCCGCCATTGCCCTGGTCGGCCTTGACGATGATGTTACCGAATTCCTCGGGTGTGCTCAGGCGCCCGACGACGTCGATCGTGTACTGGAAGTCGAGCCCCTTGGGGGCCGGCGGCTGGCCGACCTGGCCCGCCGTCACGTCCTGGCTCTGCTGCTGGATGACGCGGCTCACGTCCGAGGGGGTGAGACCGAAAGTGTAGAGCTTCTGCGGATCGAGCCAGACGCGCATCGAATACTGGCCGACGCCCAGGACGTTGACGTTGCCGACACCCGGCAGGCGCGACAGCTCGTTGACCAGGTTGATGGTCGCGTAGTTGCTGAGATAGAGGCTGTCGTAGCGCTCGTCGGGCGACGTCAGCGACACGATCTGGAGAATCGAGGTCGACTTCTTCTCGACGACGAGACCCTGCGCCTGCACCGGCATGGGCAACGAGGCGAGGGCGGCACTGACCTTGTTCTGCACCAGCACCTGCGCGAAATCGAGATCGGTGCCGATCTCGAACGTCACGGTGAGCGTGTAGGTGCCGGCGTCCGTGCTGTAGGACTGCATGTAGATCATCTTCTCAACGCCGTTGACCTGCAGCTCGACCGGCAGGGCCACGTCGTTGACGACGACCGCAGCACTCGCCCCCGGATAGGTCGTGGTGACCTGGACCGTGGGCGGCACGACGTTGGGATATTGCGCGACCGGCAGGGTCGCCAGCGCCACGCCGCCGATCAGCACGATGACGATGGCAAGGACGTTGGCCAGAACCGGCCGGTTGATGAAGAACGCGGAAATCATCGATCCGGACCCGGTCGGTTATTTCTTCGGGGCGGCGGGAGCGCTGGGCGCCGTCGGCGCGGGTGCGGTGCCCGCCTTGTCGGCTGCCGGGATCTCGATCGTGGTCTGCTTCGGTACGACCTTGGCGCCGGGGATCGCCTTGCCGGTGGTCGACAGCACCACGCGATCGTCGGTCGTCAGGCCCTTTTCGACGACCCGGATGCCGCCCACCAGCAGCTGCCCGGTGGTAATGCGTTTCTGCTCGACGACGTCGTCTTTGTTCACCGCCAGCACATATTTGCCCGCCTGGTCCTCGGCGATGATGCGGTTGGGGATCAGCAGCACCTGCTGCGGTCCCAGGCCCAGCGGCACCTTGATGCGGGTGAAGAAGCCCGGCAGCAGGTCGCGGTTGGGGTTCTTGAACAGGCCGCGGACCAGGATGGTGCCGGTGTTGGCGTCAATCTCGGGCGAGACATAGTTGAGGTTGCCCTCGTGCGGGAAGCCTTCCTCGTTCATCAGGCCGATGGAGAGCGGCACCTTGCTCAGCTCTTCGACGGTGAGACGGCGGTTGGCCAGGTTCTCGCGGATCCTGAGGACGTCCTGCTCGCTCATGTTGAAGTCGACATAGATCGGGTCGAGCTGGACGATGGTCGCGAGCTTGGTGGCGGTCGAGGCGCCGACCAGCTCGCCGACCGAGATCAGATGCTTGGTCACGACGCCGTCGAACGGAGCCGTGACGGTCGTATAGCCGAGGTTGGTCTGGGCAATGATGAGATTGCCCTCGGCATTCTCGACATTGGCTCGCGCCGAGTCGCGCTTGGCCTTGGCCTGGTCGAAGGTGTTCTGCGCCGACACGTTCTGCCGCAGCAGGGTTTCCTGGCGGGTGAACTCGGCCTCGGCGTTCACGAGCTGCGCCTTGGCGCCGTCGAGCTGGGCTTCGCCCTCCTTGACCTTGGCCTTGTACATCGTCTGCTCGATCTGGAAGAGCAGGTCGCCCTTCTTCACCAGCGCGCCGTCGACATAGTTGATCGAGGTCAGGAAGCCCTCGACGCGGGCCACCAGGTCGACCGATGCGAAGGCGACGGTGTTGCCGGTCAGGGTCTCGAACGGCTGGACCGCCTGCTGCACCGGGTTGGCAACGCTGATTTCCCCGGGCGGCGGCGGCATGAACTTGTTCTCGGGCTTGCAGCCCGCCAGCAGCAGCGTCGATGCCAGGACGGGGGCCGCTACGGCGGCAACCCCTCGGAGGAGGCGATCGACTGCAAATTCTTTCGCTGCGCCGCTGCGATTCCACATGGTCCGGACGATGCTCCCCGCGCTGTCGGCAAGCGTTAGCGCATCCAATGCAGGATTGCCACCATGGGCGGGTTCACCGGTGCTTGAAGAGCAATGAAAGGTTGTTGGCCGGCATTTCCGCAATCGTCGGCGGGTCAAATCCGTGCTCGGCGGCGAGAGCGGCCACGGCCTCGAGATCGCGGACACCCCAGGCCGGGTTACGCCGCTTGAGATCGAGGTCGAAGTCCTCGTTGCTGGGTGCCGTGTGTCGTCCCTCGCGCCGATAGGGACCGTACAGGAAGAGGAGGCCCTCGGCCGGCACGAGCCGCCCGGCCCCCGCGATCAACCCGACGGCCGCTTCCCAGGGGGCGATATGGATCATGTTGCTGCAGAGCACGGCGGCGGCGCGCTCGACTGGCCAGGCGGTCGAGGTCACGTCGATCGCGAGCGCCGGCCGGACGTTGGCGAGGCCGAGGTCCCGCACCCAGGCGTCGATGCTGGCACGGGCGCCCGCGTCGGGGTCGCTGGGCTGGAAAGTGAGGTGCGGGGCGGCGGTGGCAAAGTGGACGATGTGCTCGCCCGAGCCGCTGGCAATCTCGAGGACCAGCCCCTCGGCGGGCAGCCAGGGTTGCAGCACCTCGAGAATGGGCTGGCGGTTGCGTTGCGCGGCAGGTGCGTGTCGTTTCATTTTGCGGCCTCGATGGCTTGCCAGATACGGGCGGGACTGGCCGGTCCGTCGAAGCCCTGCACGCCGAGCGGCGCCAGGGCATCGAGGATGGCATTGGCGATGGCGGGGAAGGCGGCAATCGCGCCGGCCTCGCCGCAGCCCTTCACGCCCAGCGGATTGGTCGTGCAGGGCACGCCGTTGAAGCCGAGATCGAACGACGGCAGGTCGTCGGCCCGCGGCAACGCATAGTCCATGAACGAACCGGTGATCATCTGGCCCGAGGCCGGATCGTAGACGGCGCCCTCCAGCAGGGCCTGCCCGATACCTTGGGCCATGGCGCCGTGTGCCTGGCCGCTGGCCACCATGGGATTGACCAGCACGCCGTAGTCGTCGACGGCGGTGTAGCGCACCAGGGCGACGCGTCCAGTGTCACGATCGACCTCGACCTCCACGACATGCGCGCCGTTGGGGAAGGTCATGTGCTCGCGCGTCCAGGCATGAAAGGTGTCGAGCGGCTTGCCTTTTTCCCGGCCGAGGGCCACGACCTCGGGAAGGCCGATGGCGCGGTCGGTGCCGGAAACGACGAACCGTCCGGCCTCGAAGCGGATGTCGGCAACGGCCGTCTCCAGGGCCTCGGCGGCAAGCGCCGTTCCCTTGGCGACGATCTCCTCGCAGGCGCGCCAGATCGCCGTGCCGCCCATATAAGTGGCGCGCGAGCTGCCATGGCCGCCACCGGCCGGAATGAGGTCGGTGTCGCCCTGGATCAGCCGGATGCGGGCATTCGGCAGGCCGAGGCGCGCCGCGAGGATCTGCGGAAAGGTGGTCTCGTGCCCCTGACCGATATGCTGCGTGCCGGTGATCAGCGACACCGAGCCGTCGGCCTCGAACCGGATATCGACGTTCTCGTCGGGCGGTCCGCCGGTGCCCTTGATGTGATAGGCGAAGCCCAGCCCACGCAGCCGGCCACGTGCCTCGCTGTCGCGTCGCCGTTCGGCGAAGCCTGTGCAGTCGGCGCGGTGGAGCGCGAGATCGAGCGCCTTGGCGAAGTGGCCGCTGTCGACCTGGAAGCCTAAGGCGTTGGTCATGGGCATCGCCTCGGGTGGCACCATGTTGCGGCGGCGCAGCTCGGCGCGATCGATGCCGGTTTGCCGCGCCGCCGCGTCGATCAGCCGTTCGACGATGTTGATCGCTTCGGCGAAGCCCGGGCCGCGGGTGACACCGATCGGCGCGGTGTTGGTGACGACCGCGGTCACCCGCAGCGCGATTGCGGGGATGCGATACACCGAGCCTTGCAGATGGATGTACTGGTTCGACAGCAGGCTGCCGCCGACGCCGATCATGTAGGCGCCGAGATTGGCGATGCTTGCGATCCGGAGCGCCAGGAACCGTCCCTCGGCATCGAGCGCCAGCGCCGCTTCGGCCTGCATGTCGCGCGCGGCGTGGTCGGACAGGAAGACGTCGCTGCGGCTGGCGATCCACTTCACGGTGCGGCCGGTGCGTCGGGCCGCCCACAGGATCAGCGCATGCTCGACATAGGCGAAGTTCTTGGCGCCGAAGCCGCCGCCGACATCGGGCGCGACGAAGCGGACGCGGCTCGGATCGACGGCCAGCGAGCGGGCCACGAAGGTGCGATTGATGTGAATGTTCTGGCTGGAGACGTGCAGCGTGTAGCGGCCGGTGGCCGCGTCGAACGATCCCACGGTGCCGCGCGGCTCCATCGGGTTCGCGACCACGCGGTGATTGCCAAGGGTAAGCGACACGATGTGAGCGGCAGCGCCGAAGGCCTTGTCCACGGCCACGCTGTCACCGGTTTGCCAATCGAGGCAGGTATTGCCGGGAATGTCCGTGGCAAGCTGGGGTGCGTCGGCGGCACGCGCCGCTTCGGCCGTGGTGACGGCGGGCAGCGCGTCGTAGTCGACGGCGATCAGCTCGGCGGCGTCGAGGGCCTGGGCGCGCGTCTCGGCCACGACCAGCGCGACAGGCTCGCCCACGAAGCGGACTTTGTCGGTGGCGAGCAGGGGCTGCGGGATGAAGGCGAACGGCTCGCCGGTCTGGGTGTTGGTCTCGCCATAGGGGCGGAACGGCTTCAAGCCGTCGGCGTCGACGTCGGCTGCGGTCAGTACGACCAGCACGCCCGGTGCGTGTCGTGCAGCCTCGATCTCGATGGACCTGATGCGCGCATGGCCGTGTGGCGACCGCAACACGACGGCATGCGCCAGTCCGTCGAATCGGAGATCGTCGAGATAGGCGCCGTTCCCGGTGACGAAGCGCTGATCCTCGCGACGCCTGGGTGACTGACCGATTCCGTCGATAGTGCTCATACCCTCCTCCCCCGTCTTTGCGCTGTCGTGTTCACGCATCGCTCATATGTCCTCTCCCGCGTAGC
>BFBZ01001007.1_pt1 | contig 20761 bp, 16 predicted proteins | sample 1888401 | NCBI WGS metagenome assembly BFBZ01 (sample SAMD00112614, study PRJDB3348) | symbiont metagenome | host: Chara braunii | reverse complement strand
ATATACAGTAGGAATTCAGTCAAGAGGTGGGGCGTAATTTATTTCGGAGGCCGCAACACCCACCGCCGTCATGCCCGGCCTTGTGCCGGGCATCCACGACTTACTTCTTTGATTCGCCTGAAAGGAAGACGTGGATGGCCGGGACATAGGCGAGCGAAGCGACGCCGTCCTTCGGACGGCTATGCCCGGCCATGACGTTGAGAGAGTGGAGTTTGCTGCACGAAGGTCCCCGCCTTCGCGGGGACGACACCAGAGGTTGTTGAGAGCGCGCCTCGCGCAGAGCCTTCACCCAACAATTCGATTGGCCCGGGCGCAGCGCGCCGGTTAAATCCTCGCGCCATGTCCGACATTGCCGCTCAGCCGCCTGCCGCTCCGCAAATTCCCACCCACGCCGACCTCTTCCTCGCCTTCGCCAAGATCACGCTCTCCGGTTTCGGCGGCACGCTGCCGTGGACCCGGCGCATGTTCATCGAGGAAAAGCGCTGGCTGACGGAGGAGGAGTTCAACGAGATCTACGCGCTCTGTCAGTTCCTGCCGGGTCCCAACATCGTCAACGTCACCGCGGTGTTCGGCTCGCGGATGCGCGGCTGGACCGGCGCGATCGCGGCCTGGGCAGGATTCCTGACCTTCCCCTTTTGTTTCATGGTCATTCTCGCGGCGCTGTACACGAAGTTCGGCGATCTCGACGTATTGCGGCGTGTGCTGACCGGTCTCGCGGCTGCGGCAGCCGGGCTTTTGATCGCAACGTTGCTGAAAATGGCGGCCCCGATGTTCAAGAGGTTCGGGCCGGCGCCGTTCGTGCTGATCGCAACTGCGCTGTCCATCGGCGTTATGCGCTGGCCGCTGGTCTGGGTCATGCTGGTGCTCGTGCCGGTCAGCATCGGGCTGTCGTGGTGGGTGCGCCGATGAGGGACGACAGCATTCTTCCGACGCTCTTTATCCAGTTCGCCATCATGGCGATCCTGGCTCTCGGCGGTGCGAACGCGGTGGTGCCGGAAATCCACCGCCAGGCGGTCGAACTCCGAGGCTGGATGACGGAACGGCAGTTCGCGGACATGTTCGCGATCTCGCAGTCGCTGCCGGGCCCGAACGTGATGATCGTGACCCTGGTGGGTTATCATGTCGCAGGGATAATGGGCGCGCTGGTCACGACGGTCGCGATGTGTGGCCCGACTGCAATCCTCGCAGCAATTTTTGCGCGCTTCTGGGATCGCTTCAAAGATGCACCCTGGCGCGCGATCATTCAGGCCGGGCTTGTGCCGATTTCGGTCGGACTTGTCACTGCAAGTGCGATCGTGCTCACAAATGTTGCAGTGACGAGCTGGGTCGCCGGTATCATTACGACGGCCACCGCTGCCATAACGTATTACACGCGTTGGAACCCGCTCTGGTTGATTGGCATCGCAGCATTGGCGGGTTTTGCCGGACTGGTGTGAGAACGGGAAAGCTGTTTTGACCGTTTCTCCCGGTTTGCGAAAGTTGCCTTTCGTTACAAAAACCTGTCTGCTAAGAACCGGGGTGAGGCGACAGTTATCCTTAGGTCTAGGGGAGTGGCGTTAATGTCTGACGGAGTGCTGCCTTCGGGGGGATCGGCACGTTCACACTACGATTTGTACGGCGGCATCGTGCTGGCAGTGCTAGCGGGTCTGCTGTTCGCGTGGACGTTCTACCAGAGAACTCCAGTTCCGCTTGCGGTGCAGGCCTCGATCATTGTGTTCGCCGCAGTCGGCATCGCGATCGCGGCTCATCTGATCCGCGTTCAGAACCAACAAGATTTCTACGGCGGCATGGCGCTGATCTTCCTGGCGCTGATTGCCTTCGTGGCGTCGAACGATCTGCCCGGCATGCGCGGCTTCGCGTTCGGCCCGGGCACTGCACCACGGCTGTTCGCGTTCGCGCTGGCGCTGCTGAGCATCGTCGTCGCGGTCGGCGGAGTGTTGGTGAAGGGACCGCAGATCGAGCCTTACAAGCTGCGTGGTCTGATCCTCATCACAGCGTCGATTCTGGTGTTTGCGGCGACCATTCGTCCGCTCGGTCTCATCATCGCGAGCTTCGCTTCGATGATGACCTGCGCGGCGGCCGCTGAAGACATCAAGTGGCGCGAGTCGATCCTGTGGGCGGCCGTGCTGACGGCGTTCTGCGCCGTGCTTTTCCCGTACGGCTTGAACTTGCCGTTCCAGCTTTGGCCCCGGTTCTAAGTAGCGGCGAGCACAACCATGTATGATCTTCTGTCCAACCTGTGGCTCGGCGCGGGCGTAGCGCTGACGCCCATGAACATCCTGCTGTGCCTCGTCGGCGCAACAGTCGGCACGCTCATCGGCGTGTTGCCGGGCATCGGCTCGCTCGCGACCATCGCGATGCTTCTGCCGATCACCTTCGGTCTGCCGCCGGTCGGCGCGCTCATCATGCTCGCCGGCATCTATTACGGCGCGCAGTATGGCGGCTCGACCACATCGATCCTGGTCAACATCCCGGGCGAAAGCTCGTCGGTGGTGACCGCGCTCGACGGTCACCAGATGGCGAAGCAGGGCCGCGCTGGTCCCGCGCTCGCGATCGCCGCGATCGGCTCGTTCTTCGCGGGCTGCGTCGCGACGGTGCTTGTTGCCGCTCTCGGCGCTCCGCTCACCAGCCTCGCGCTGCTGTTCGGTCCGGCCGAATACTTCTCGCTGATGGTTCTCGGCCTGATCTTCGCGGTCGTGCTCGCCAAGGGCTCCGTGCTCAAGGCGCTGACCATGATCCTCGCCGGCCTGTTGATGTCGATGATCGGCTCGGACCTCGAGACCGGCGCGGAGCGCATGAGCTTCGGCCTGCCTGAGCTCTCCGACGGCATCGGCTTCGTCGTGGTCGCGATGGGCATGTTCGGCTTCGGCGAAATCCTGCGTAACCTCGAGCAGCCGGGCAGCCGCGAGATCGTTCAGGCCAAGGTGACCGGCCTGATGCCGACGCTGCCGGACCTGAAGGCCTCGGCGGGTGCGATCGGCCGCGGCACGATCATCGGCTCCATCCTCGGCATTCTGCCGGGTGGTGGCGCGATCATCGCGTCGTTCGCCGCCTACACCTTCGAGAAGAAGATGTCGAAGAATCCTGAGCGCTTCGGTCGCGGTGCGATCGAAGGCGTGGCCGCGCCGGAAAGCGCGAACAACGCCGCCGCCCAGACTTCGTTCATCCCGCTGCTCACCCTCGGCATCCCGCCGAACCCGGTGATGGCGCTCATGGTCGGCGCGATGACCATTCACGGCATCGTGCCGGGCCCGCAGGTGATGACCAAGCAGCCCGAACTCTTCTGGGGCATGATCGCCTCGATGTGGGTCGGCAACCTGATGCTGGTCGTCATCAACCTGCCGATGGTCGGCGTGTGGGTGCGCTTGCTGCGCGTGCCGTACCGCCACCTGTTCCCGATGATCGTCATCTTCTGCTGCATCGGCGTGTACTCGCTGAACAACGCGCCGTTCGACGTGACGATGACCGCCATCTTCGGTGTGGTCGGCTACTGGCTGGTGAAGCATGACTTCGAGCCTGCGCCGATGATCCTCGGCTTCGTGCTCGGCCCGCTGATGGAGGAAAACCTCCGCCGCGCCATGCTCATCGCCCGTGGCGACGCGTCGGTCTTCGTGACGCGTCCGATCTCGGCGCTGCTGCTGGCGATCTCGGCGGTGATGCTGATCATCGCGGTTCTGCCCATGATCCGGGCCCGCCGCGACGAGGTGTTCACCGAGTAATCGCAGCCGAACTGCGACAAAAGGCTAACCCCCGAGGAGAGCGAAAGGCTCGCCTCGGGGGTTTCTTATTTGGTACGCCATTTCCGGAAGTTGCCTTCGGAAAAGGCGTACCTAGGGAGCGACAGATGTTCTCGTTCAAGCGTATCGTCGGCCTTGCCGGCGCATTGATGTTCGCCGCGGCCGCGATGCCGGCCTCCGCGCAGGATTACCCGAACCGTCCCATCACCATCATCGTGCCGTTCGCGGCCGGCGGCCCGACCGACGTGATCGCCCGCATCGCCGCCGATAACATGGGTAAGACGCTCGGCCAGACCTTCGTGATCGAAAACGTGGTTGGCGCGGGCGGCACCACCGGATCGACCCGCGCGATGCGCGCGTCGCCTGACGGCTACACGATCATCATGGGCCACATGGGCACCCATGCGGCGTCGGTCGCGCTCTATCCGAACCTCGCCTACAAGCCCGATGTGGACTTCGAGACGATCGGGCTCGTCGCCGGTACGCCGATCCTGATCCTCGCGAAGAAGGATTTCCCGCCGAAGGATCTCAAGGAGTTCGCGGCTTACGTGAAGGCCAACGAGACCAAGCTGAACGCCGCGCATGCAGGCGTCGGTTCGGTGTCGCACGTCACCGGCTTGCTGCTGAACCACGTGCTCGGCGTGAAGCCGACGCTGATCCCGTTCCAGGGCACGGGCCCGGCGATGAACGCGCTGGTCGGCGGCCAGGTCGACTACATGACCGACCAGATCGTCAACGCGGTTCCGCAGGTCAACGGCGGCACCATCAAGGCGTACGCAATCGGCACGCCGGAGCGCAATCCGTCGCTGCCGAACGTGCCGACCTCGAAGGAGGCCGGGCTGCCGGACTTCCAGGCCTCCGCATGGAACGCACTGTTCGCGCCGAAGGGCACGCCGAAGCCGATCCTCGACAAGCTGTCGGCCGCGCTCGACAAGGCGCTCAGTGACGAGACCACCCGCAAGCGGCTGCTTGAGCTCGGCTCCGACATTCCGGGTCCGGATCGCCGCGGCCAGGCGGCGCTCGCCACTCTCGTGAAGAGCGAGATCGCCAAGTGGACGCCGATCATCAAGGCAGCGGGTCCGATGTAAGGCTTTCAACCTGAAATCAGGCTGTTGATTGTGGGAAAGAGGCGGCTTCCGAGCCGCCTCTTTTCATTTTCGTGCCTATATAGAGGCGAGCAGCTACCTTCGCGGCAAAGGCGACCGGCGGTAGAATCCCGTGAGTCGCGGAGAAAGTTCCCCGAGAGGGTGCAATGCGCCAATACCTCGAGCTGATGGAGCATGTGCTGGCGAACGGCGTGCAGAAGCACGACCGCACCGGCACGGGCACGCAGTCGGTGTTCGGCTATCAGATGCGCTTCGATCTCAGCGAGGGCTTCCCGCTGGTGACGACCAAGAAGCTGCACCTGAAGTCGATCGTCCACGAGTTGCTCTGGTTCCTCGCTGGCGACACCAATATCAAATACCTGAACGACAACGGCGTGCGGATCTGGGACGAGTGGGCCGACGAGAACGGCGAGCTTGGTCCGGTGTACGGGCAGCAGTGGCGTTCGTGGCCTGCGCCCGACGGCAAGACGATCGATCAGATCGGCAACCTGCTGGCGATGATCCGCAAGAACCCGGACTCGCGGCGGCTGATCGTGAGCGCGTGGAATCCGGCGGAGGTCGACAAGATGGCGCTGCCGCCGTGCCACACGATGTTCCAGTTCTACGTCGCGGGCGGCAGGCTGTCGTGCCAGCTCTATCAGCGTTCGGCGGACATCTTTCTCGGCGTGCCGTTCAACATCGCGTCCTACGCGTTGCTGACGATGATGGTCGCGCAGGTGACGAACCTGAAGCCGGGCGAGTTCATCCACACGTTCGGCGATGCGCATCTCTATTCGAACCACATCGAGCAGGCGCACTTGCAGCTTTCCCGCGCGCCGAAGGCGCTGCCGACGATGCGGCTCAATCCGGACGTGAAGGACCTGTTCGCGTTCCGCTACGAGGACTTCACGCTCGAAGGCTACGAGCCGCATCCGCACATCAAAGCCGCGGTGGCGGTGTGAGCGCGGCAACTCCGCGGATCGCCATCGTCCTGCTCGCCGCCGTCGCCGACAACGGCATCATCGGCCGCGACAACGGATTGCCGTTCCGGCAGAGCTCCGACCTCAAGCGCTTCAAGGCGCTCAGCATGGGCAAGCCGCTGGTGATGGGGCGGAAGACCTTTCTCTCGATCGGCAAGCCGCTGCCCGGCCGCACCAACATCGTGGTGACGCGCGATCCGTCGTTCAACATGCCGGGCGTCGTGACCGCGATGAGCCTCGACGCCGCGATGACCGTGGCGCGGGGCGACGCGCTGCGCAGGGGGGGCGATGCCATCGTGGTGATCGGAGGCACGGACATCTTCACGCAGACCATGCCCCTTGCCGACCGGCTGGAGATTACCCACGTTCACGCCCGGCCGGAGGGCGATGTGTCCTTTCCGCCGATCGAGGAGACGCGTTGGCGCGCAACGGATCGCAGCAACCACCCGGCGGGACCGCAGGATGAAGCCAGCTTTTCGTATGTGACCTATTTGCGGGCGTGACGCCCGAAAAGTGCCGAAAATTGAACCAGTTCAATAGGGTGAGCCGCGTCAGAGGCGCGCGTTGTAAGCCTCCGGCCGGTCCCCTATAACCTCACCCGACAATTCAGACCGGCTTGGGGATGGCCGGCCTCTCAGGAGAAAATGCATGCCGTGGAGCAATCAGGGCGGTGGTCCCTGGGGATCGGGTGGCGGTTCGAAAGGCCCTTGGGGCGGCGGACCACAATCATCCGGCCCGACGCCGCCGGACCTCGAGGAATTGCTCCGGCGCAGCCAGGACAAGCTGAAGAGCGTTCTGCCCGGCGGCGGCCTCGGCGGCCGCGGCCTTGCGCTGATCGCGGCGCTTGCGGTCGTGCTATGGGGCGCGTCCGGCTTCTTCCGCGTCGAGCCCGACGAAATCGGCGTGGTGCTGCGCTTCGGCAAGTTCGACCGTGAGCTGCAACCGGGTCTGAATTACCACTGGCCGTACCCGATCGAGACCGTGATCACGCCGAAGGCGCTGCGTGTGAACAAGATCGACATCGGCATGCGCATCGTCGACGACGTGCGCCGCGGCTCGACCATTCGCGATGTGCCGGAAGAGAGCCTGATGCTCACCGGCGACGAGAACATCGTCGACGTGGATTTCTCGGTGCTCTGGAAGGTGAAGCCGCTGCGCGTCGGCGACTTCCTGTTCAACATCCAGAACCCCGAGGGCACCGTGAAGGCGGTCGCCGAAAGCGCGATGCGCGAGGTGATCGGCCGCTCGAACATCGAGCCGGTCCTGACCGGCGCGCGGCAGAACATCGAGAACGGCGTGCAGGAGCTGATGCAGAAGACGCTCGACTCCTATGGCGCCGGCATCACGATCCAGCAGGTGCAGTTGCAGAAGGTCGATCCGCCGACGCAGGTGATCGACGCGTTCCGCGACGTTCAGGCGGCCCGCGCCGATGCCGAGCGCGCGCAGAACGAAGCGCAGACCTATGCCAACCGCGTGGTGCCGGAAGCCCGCGGCCGCGCGTCGCGCATCATTCAGGACGCCGAAGCCTATCGCGCGCAGACGGTGGCTGAAGCGACCGGTCAGACCGCGCGCTTCCTCCAGATCTATGAGCAATACAAAAAGGCGCCGGACGTCACCCGCCGCCGCATGTATCTCGAAACCATGGAGCGGTTGTTCAGCGGAACCGACAAGATCATCGTCGATCCGGGCAACCAGCAGGGCGGCGGCGTTGTGCCGATCCTGCCGCTCAATGAGCTGCTACGGCGTCCGGCCGGGTCCGGCACAGGCACGACCGGCGCGGCCGGTGCGGTGGGAGGCGCCCAATGAGGCTCAGCATCGCCGGCGGCATCCTCGCCGTTCTCCTCATCATCGCGCTGATCCTCGGATACAGCTCGGTCTTCACCGTCTATCAGACGCATCAGGCGCTGGTCGTGCGGCTCGGTGAGCCGATTCGCCCGATCACCACGCCGGGCCTGCACTTCAAGGTGCCGTTGATCGATAGCGTCATCACCATCGACAAGCGCATCCTCGATCTCGAAGCGCCGGCGCAGGAGGTGATCGCCTCCGATCAGAAGCGTCTCGTGGTCGACGCCTTCGCGCGTTACAAGATCACCGATCCGCTGCGCTTCTATCAGTCGCTCGGCTCGATCGCCGGCGCCAACTCGCAGCTCGCCATCCTGCTGAACTCCGGCCTGCGCCGCGTGCTCGGCGAGGTGACGTTCATTCACGTGGTGCGCGACGAACGTGCCGGATTGATGGGGCGCATCCGCGAACTCGTGGATCGCGAGGCGCAGAACTACGGCATCTCGGTGGTGGATGTCCGTATCCGCCGCGCCGATCTGCCGGAGCAGAACAGCCAGGCGGTCTATCAGCGCATGCAGACGGAGCGTCAACGCACGGCGGCTCAAGAGCGAGCGCAGGGCAACCAGGCCGCGCAAGAAATCCGCGCCAGGTCCGATCGCGACGTCACCGTGCTGATCGCGGAAGCGACCGCGAAGGCCGAGCAGACGCGCGGCGAGGGCGACGGCGACCGCAACCGCATCTTCGCGGACGCGTTCGGGCGCGATCCGGACTTCTTCTCGTTCTATCGCTCCATGCAGGCGTATGAGACGGGGCTCCGTCACAACGACACCCGCATGCTGCTGCGGCCGGACTCGGAGTTCTTCCGCTACTTCGTTGATCCGAACGGCAAGAGCCGAGACAACGCGGCGGCTTCGCGTGCGCCGGCTGCGCCCGCGGCTCCGGCGGCGCCCCGGCAATAACGGGCGCCGTGGGGGGACGTCTCACGACGGTGCGGGCCCATGAGTGATTTTCTGGCTGCGCTGGGGCTGGTGTTCGCGCTGGAGGGAATCCTGTTCGCGGCCTTTCCAGCGGTGACCAAGCGTGCGCTGTCGCACGTCATGGACACGCCGGACAGCATGCTGCGCATCATGGGAATCGCGTCCGCCGCCATCGGTGTGGTGATCGTCTGGCTGGTGCGCGGGTTGTAGGCCTTGGCTTGAAGAACTGCGGGTCCGGGCCGCTTTTCCGCCTGAATCCGCCGATTGATTGAGGCAACGCCGACGTTACTTGCATCCCCGTCTGGACAGATGCACTGTCCGGACATCCCTTTTTCAAGGAGAATCGACGGCTATGGCCCGTTTCTTCACGTCTCTTGCCCGCTCCATCCGCCGTCCGGCGTTCGCCGCGGCCGCCGTAGCGGTGTTCGCGCTGCCTACGATTTCATCGCCGTCACTGGCGCGCGGACCGGACTCCATCGCCGACGTCGCCGAGAAGGTGATCGACGCTGTGGTCAACATCTCCACCTCGCAGACCGCGGACGCGCGCGGCGGCGGCGGTAGCACCGGCCCGCAGGCGACGCCGCAGTTGCCGCCCGGATCGCCGTTCGAGGAATTCTTCGAGGAGTTCTTCAAGAACCGCCGCGGCCAGGACGGCCAGGCGCCGAACCGCACGCCGCGCCGCGTCAACTCGCTCGGCTCCGGCTTCATCATCGACTCGTCCGGCATCGTGGTGACCAACAATCACGTCATCGCGGACGCCGACGACATCACCGTCATCCTGAACAACGGCACGCGCCTGAAGGCGGAGCTGATCGGCCGCGACACCAAGACCGATCTTGCGGTGCTCAAGGTCAAGAGCGACGCGCCGCTCAAGGCCGTGAAGTTCGCCGACTCCGACAAGGTGCGGCTCGGCGAGTGGGTGATCGCGATCGGCAACCCGTTCAGCCTCGGCGGCACCGTGACCGCGGGCATCGTCTCGGCGCGCAACCGCGACATCAACTCGGGCCCGTACGACAACTACATCCAGACTGACGCCTCGATTAACCGCGGCAACTCGGGCGGTCCGCTGTTCAACCTCGACGGCGACGTCATCGGCATCAACACCGCGATCATCTCGCCGTCAGGCGGCTCGATCGGCATCGGCTTCGCCGTGCCGTCGAAGACCGCGACGGCGGTGATCGACCAGCTCCGCGAGTACAAGGAAGTGCGGCGCGGCTGGCTCGGCGTGAAGATCCAGCAGGTCACCGACGAGATCGCCGAGAGCCTCAACATCAAGCCGGCGCGCGGCGCGCTCGTCGCCGGCATCGACGACAAGGGCCCGGCGAAGCCGGCGGGCATCGAAGCCGGCGACGTCATCATCAAGTTCGACGGCAAGGACGTGAAGGAAATGCGCGACCTGCCGCGCATCGTCGCCGACACCGCCGTCGGCAAGGCCGTCGAGGTGATCATCGTCCGCAAGGGCAAGGAAGAGAAGAAGACCGTGACACTCGGCCGTCTCGAGGACGAGAAGCCGCAGCCGGCGTCGGCGCGGACGTCTTCGCCGCCGGAAGACAAGTCGGTCGTGCAGAAGTCGCTCGGCCTCAATCTCGCAGGCATCACGCCCGAGCTGCGCACCCGCTACAAGATCAAGGACTCCGTGAAGGGCGTCGTGATCACCGGGGTGGATGCGTCCTCGGTCGCCGCCGACAAGCGGCTGGTCGCGGGCAGCGTCATCGTCGCGATCGAGCAGGAGCAGGTCGGCACGCCTGCCGACGTGCAGGCCAAGGTCGATGCGCTGAAGAAGGCCGGCAAGAAGACCGCGCTTCTCCTGGTCGCGACGGCGGAAGGCGACATGCTGTTCGTCGCGCTGCCGCTCACCTGATCGCGGCTGAAATCGAAAACGAAAGGGCGGCCTGTGTGGCCGCCCTTTTCATTTCGGAATGACGAACTCAGAGCGCTTGTAGCCCTGAACGAACAGCAGCGCCGAAAGATCGCCGTGGTCGATCTGCGCCGGGGCAGCCGCGGCGACGGCGGGCTTGCCGTGATAGGCGACGCCGAGGCCCGCGCCCTGGATCATCGGGATGTCGTTGGCGCCGTCGCCGATCGCGAGCGTTTCCTCGCGCTTGAGATGGAAGCGGGCGCTCAGCTCGTGCAGCGTCGCGAGCTTGGCCTCCTTGCCGAGGATCGGCTCGGTGACGGTGCCGGAGAATTTTCCGTTCGCGATGTTGAGGACATTGGCGCGGTCCTCGTCGAAGCCGATCATCGCGGCGATGCGGTGCGTGAACAGCGTGAAGCCGCCGGAGACAAGGCAGGTGTGCGCGCCGTTCGCGCGCATGGTGGCGACGAGAGCGGGGCCACCGGGCGTAAGGCGGATGCGCGTCTTGATCACGTCATCGACCACGTCCGCGGACAGCCCCTTCAACAGCGCGACGCGCTCGCGGAGCGCCGGCTCGAAGGCGATCTCGCCGCGCATGGCGCGTTCGGTGATCGCGGCGACATGGGCCTTCACGCCGACATAGTCGGCCAATTCGTCGATGCACTCCTGGCCGATCATGGTGGAGTCCATGTCGGCAAGGAACAGCCTCTTGCGCCGGTTGGCGGCGGGCTGCACGACCACGTCGATGAGATGGGGCCGAAGCGCCGCGCGGACATCGGCCGCCAGCGCGCTTTGGTTCTTTTCCGCGGCCGGGGTAAAGGGAATGTCTGCGGCCGCGCCCGGATCGAGCCATACGGGCTCGCCCGACGCGGGCAGCGCCGCGCGCGCGAGCTTCAGCGCCGCATCGTCGAGCGGCGCGGACGCGGGATTGGAGATCAGGGTCGCGATATGAGTCATGGTGAGCGCAAATCTGCTGGGCGCGATAAATCCAGAAGGCCGGTGCTTATTGCAGGCCCGACCTCCAGCGGCAAGTCGGCGCTGGCGCTTGCAATTGCGGCAAAGGTCGGCGGGGCGATCATCAACGCCGATTCCATGCAGGTTTACCGCGATCTCCACATCATCACGGCGCGCCCAAGCAAGGCTGACGAGGTGGCAGCGCCGCACCTTCTTTACGGGCATGTCGATGCCGCGGAGAATTATTCCGTCGGCCGGTGGTGCGCCGACGCCGCGCAGGCGATCCGGGATGTGGAGGGCAAGGGCCTGCGTCCGATCCTCGTGGGCGGCACGGGGCTTTATTTCAAAGCGCTGACGCAGGGGCTCTCGGCCGTTCCGCCGACGCCGCCGCAGATCCGCGACGCCGTCCGTGCGCGCATCGCGGCCGAGGGTCCGCAGGCGATGCATGCGGAGCTCTCGCGCCGTGACCCGGCCGGAGCCACGCGTATCCGCGAGGGCGATAGCATGCGGATCGGCCGCGCACTCGAGGTGCTGGAGGCAACGGGGCGCTCGCTGTCGGACTGGCACCGCGATGGGATGCCGGCAGAGCTCGATCCGGACGATGCGGTAAAGGTGTTTCTTTCCGTCGATCGTGGCGAACTCTATCGCCGGATCGACGTGAGGTTCGACGCGATGCTTGCGGCCGGCGCGCTGGAGGAGGTGCGGGCGCTCGCCGCGCGCAACCTCGATCCGCTGCTTCCGGCGATGAAGGCGCACGGCGTGCCGTGGCTGATCCGGCATCTCAAAGGCGAGATGACGCTCGCGGAGGCCGCCGACGAGGGGAAGCGCGACACCCGCCGCTACACCAAGCGGCAGCAGACCTGGTTCCGGAATCAGATGCCGGGATGGCGGGTGGTCACGCCCGAAACGGACCTCGCCGACGTGTTGAACTGACTGTCGAATTGCCGATTGTGACGATTTTTTTGGACACGATGCCGCATCGGAATCGAACGATGCGTCATTCGACATTGCCGTGCGATGGCAGATGCCGTCTGCGTTGCCGCGAAATTGGTCACGTGCGCAACGCTATTTTCAAACCGCGATGTTAATCGAGATTGTTATTCTCGCCGGACAAAACCAGCCGGTGCAGAGACAACATTAGACAACCATTCACGATTTTAGCGTTCCTATTCACACTCGATTGACGGTTTAACCATGTTTCGGGTGTTTCAGGATGGGGCTGAAGGGGAAGTTCGGCGGCATCAAAATTTCGACGCGTATTGGATTGGCCTTTGCGCTGGCGATGCCGATCACCATTTGGGCGCTGCTCGCAGAGACCAATCGTTCGCTTAATCTGTATCGCACCGCAGAGGTCGCGGACCGTCAGAACGCGTCCGCCAACGCGCTGATCGCGGGTGTCTACAACATCCTGATCGAGCGGCAGTTCGTGAACAATGCGTTGCAGGCGGCGCAGCCTGCGAGCCCAGCCGACCTCAAGAACATCCAGGACTATCGCGTCCCCGCGATTGCGAAGATCGACGCCGCCTTCAACGATCTGCTCGCCCAAGATTTCCCGAACAAGGACGCGCTGGTCACCGAGTTCAAGGCGGCGCGCGACAAGGCGTACGCCTATCGCGCCAAGGCCGACAACGACATCAAGCTCCCGAAGGACAAACGCGATCCCGACGTCGTCAAGAACTGCTATGCGGTGATGTCCGTGTACGTGGAGACCGCGCAGAAGCTGTGGAACGGCGTGCTCAACAACACGAGCGGGCTTGATCCGGAATTGTCCCGGCTCGCGAACATCCGTGTTCTAGCCTGGAACATGCGCGACACGGCCGGCCGAGAGCGCGCAACGATTGCCGGTGCGATTTCGGCCAAGGCGCCGATTTCGCCGGAGAATTTGACGAACATCGCCTCGATCCGCGCGCAGGTCGGCTTGATGTGGCGTCTCTTGCAAAACAACATCAGCCATCGTGAGCACGATCTGGTGTTGAAGGGCGTGCAGTCCGCGAAGGACGGATATTTCGCGAAATTCCAGCCGCTCGCGGACCAGATGCGCAAGCTCTCCGCCGAAGGCGCGAACTATCCGATGAACAACGGGCAATGGGCCGACGCCACGACGCCGCTGCTCGCCACCATCCTCGACGTGATGGAAGGCGCGAGCACCGCGAGCGAGAACTACACGGCGGAGCTCAAGAGCAAAGCCTGGAATACGCTGGCGCTGAGCGCCGGTCTGCTGGCCGCGAGCGTGTTGCTGTTCGTCGGCGCCATCGCGTTCTCGGTGTGGACGGTGGCGCGGCCGCTTCGCGCGCTGACCAAGCCGCTCAATGAGCTCGCCGGCGGCAACTTCATGGTCGCGGTGCCGGGGCTCGGCCGCGGCGACGAGATCGGTCAGATCGCGCAGGCGGTCTCATCGATGGCGGGCAAGGTGCGCGAGACGATCGCCGAGATCAAATCCGCGGCGCGCGAGGTCACCAACGCCTCGGTCGAGATCGCGACCAGCACGACGAACCTCTCTCAACGCACCGAGGAGCAGGCGGCGAGTCTGGAAGAAACCTCGGCCTCCATGGAGCAGATTTCCTCGATCGTGCGAAAGAACGCCGAGAACGCGCAGGAGGTGAGCCGCTCGGCCGCGGAGACACGCGACATCGCGGCGAAGAGCGGCGCGGTGGTCGGACAAGCGGTCGAGGCGATGGCGAAGATCGAGGATTCGTCACGCAAGATCTCCGACATCATCGGTGTGATCGACGAGATCGCGCGCCAGACCAATTTGCTGGCGCTGAACGCAGCGGTGGAAGCCGCTCGCGCCGGCGAAGCGGGCCGCGGTTTCGCGGTGGTCGCCTCCGAGGTGCGCAGTCTTGCGCAGCGGTCGTCGCAGGCAGCGAAGGACATCAAGGACCTCATCACCAAGTCCAGCGGACAGGTCCAGGACGGCGTCCAACTCGTCAATCAAGCAGGCTCGGCGCTGGGTGAAATCACGGTGTCGATCAACAAGGTCACGGACATCATCGCGGACATCGCTTCGGCGAGCATGGAGCAGTCGACCGGTGTCGATGAGGTCAACAAGGCGCTGACCCAGATGGACGAGGTCACGCAGCAGAACTCCGCGCTGGTCGAAGAGAACGCAGCGACCGCGAAGGCGCTGGAACTTCAAGCCCAGACCATGGACGACCAGGTCGGTTATTTCCAAATCGAAGCTCGCGAAGACGCAACCGATGAAGCGCCTTCCGCAAAGCCCGTGCTGCCGGAACCGCAACGCGCGAAGCGAAATTTGCGGCTGCGTGCACGAGCCGCCTGAGCCCGCCCGGCCGCTGTAAGTAACTTCGCGTACACCGCGCGACGTTATTCTTCAGCAAGGAATCGCAAGCCCCCCGTTCAAATTCTCATTCGGAGAGAATGATGTTGAGCCGCATTTCCGTCAGCGTGCTGTTGAAATCCGTGATTGGGGCGCTCGCCCTTGGCGTTGTGCTCCTGCTGTCGATCTCTGCCTGGGACTCCTGGAGTCGTTTGTCGACAGCGAGTCGGATTTCGAGCATCACGGATGCGACGGGGCATCTGTTTACCGCATTGCACAATCTTCGCGTTGACCGCGCCACCACCATGCGTGAGCTCAACAGCGAGCAGGTGGCCACCGGGATTGGCCCGCTGTTGAAGCAGGTTCGTGATGCCGACATGCCCGCGCTGAAGGCGGGCGTCGCTGCGGTTGACGCCGCCACCTTCCCCGAACGTCAGACGGCGGTGGTCGCACTCGCACAGGCGATCAGCAAGCTCGAAGCGCTGCACAAGGAAACGGCGGATGCGGTCACACGGCCGAAGGCGCAGCGCCGCGGCAACCTCGCGGACGAATACTTCCAGCACACCACGGCGCTGATGGATCAGATCGACAAGATCTCGAACCAGATGGCGCGTTCGGTGAAGCTCGAAGACTCGTTCACCGATCAGCTGTTCCAGATCAAGCAACTGGCCTGGGTCGCCCGCAACTCGGCCGGCGACGCTTCGGTGATGCTCTCGAACGGTCTTGGCGGCATTCCGCTGCCGCCCGAGCCGATGATGAAATACAACGTCAATCTGGCGAAGCTCGATACGGCATGGGCCGCGCTTGAGGAATTGGCCGCCGGCCTTCCGCTGCCGCCACGCATGATCTCGGCAATCGAGAACGGCAAGAAGGAGTTCCTCGGCAAGGACTTCACCGACCTGCGCCTGAAGATGTTGAACGCGCTCATCGCCGGACAGAAGATCGACATGAAGGCCGACGATTGGTCGCGCAATTCAGTGGCCAAGCTCGGCTCGCTGCTCAACGTCGCGGAGGTTGCGCTCGACGTCACCAACGAGCATGCAGCCGCGCAACGCAGCGCGATGCTTCGCAAGCTGTCGATCGAGATCGCTTTCCTGACGCTGGCACTCGCGCTCGCGGTCAGTGTGATGGTGATGGTCTCCCGCCGCGTGGTCGCCCCACTGCGGGAAATTCAAAACGCGATGGGCCGGATTTCCAGCGGCGACTTCGCCGTAGACGTGAAGCCCGTCAAACGCAACGACGAAGTCGGCCAGATCGTCAATGCGGTCAGCTCGATGGTCGCGAAGGTCCGCGATACCATCGCCGACATCAAGCTGTCGGCCCGTGAGGTCACCAACGCTTCGGCGGAAATCTCGACCAGCACGACCGACCTGTCGCAGCGCACGGAGGAGCAGGCGGCCTCGCTCGAGGAAACCTCCGCATCGATGGAGCAGATTTCGGCGACGGTGAAGAAGAACGCCGAGAACGCCCAGCAGGCCAATCAATCGGCGATGACCACGCAAGAGGTGGCGGATCGCGGCGGCGAGGTGGTTTCCCGCGCGGTCGGCGCGATGGCGAAGATCGAGGAGTCCTCGCGCAAGATCTCCGACATCATCGGCGTGATCGACGAAATCGCGCGCCAGACCAACCTGCTGGCGCTCAACGCCGCGGTCGAAGCCGCGCGTGCTGGCGAGGCGGGCCGTGGCTTCGCGGTGGTTGCCTCGGAGGTCCGCAGCCTGGCGCAGCGTTCGTCCCAGGCTGCGAAGGACATCAAGGACCTGATCACCAACTCGAACAGCCAGGTGAAGGACGGCGTCGACCTCGTCAATCAGGCAGGCTCCGCGCTCAGCGAGATCGTGGAGTCCATCAAGACGGTGGCGGCCATCGTGTCCGATATCGCCAACGCCAGCGGCGAGCAGGCGACCGGCCTCGAACAGATCAACCGGGCGCTGAACCAGATGGACGAGGTGACGCAGCAGAACTCCGCGCTGGTCGAAGAGAATGCCGCGACCGCCAAGACGCTGGAGACGCAGGCCGTGGCGATGAGCGAGAGAGTCGCCTTCTTCCAGATCGGCGCAGCCGACGAGAGCGTCCCGATGACGGCGCCTCGCGAGCCAGCGAAGCAACAGGCCAAGCCCGCGTTGGCGGTCGCGCACCGATCCGCCGCTTGATCCCGGCCGATGCATAAACACGAGTTGCGCCCCGCCATCCCTAGGCGGGGCGTTTTTCTATATCTGGGAAGGAAGTGACTGACATGTTCGACCGAATTTCCGTGAACGTCATCTTGAAGTCGATGTTCGGACTCATGGCAGCGGCCGTGGTCATCCTGCTGTCGTTCGGCGCTTGGGATTCATGGAGCCGCTGGAAGGCCACGAGCCAGATGACCAACACGGTCGACGTGTCGATGCATCTGTTCGCCGCGCTGCATAACATGCGCTCCGATCGCTCGGGCACGATGCGTCAGCTTGCCGACGAGAAGACGGGTGCGCCGAACCAGAATTTGTTGCGTTTCCGGGCCGGCGAGATGGCTGGGTTGCAAGGCGCTCTGACGGCTCTGCGGCTCGTCGAGTTTCCCACCGGCAGCACCGCGGTTGCCGATTTCGAAAAGAGCGTGAACCGGCTGGTCGCTCTTCAGAAAGAGGCGGACGCCGCCCTCCAACTGCCCAAAGCGCAGCGCCGCGTCGGGCTTTCCGACGAGTTTGTGAAGCACATCAACACGTTCATCGAGCAGATCGAGCGCCTTTCGAATCAGATGAACCAGATGGCGCGCCTGAAAGACGGTTACGTCGATCAGTTGATGCATCTGAAAGAACTGGCTTGGGCCATGCGGCAAGCGGCAGGGGACGCTTCGAACACCGTGTCGAACGCGGTCGCCGGTATTGTCGCCCCCGATGCGCTCACGCGTTTCAACGTGAATATCGCGAAAGCCAAGGGGACTTTTGCGATGGTCGAGGATTTCACCGCCGGGCTGCCGCTTCCTCCAACTTTCAAGGCCGCCATGGATGAAGCCAAGGGCAAAGGCGGCGTGTTCAGCGATGAGCACACCGGAAATCAGCTCGATGTTCTGAAAAAGATCATCGCTGGTGAGAAGGTCAATATCGATGTCGCGACCTGGAGTCCGGCTTCGATCGCGAAGCAGACCGTGCTCCTGACGGCCGCCGAGATTGCGCTGCAAACGGCCAAGGACCATCTGGCCGAACAGAACGCCCAGGCCTGGCGCAGCTTGATCGTGCAACTCGGGCTGCTTGTGCTCGCGCTGGCAATGAGCGGCATGGCCGTGCTGGTCATCTCGCGCCGCATCACCAACCCGTTGCTGATGCTGCAGCAGGTCATGGGCCAGATCGCGGGCGGCGACTTCAACGCGTCGCTGCCGAAAATGGATCGCCGGGACGAAATCGGTCAGATCATCGCGTCCTTCAATACGATGGTCGGGCAGGTGCGGGCGACCATCGCGGGCGTCAAACAATCGGCGCGCGAGGTGACCAACGCGTCGAGCGAGATCGCCGAGGCGACGACGGACCTGTCGCAGCGCACCGAAGAGCAGGCGGCTTCACTCGAGGAAACCTCCGCATCGATGGAGCAGATCTCGGCAACGGTGCGAAAGAACGCCGAGAATGCCCAGCAGGCCAATCAATCCGCGATGGCCACGCAAGAGGTGGCGGATCGCGGCGGCGAGGTGGTCGGCCGCGCCGTGACCGCCATGGCGAAAATCGAGGAGTCCTCGCGCAAGATCTCCGACATCATCGGGGTGATCGACGAGATCGCGCGCCAGACCAACCTGCTGGCGTTGAACGCCGCGGTCGAAGCAGCGCGTGCGGGCGAGGCAGGCCGTGGCTTCGCGGTGGTCGCCTCGGAGGTCCGCAGCCTGGCGCAGCGTTCGTCTCAGGCCGCGAAGGACATCAAGGACCTGATCACCAACTCGAACAGCCAGGTGAAGGACGGCGTCGACCTCGTCAATCAGGCGGGCTCCGCGCTGAACGAGATCGTCGAGTCGATCAAGACCGTGGCGGCGATTGTCGCGGACATTGCCAACGCCTCCGGCGAGCAGGCCACCGGCCTCGAACAGATCAGGGGTGCGCTGAACCAGATGGACGAGGTAACGCAGCAGAACTCCGCGCTGGTCGAAGAGAATGCCGCGACCGCCAAGACGCTGGAGACGCAGGCCGTGGCGATGAACGAGCAGGTGGCCTTCTTCCAGGTCGATGCAGCCTATGCCGAGGAGGCCGCGCCGGCGGCGCATCGCAGGCCAGCGCGTGTCGAGGGCGTTGCGCCACAGGCTGCGCGCGCGGCCTGACGCAGGGCGTTTGAGAGGGCCGGGCGCTCATTCGGGATCGTCCGGCCTTTTCGTTTGGAGAGCTATTCCGCGGCCACGTCGAGCGGCTCGGCGGAAGCCGGCTGTGGTTTGCGCTTGCGATTTAGCCAGGTCTGGAAGCGGTCGAGATACAGATAGACGACCGGCGTGGTGTAGAGCGTCAGCACCTGGCTGAGCGCAAGCCCGCCCACCATCGCGTAACCGAGCGGCTGGCGCATTTCCGAGCCGGTGCCGTTGCCGAGCGCGAGCGGAACGCCCGCCAGCATCGCCGCGGCGGTGGTCATCAGGATCGGCCGGAAACGAAGGAGGCAGGCTTCGCGGATCGCCTCCACCGCTGGCAGATGGCGGTCGCGCTCGGCGCTGATGGCGAAGTCCACGAGCATGATGCCGTTTTTCTTCACGATGCCGATCAGCAGGATGATGCCGATGATGCCAATCACCGACAGGTCCATGTTGCCGGCGCGCAGCGCCAGCAGCGCGCCAACGCCGGCGGACGGCAGCGTCGAAAGGATCGTCAGCGGGTGGATGAAGCTCTCATAGAGCATGCCGAGGATGATGTAGACGACGACCAGCGCCGCAGCGATCAGGATCGGCTCGCTCGACAGCGAGTTCTGGAACGCCTGCGCGTTGCCCTGGAACGTCGGCAGCACCGACGACGGCATGCCGATGTCGCGCGCTGCCTCCGTAATGGCATCGACAGCCTCGCCGAGCGCCACGCCGGGCCGCAGGTTGAACGACAGCGTGACGGCGGGGAACTGTCCCTGGTGCGACACCGACAGCGGGCCGACCTTGCTGGAATCGACATCGACCAGCGTGTTGAGCGGCACCGCCGCGCCGGTGAGCGGCGATTTGATATAGAGGCGGTTGATCGAGGCGAGATCGCGCTGCAGCTCAGGAAGGATCTCGAGGATGACGAAGTAGGTCTTGAGCTGGGTGAAATACTGCGTGATCTGCCGCTGACCGAAGGCGTCGTTCAGAGTGTCGTCGATCGCTTGCGGCGAGATGCCGAAGCGGGCGGCTTGGTCGCGGTTGATGGTGACCTTGAGTTGCGGCGCGTTGGCAAGAAGATCAGTGCCGACGTCGGTGACTTGCGGGAGAGTCCGCATTTTTTCCATCATCTTGCCGGACCACTCGGTCAGCTCTTCGACGTTGGAATCCTGAAGCGTGTACTGGAAGCTGGCGCGGGCGATGCGGCCGCCGACCGTGATGTCCTGGCTGGGTTGGAGGAACAGGTTTGCGCCTTCCACCTTGGCGAGTTGGGGCCGCAGCCGGTCGATGATCTGCAAGGCGGTGAGGGTACGCTGGTCGCGCGGCTTGAGCACGATGAAGCCGCGGCCGGTGTTGGCGGTCTGCGCGCCGCCGGAGCTGCCGGTGAAGGCGCCGAAGGCCGCAACGTCCGGGTCGCGCAGCACCACGTCGCTCAACTGCTGCATCAGCCGCATCATTTCCTCGGGCGCAGTGTCCTGCGCGGCTTCGGCGAAGGCCGAGATCACGCCGGTGTCCTGGATCGGAAAGAAGCCCTTGGGAATCTGGATGGCGAGGTACGCGGTGAACGCGATGGTCGCGAGGAACACGCTGATCGTGGCGCGTTGATGCCGCAGCACGATGTCGAGCGTGCGCCGGTAGAACGACAGCATGGCGTTGAAGCCCGCTTCGATGAAGCGGTAGACGCGGCCGTGCTCGTGAGCCTCGCGATGCATGAAACGCGAGCACATCATCGGCGCGAGCGTCAGCGAGACAAGCGCCGAAATGGCGATGGCGGCCGTCACCGTCAGCGCGAATTCGCGGAACAGGCGGCCGATGATGCCGCCCATGAGCAGCAG
>BFBZ01001010.1_pt1 | contig 20776 bp, 21 predicted proteins | sample 1888401 | NCBI WGS metagenome assembly BFBZ01 (sample SAMD00112614, study PRJDB3348) | symbiont metagenome | host: Chara braunii | reverse complement strand
GATAGCCGGCGGCATCGCCATTCTCGGTGGCGCCGACCGAGGCCGCGAGGTCTTCCGCACCCCACATGAGACCGGCAAGCCGGGGGAAGCCCTCCCGATAGGACCCGAGGCCGAACAGGGAGGCCGCCGTTTCGGTGACGATGCCGAGGATGCGGGTGGCGCCGCCGGTCTCGCCGGAGACCGCCTCGAAGGCGTCGAGGTAATGCGACAGGCGCCTGACGTCGTCGCCCGAAGCGCATTTCGGCAGGACGATGCCGTCAGGTCTCGCCGGCATCACCGCGGCGAGGTCGGCGAGCGTCAGGCCGGTGTCGAGCGCATTGACGCGCAGATAGAGTTGCTGGTGGCCGCGGTCGGCCTCCAGCATGGCACGGGCGATGCCGCGCGCGGCCGCCTTGCCGTCGAGGCCGACGGAATCCTCGAGGTCGATGATCAGCGCGTCGGCGGCGGTCTGGCGCGCACGCTCGAACTTGCGCGCGCTGTCGCCGGGGACGAAGAGCAGCGAACGCATCAGGCCGCTGCCTTCTGACGGTGCATCATGGCCATGCGCCGGCAGCTCGCGACGATCTCGTTCTTCTGGTTGGTACAAGTGTGCTCGAATTCGACCAGTCCGACATCCGGGCGCGATTTGCTCGGCCGGGTCGACAGCACCTTGGTATGGGCCTTCAGGGTGTCGCCATGGAATACCGGGCGCGGGAAATTGACGTCGTTCATGCCGAGATTGGCGACCGTGGTGCCGAGCGTCAGGTCATGCACGGTCATGCCGATCATGATGCCCAGCGTGAACAGCGAATTGAAGATCCGTTCGCCGAACTCGGTCTTGGCGGCAAAATGGGCGTCGATATGCAGCGGCTGCGGGTTCATCGACAACAGGCTGAACAGCGTATTGTCCATCTCGGTGACCGTGCGGGTCAATGCGTGATCGAAGGTGGCGCCCACCTCGAACTGCTCGAAGTAAAGTCCTGCCATCTCATGTCTCCCTCAGTGGTGCTGTGCTGACGGCGGTTGCGGCGGCCTCGCGGACCACTCCGGAACTCACCAGGCTGTCGATGCGATGCGGGGCGATGCCCCAGCGGGCAAGCGCCGTGCGGCTGCTCTGCCCGGCCGTTTCGGGCGGCGCCGGCACCGGCGCCGGGGTCCGTTCGAAGCGCGGCGCGGGGGCCGGCTGGCTGATGCCGCCGACTGTGATGAAGGTTTCGCGGGCCCGGTTGTGCGGATGGGCCTCGGCCTCCGCCATGGACAGGACCGGCGCGAAACAGGCATCGGTGCCTTCCAGCAGCGCGCACCATTCGGCGCGCGTTCTGGTCGCGAAGGTTTCGGCCAGACGTTGCCGCGCCGCCGGCCAGTTGTCGGATTTGGCGACATCCGGGAAGGCCGCCGGATCGAGCCCGATGCGCTCGAGCAATTCGGCGCGGAATTTCGGTTCGATCGGCGCGATCGAGATCCAGCCGCCATCGGCGCATTGATAGACCTCGTAATGCGGCGCGCCCGAATCGAGCAGGTTGCCGCCGCGCGGCGCGCCGTGCAGGCCGGCGGCGGCGAGGCCGTAAAGGCTGGTCATCAGCGTCGCCGCGCCGTCGCTGACCGCGGCGTCGACCACCTGGCCGCGGCCCGAGCCGCGCGCTTCCAGGAGCGCCGAGACCACGCCGAAGGCGAGCATCATCGCGCCGCCGCCGAAATCACCGACCAGGTTGAGCGGCGGCGTCGGTGGTGCACCGGCCCGCCCGACGGCGCCGAGCACGCCGGCGATCGCGATATAATTGAGGTCGTGGCCGGCGGCGGCGGCGAGCGGCCCGGTCTGGCCCCAGCCGCTTAGGCGCCCATAGACCAGGCGCTGATTGCGGGCGAAGCTTGCTTCGGGGCCGAGGCCCAGGCGCTCCATGGTCCCCGGCCGGAATCCCTCGATCAGGGCGTCGGCGCCGGCGATCAGGTCGAGCGCGCAGGTTATGCCGGCCTTGCTCTTCAGGTCGATCGCCACCGACGAGCGGCCACGATTGGTGAAGTCGTAGCGCGCCGGCCTGGCGATGCCGAGGCCGCTCGGTTCCGGCCGGTCGATGCGAATGACGTCGGCGCCCTGGTCGGCCAGCATCATGGCGCACATCGGCAATGGGCCGATGCCGGCGAACTCGACCACCTTCAGGCCCGCGAGCGGGCCGCCCCGTCGATCAGTCACGGCGGATCTCCTTCGGTTCGGGCGGCGGCCGCGCCGCCCGGGTCTTGCGTCAGTAGGATTTCGGCAGGCCCAGGACCCGCTCGGCGATGAAGCTCAGGACGAGCTGCGGGCTGATCGGCGCGATGCGTGGCACCATGACCTCGCGCAGGTAGCGCTCGACATGGAACTCCTTGGCATAACCGAAGCCGCCATGGGTCATGATCGCCTGCTGGCAGGCGTCGAAGCCGGCCTCGCCCGCCAGATATTTCGCCGCGTTCGCCGAGGCGCCGCAGGGCTGGCCGGTGTCATATTCCCAAGCCGCCTTCATGATCATCAGGCGGGCGGCTTCCAGCTCCATCCAGTTTTTGGCAAGCGGGTGCTGGATCGCCTGGTTCTGGCCGATCGGCCGGTTGAACACGATGCGCTCCTTGGCATAGGCGGTGGCCCGTTCCAGCGCGAGCATGCCCAGGCCGACCGCCTCGGCGGCGATCAGGATGCGCTCCGGGTTCATGCCGTGAAGGATATATTCGAAGCCGCGGCCTTCCTCGCCGATGCGGTCCTCGACCGGCACTTCCAGCCCCTCGATGAACAGTTCGTTGGAATCGACCGCCTTGCGGCCCATTTTGTCGATCTCGTGGACCTTGATCTTGGTGCGGTCGAAATCGGTGCAGAACAGCGACAGGCCAAGCGTCGGTTTGGTCACCTCGTCCAGCGGCGTGGTGCGGGCGAGCAGCAGCATGCGGTCGGCAACCTGCGCTGTCGAGATCCACACCTTCTGGCCATCAACGATATAGCGGTCGCCCTTGCGCACCGCGCGGGTCTTGAGCTGCGTGGTGTTCAGGCCGGTATTGGGCTCGGTCACCGCGAAGCAGGTTTTTTCCTTGCCCTGCACCATGGGCGGCAGCATGCGCCGCTTCTGTTCCTCGGTGCCGAACACCACCACGGGGTTCAGGCCAAAGACGTTGATGTGGACGGCGGAGGCGCCCGACATGCCCGCGCCCGACTGGGCGATGGCCTGCATCATCACCGCGGCCTCGGCGATGCCCAGGCCCGAGCCGCCATAAGCCTCGGGGATGCAGATGCCGAGCCAGCCGTCCGCCGCCAGCGCCTGGAAGAAGTCGTTGGGGAAGCCGCCATGCTTGTCGAGCTTCAGCCAGTAGTCGTCGTTGAAGCGGGAGCAGATGCCGGCGATCGCGTCGCGAATCGCCTGCTGCTCGCGTGAGAGCGCGAAGTCCATCGGGGAAATCTCCGTTTGGTCCTGAACCTTCAGGTCTTGGGGGATGAAACAGGGGCCGGCATCGTGACGACGCCGTCATTGATCATCCGGGTGATGGTCGCCTCGTCGTAACCGGCCGCGGCGAGGATCTCGGCGCCGTGCTCGCCCTGGCGGGGTGCGAGGTTGCGGATCTCCACCGGTGTCTCCGACCACTGCGCCGGCATCCGCATGGAGCGCACCCGGCCCTCGGTCGGGTGGTCGATCATCTGGAAAAAGTCGGTGGCGACGAGATGCGGATCGCCGAGCACGCTTTCGAAGTCGTGCATCGGCATGGCCGGCACGTCGGCGCGCTTGAGCAGCGCCAGCCATTCCGCCGTCGTCCGGGTCTGGAACAGCTCCGCCAGCATGCCATAGACGAAGTCGATATGGGTCATCCGGTTGGCGAAGCCGGCGAAGCGCGGGTCGCGCTCGGGCAGGTCCGACATGCCGAGTTCGGCCAGGAAATTCTTCCAGTGCTTGTCGTTATAGACCAGCGCGCAGACATAGCCGTCCTGGGTCTTGTAGGGCCGGCGCTGCGGCGACAGCTGGCGGGAATAGCCGCCCCGGTCGAGCGGCGGATCGAAGGTCAGTCCGCCGAGATGGTCGCCGAGCACGAAACCGACCATGGTCTCGAACATGGGGATGTCGACCTTCTGGCCGCGCCCGCTGCGCTCGCGATGCACCAGCGTCGCGCAGATGGCACCGACTGCCGTCAGCCCGACGATGCGGTCGGCCATGGCGCTCGGCACATAGCGCGGCGTGCCGTCGCCCGACAGGGCGATCAGCGAGGACATGGTCGAGCCGCCCTGGATCAGGTCGTCATAAGCCGGGTCGTCGGCATAGGGACCATCCTGGCCGAAGCCGAAGACGCCGGCATAGACGATGCGCGGATTGACCGCCGCGACCGATTCATAGTCGAGCCCGAGCCGCGCCATCGCCTTGGGGCGGACATTGTACATGAGCACGTCGGCGTCGCTGACCAGCCGCTTCAGGGCCTCCAGCCCCTCGGGCTGCTTCAGGTCGAGACAGACGCTGCGCTTGTTCCTGTTGGCGTTGAGATAGATCGGCCCCATGCCCGGATTGCGCGACGGGCCGATCTGGCGCGTGACGTCGCCTTCCGGCGCCTCGACCTTGATCACGTCGGCCCCCATGTCCGCCAGCATCTGGCTGGCATAGGGGCCCATGAGGACCGAGGTCATGTCGACGATTTTCAGCCCGGCGATCGGACCCATTCGAATTCTTCCCGTCTTGAAGTGGTGCCTTCGGGTCGATCCCCGACATGGCCGCCACAGGCCTAAGTCAATTCATATTCGTAGGCAATAAGATCCACAATTGTGAATTATTGGACGATTCGGATGGATATCGTCCGTTTGGCTGATGGTCGAGCGGGCGGGTGTCGGCGTGTGCACCGCGGTATCGTGTTGCACTTTCAAGTCAATGGAACGCTGCACCGCACATTTTGTCATGGCTCAGACAGCATCGCTTGATCGACGCGGATGAGCAATGCGTTGACAGGGTGATGCATGAGAGAGCATCAATAATTCCAGTATATGAATTTCAGCCGCTCCTGGAGCGCGGCAGTGCATTCGTGGGGGCGGTCGTGGCGCTGGCGGAATACGGAAAGCTGTTCATTGGCGGTCGATGGGTGACGCCGCTCGACGGCGAGATCGTCGAGACCATCGATCCCGCGACCGGCAAGCCGTGGGCGCGGGTCGCCTTTGGTGGCGTCAAGGACATGGACCGCGCCGTGGCGGCGGCGCGCGAGGCCTTTGACGGGCCGTGGCGACGCATGCCGGGTTATGAGCGCGCGGCCCTGCTGCGCCGTTTCGCCGACCTCTACGAACAGCGGGCGGGCGCCATGGCGGTGCTCGAGTCGCGCGACACCGGCCGCCCGATTCGCGAGACTCGGCCCGACCTGGGCGCCCATCATCGCTGGTATCATTGGTTCGCCTCGCTGGCCGACAAGCTCGACGGCCGCACCATCCCGATGGAGCCGGCGGTCCATGCCTATACCGAGCGGCGGCCGGTCGGCGTCGTCGGCGCGATCACCCCGTGGAACGCGCCGATGCTGACGACCGCCTGGAAGGTCGGCCCGGCGCTGGCGGCCGGCTGCACGGTCGTTCTGAAGCCCGCGGAGCACACGCCGGTCACGGCCTATGAGCTGGCGGCGATCGCCGAGGCCGCCGGCCTGCCGCCGGGCGTGCTGAATGTCGTGCCGGGCCATGGCCATACCGTCGGCGCCCATCTGGTGGCCCATCCCGGCGTCGACAAGATCGGCTTCACCGGCGAGGGGCGCACCGCCCAGGACATCCTGCGCAGCGGCGCGGCGACGCTGAAGCGCTTCTCCTTCGAGCTCGGCGGCAAGTCGCCCCACATCATCTTCGAGGATGCCGATATCGAGCAGGCGCTGAACGCCGCGACCTCGTCGGCCTGGGTGGTCTGCGGCCAGAGCTGCGCGCTGGGTTCGCGCGTGCTGGTGCAGCGCTCGATCTATGACCGGGTGGTCGACGAATTCATGCGCCGCGCCGCTCGCGTCCGCGTCGGCATGCCGCTCGACGAGGCGACCCATATGGGCCCGCAGGCCCATGGCGAGCAGCTCGCCAAGACATTGTCCTATGTCGCGATCGGCCAGGCCGAGGGGGCCCAGCTGGTGGCCGGCGGCAAGCGCATCGAGACCGGCGAATTCGGCGCCGGTTTCTTTGTCCAGCCGACGGTCTTCGCCGGCGTCGACAACCGGATGCGCATCGCCCGTGAAGAGATCTTCGGTCCGGTGGCCTCGCTCATTCCCTTCGAGGACGAGGACGAGGCGGTCGCCATTGCCAACGACACCCGCTACGGCCTGACCGCCGGCCTGTGGAGCCGCGACAGCGCGCGCGCCCATCGGGTCGCCGCCCGCATCGATGCCGGCATGGTCTGGGTCAACACCTATCGCTACATCCGCTGGTCGACGCCCTATGGCGGCATGAAGGCCAGCGGCTGGGGCCGCGAGAACGGCGTCGAGGCGCTCGACAGCTATCTCGACACCCGCACCACCATCGTCAGCACGACGGGGCAGTTCCCCGACATCTACGCGCAATAACATCAAGCGAAGGACACGAAGCTCATGCGTCTTGCGGGCAAACTCGCGGTCGTCACGGCCGCTGCGTCGGGAATGGGCCGGGCCGGCGTCGAACTCTTCCTCAGGGAAGGCGCCAAGGTCGCGGCCGTCGACATCGACGCCGGGGCGCTTGATCGTCTCGCCGCCGAGATGAAGGCCAAGGGCGCGTCGATCGAGACGATCCAGGCCGACCTGTCCGAGCCCGAGGCAGCCCGGCAGTCGATCAACGACGCCGCGGCCAAACTCGGCGGCATCGACGTGCTGTGGGCCCATGCGGGCATTCCCGGGCCGGCCGGCGTCGAGAACCTCGACCTGGCGCAATATGAAAAAGCCATGGCGCTGAACGTCACCTCGGCCGTGCTCGCCGCCGGCGAGGTGGTCGCCCACATGCGCAAGCGCGGCGGCGGCTCGCTGATCTTCACCGCCTCGGTGTCCGGCCTGGTCGGTTCGATGTTCAGCCCGGTCTATTCGGCCGGCAAATTCGCCATTGTCGGCCTGACCAAGTCGCTCGCCCAGCGCTTCGCGGCCGACGGCGTGCGCGTCAACGTCGTCTGCCCCGGCCTGACGGAAACGCCGATGAAGATGGGCTTCACCGCACGCTCGGGCGATCCGGTCGAGGCCGCGGCGAACCAGGAGCGCCTGCTGACCCTGGTCCCGATGGGCCGGATCTGCCGGCCCGAGGAGGTCGCCCATGCCGTGCTCTGGCTCGCCTCCGACGACGCCTCCTTCGTGACCGGCGTCGCCTTGCCGGTCGATGGCGGATTTACCGCGCGCTGATCCGACAAGCGGCCCGCCAGAGGCCGCGCCTTCACATCACGACATCCAACGATCCTCGGGAGGGACTTACACGATGACCACCGTCAGCAAGCGCAGGCTGCTGCAGCTCACCGCGACCGCCGTCGCGGCCGGCGTCACGCCGGTTCACGCCGCCGATCCGCTCAAGATCGGCGTCCTGGCGCCGTTGACCGGGGCGACCGCCTCGGACGGTGCTCGCCTGATGAAGGCCCATGAGCTCGCGGCCAAGGAGATCAATGCCAGCGGGCTCGCCGGACTTGGCGGCGCCAAGATCGAGCTGATCGTCGCGGATACCCAGTCCCGCCCGGAAGTCGGGCGCAGCGAGGCCGAGCGGCTGATCTCCCGCAATGGCGTCAGCGCCCTGCTCGGCGCCTGGGCGTCGGCCGTGACCATCCCGTCCATGCAGGTGGCCGAGCGCTATCGCACGCCTTTCATCGTCACCAGCGCCGTCACCGATTCGATCACCGAGCAGAAATTGCAGTTCGTCTTCCGGGTCTCGCCCAAGGGCAGCTGGGCGGCCAAGGACGTCGTCAATTTCATCGGCCATCTGCGCACCAAGGGGGCGGCGGTCGGCAAGGTTGCGCTCGCCTATGAGGACGGCCCCTTCGGCCAGACGGTCTCCAAGGGCTACAAGACCTTTCTGCCGGAACAAGGCATCCAGCTGGTCGCGGAAGAAACCTTCCGCACCGGCTCCGCCGACCTGTCGACCCAGGCCGCCAAGCTCAAGGCGAGCGGTGCCGACCTCGTGCTCATCGTCTGCTATGTCGATGACGAAACCGTTCTGCTCAGGGCGCTCGCCGCCCAGCAGTACAAGCCTCTGGTGCTCGGTTATGGCGGCGGCCATGTCCACCCGACCTTGCTGCAGCTCGGCCCGCTCGTCGAAGGCGCCTTCGGCATCGTCGAATGGATGCCCGACATCAAGAAGCCGGCGACCGAAGCCTTCGTGAAGGCCTACCGCGCCGCCTATAACAACGAGGCCCCGCTGAGCAACGCGGCGCAGGCCTATGCCTCGACCTGGGCGGTGGCGCTCGCGGCGGATGCCGCGCGCAACCGCAACCCCATCGCGATCCGCGATGCCCTGCGCAAGCTCCGGCTTTCCGACGGTCCGGCGGCCCTCCTGCCCAACGAAGCCCTCGCCTTCGACGAGAACGGCCAGAACATGGTCGGCAACGTCATGTCGCAGGTGATCGACGGGCAGTTCGTCACCGTCTGGCCGGAAGCGGTCGCCAGCAAGCCGATCAAGCTGCCGGCGCGCTGACCGCCTCGCGACGTCTCGATCGCTTCCGAGATCCTGGCCGCGCCACGCCGCGGCCAGGCACGGTCGCTCCAGCCTGGAAAGATAGCCATGTCCTTCGGGATATTTCTGCAAGCCGTCGTCAGCGGGCTCGCCAATGGTGCGATCTACGCCTTGATCGCGGTCGGTCTGACGCTCGTCTTCGGCGTCATGCGGATCATCAATTTCGCCCATGGCGAGTTCCTGATGATCGCCATGTATGCCGGCTATTTCAGCTGGGCCCTGCTGGGCGTCGATCCGATCCTGTCCATCCTGATCGTCACGCCGGTGCTGATGCTGGCGGGCGTGCTGCTCTACGGCACGCTCGTCCGCTTCGCGCTGAACGTGCCGGAGATCAATCAGATGGCGGTGACGCTCGGCCTGTCGCTGCTGCTTCAGCATCTGGCGCTGGTGCTGTTCACCGGCGACAACATGCTGGTCACGCAGCCGCGCTCGACCGCCGGCATCGTGATGGGACCGGTGGTCGTGCAGATCAACCAGCTGATCGCCTGCGCCGCCTCGCTGACGCTGCTCGGCCTGCTCTATCTGTTCATGAAGCGGACCGATTTCGGCCTGGTCATGCGTGCGGTGTCGCAGTCGCGTGACGGCGCGGCGCTGTCGGGCATCGACATCGCCACGGTCTACAAATGGGCCATGGCGGTCGGCGTCGGCACGCTCGGCGTCACCGGCCCGCTGCTGGTCTCGATCCTCTACGCCAATCCCCATGTCGGCGCGCTGTTCACCCTGAAGGCCTTTGTCATCGTCATCGTCGGCGGCCTCGGCAGCTTCGGCGGGGCCCTGCTCGGCGCCATGGTGGTGGGGCTCGCCGAGAGCATCGCGGGCGCCTGGTTTTCCGCTTCCGTCGCCGCCGCGGTCCCCTTCGCGATCCTGATCCTGATCCTGCTGGTGCGTCCCGAGGGCCTGATGTTCCGGAGTGCCCGCTGATGGCCAGCCTGCGCAACATCCTTGTCATCACCGGCCTGGTCGCGGCCGCCTTCTTCGCCGCCAGCGGCGACCGCTATTACATGGACATCTTCATCCTCACCTGTTTCTACGGCACGCTCGCCGTGTCGTGGAACCTGATGGCCGGCCTGACCGGGCTGATGTCGCTCGGCCATGCGCTGTTCGTCGGCATCGGCGCCTATAGCGTGGCCTGGGGCGCCTCGGTTCACGGCTGGCCGCCTCTCGTCACCTGGCCGCTGGGCATCGCGCTGTCGGTCGCGGCCGCCACCGTCATCGGCCTGCTTTGCTTCCGTTATGGCTTGCGCGGCTATTTCTTCGCCATCGCGACGCTTGCCTTCAACGAGGTCGCCTTCTTCATGGTCTCGGGCAGCCTCGCGCTCGGCCGCTCCGACGGCATCATCCTGCCGATCTCCTCCGAGGACTCGCTCGCCCGGCTGCAGTTCTTCGAGAAATGGCCCTATGGGCTGATCATCGGCACGGTGCTGATCGGAACGCTGATCACAGGCGAACTGCTGATGAAATCGCGCACCGGCTATTATTGGCGGGCGCTGCGCGACAATGAAGAGGCGGCCGAGGCGCTGGGCATCAATGCGCGGACGCTGAAACTGCGCTGCTTCATCATCAGCGCCGGCATTTCCAGCCTCTGCGGCGCCTTCTACGCCAATTACGTCGCCTTCGTCGATCCGCGCTCGGTGCTCGGCATCGACCTGTCGATCCAGATGCTGGTCTATTCGATCATCGGCGGCATGTCGCTGCTGTGGGGGCCGCTGGTCGGCGCCGCCATCCTGGTGCCGTTCAGCATCTTTCTGCGCGGCTTCACCTCGATCCAGGGCAGCGACATCATCGTCTATGCCATCCTGCTGATCGTGCTGGCGCTGATCCTGCCGCAGGGCATCGCCGGCTGGTTCACCGCCCGCTGGCGCCGGTCGCGGGCGCTTCGCCGCCAGGCCGAACGTCCCGGCGCCGGCCTTGGCGAGATCGCGCCGGAGGCCCGGCCATGACCGCGCTTCTCACCCTCGAGGGGGTCAGCAAGTCCTTTGGTGGCCTGCATGCCCTGCGTGACGTCGGTTTCAGTGTCGAGGCGGGTGAGATCTTCGCGATCATCGGACCGAACGGCGCGGGCAAGACGACCCTGTTCAACTGCATCGCCGGCGCGATCCCGCCATCATCAGGCACGATCCGCTTCGCCGGCCAGCGCATCGACGGCCGGCGGCCGCACGAGATCTGCGGCCTGGGCCTCGTCCGCACGTTCCAGATCGTCAAGCCGTTCCGCGGCATGACGGTGCTGGAGAACGTCAAGGTCGCGGCCTTTGCCCGCCACCCCGCGGCGCGCGCCGCCGAGACGCTCGCCCGCGGCGTGATCGATCGGCTCGACATGGCCGAACTTGCCGATGTCGATGCCGACGAGCTCAACGTCGCCCAGCTGCGCCGGCTCGAGATCGCCCGGGCGCTGGCGACCGAACCGAAAATGCTGCTGCTCGACGAGGCGCTGGCCGGCCTGACCGCCACCGAGACCGTCGTCATGTGCGACATCATTCGCCGGCTGCCGCAGCAGGGCATCGCGGTGATCGTCGTCGAGCATTCCATTCCCGTGGTCAGCAGCCTGTGCGGCCGCGCCGTGGTCATCACCTTCGGCCAGGTCCTCGTCGAAGGCCCGACACGCGAGGTGATCGCCGACCCCAGGGTCCAGGAAGCCTATCTCGGCAAGGCGGAAGCATGAGCACGCTCACGGTGGAGAAGGTCTCGGCCGGTTACGGCAAGGTCAATGTCATCAGGGGCATCGACCTGGAGATCGCGGCCGGCCGGCGGATCGCGCTGGTCGGCTCGAACGGCGCCGGCAAGAGCACCATCGTCAAGGCGATCAACGGCCTGTTGCCGATCGGCCGTGGCAGCATCGCATGGGACGGCAGCCCGATCGGCACGATGCGCGCCTCGCACCGCACCCGCGCCGGTATCGCGACGGTGCCGGAGGGCCGGCTGCTGTTCCCGACCTGCACGGTGCTCGAAAATCTCTGCGCCGCGACGAGCTATGGCGATGCCAGGACGCATCGCGCGCAAAGCCTCGACAAGGTTTTCGCGCTGTTTCCGCGGCTCAAGGAGCGCGCCGCGCAACAGGCCGGCACGCTGTCGGGCGGCGAGCAGCAGATGGTCGCCATCGGTCGCGCGCTGATGACGCGGCCGCGCCTGCTGATCCTGGACGAACCCTCGATCGGGCTGGCGCCGCGCGTCGTCGCCGAGATCTTCGAGGTGCTCGGCAGCCTGACCGGAACCGGCATGAGCCTGCTGCTGGTCGAGCAGAACATCCAGCTCAGCCTGCGCTCGGTCGATTACGCCTATGTGCTCCAGCAGGGCGAGATCGTCCTGCAGGGCCCCGCCGCCGACCTGCTCGGCGATGCCAAGGTTCAGGCCGCCTATCTCGGCCAGTGATCGCCAAGACCGAGAGCCCGCCAAGACTCAAAGCCCACCAAGACCAAGAGCCCACCAAGACCAAGAGCCCGCACGAGCGGGCCTTCGACAGCCAAACAGGAGGATCTTCATGAAGGGCATCGCAACCCATCTCGCCGCCGCGGCTCTCGCGCTGGTCGCGTCGAGCCTTCCTTCGCAGGCCCAGCCGCGAACCCTGCGGGTCGCGGACAGCTTTCCCAGCGGCCACTACCTGGTGCGGTTGATGATCCAGCCCTGGATGGCCGACGTGACCCGGCGCACCAATGGCGAGGTGACCTTCAACTATTTCCCGAGCCAGCAGCTCGGCAAGGCCGCCGACATGCTGACCCTGACGCAGACCGGCGTGGCCGATATCGGCTACGTCGCGCCGGCCTATGTCACCGACAAGATGCCGGTCTCGGAAGTGGCCATGCTGCCCGGTGGTTTCTCGACCAGTTGCCAGGGCACTCGGGCCTATCTGGAGACGGCTCAGCGCGGCGTCGTCGCGGCCCAGGACTATCGGCCCAACCGCATCCGCTTGCTGCTGGCGGTTGCTTTGCCGCCTTATCAAATCCTGACAGTGCGGGCGCCGGTGCGCTCCGAACAGGACCTACGCGGCGTCAAGCTGCGGTCGACCGGCGGCGCCCAGGATCTGACGCTGCGCACCATCGGCGCGACGCCGATGCGCATGGCGGCGCCCGAAGCCTATGAATCCCTGTCGCGCGGCACGCTGGACGGCGTGCTGTTCCCGCTCGACAGCGTCATGTCCTACAATGTCGAGAAGCTGGTGCGCTATTCGACCGACGGCTCCAATTTCGGCAGTTTCGTCGTCGCCTATTCGATCAGCGACGCCGTATGGAACCGGCTGCCGGCATCGGTGCAGCAGGCCATGACGGAAGCGGCCGACGCGGTGAACGCCAATGCCTGCGCCGCCGTGGATCGCCAGGAGGCCGAGACCAAGCAAAAGCTGCAGGCCGCCGGTGTGCAGTTCCTGGCTTTGCCTGATCCCTATCGCGGCCAGGTCGCCGAGCAGCTTGCCCAGGTCGGCACGCAATGGGCCCGCGGCCTCGACGCCCGCGGCAGGAAGGGCAGCGAGGCGCTGACGGAGTTTCGCGCCCTGTTGCGTCAGCCGACCCAGTAGCCGCGATCGTCGCGCCGCCGGCCGCGGCCATCGGCGCTTTCCCTTGGACGTCCATCCCAGGCGGACCACAGATGAAACATGTCTTCATGACCCTCGACCGGATCGAGGATGCGCTCGACTGGCTGGCCGCGGCGGCGATGCTGGCCATCATGGTGGTGGTCGCCTGGGACGTGGCCATGCGCTACGGGTTCAATCGCCCGCTGTCCTGGGCCTACGATCTCATCTCGCTCTACCTGCTCGCCGGCGTGTTCTTCCTGGCCTTGTCGCGCGCCTATTCGGCGGGCGCCCATGTCAATGTCGACATCCTCCAGCAGAAGCTCCCGCCAAGCGTCATGCGGGTGACCGAAATCATCACCTGCGCCCTCGGCGCGGTGATCTTCGCGGTCATCTGCCATGTCGGTTTCGACCGCGCGCTGGAGGCGTTTCAGGCCAAGGACGTCATGTCCGGCGGCATCGAATGGCCGACCTGGCCCGCCCTGGCGCTGGTGCCGGTCGGCTTCGGCCTGCTCGCCGTCCGGCTGGCGGCGCAAGGCCTCGCCCAACTGCTCAGCCTGATCACCGGCCACGCCATCGTCCCTCCCGGCGCGCCTCGCCATTCAGCCGAGGAAGGAAGCTTCGAATGATCGTCGCCATCGGTATCGGCAGCCTGTTCCTCATGCTCGCCATCGGCACGCCGGTCGGCTTCGCGATGATCGTTTCCGGCACGCTCGGCCTCTACCTGATCGGCGGCATGCCGATGGTGGCCGGGATCCTGCAGACCGCGCCGCTGACGACGGTCAGCGCCTATGAGCTGATCACCGTGCCGATGTTCCTGCTGATGGCGGAGCTGGTCCTGCTCAGCGGCGTCGCCGATTCCCTGTTCCGGGCCACCGCGGCCTGGATGGGCCGGGTCCGCGGCGGACTCGGCATGGCGACCGCGCTCGCCGGCGCCGGCTTCGGCGCGATCTGTGGCACCAGCACGGCTTCGGCCGCGACGCTCTCCGCCACCAGCCTGCCGGCCATGCTGAAACAGGGCTACGAGCCGCGCATGGCCGGCGGCGTCGTGGCGATCTCGGGCACGCTCGCCATGCTGATCCCGCCGAGCGTCGCTTTGGTCATCTACGGCATCCTGGCCGAGGTGAACATCGGCGCCTTGCTGATCGGCGGCATCATTCCCGGCATCCTGGTGATGCTGACGATCATGGCGACCGTCTATGTCCTGGTGCTGCTCGATCCGTCGCGCGCGCCGGTCTCGGCGCCGGTGTCCTGGCGCGAGAAGATCGGCTGGCTCAGGGTCGTCGGGCCGATGGTCGTGCTGTTCGGCATGGTCACCGGCGTGATCTATACCGGCATCGCGACGCCGACCGAGGCCTCGGCACTGGGCGCGACCGGCGCGTTGGCGATCGCCGGCTGGTACGGCAAGCTGACGCTGCCGGGGCTCGGCAAGGCGCTGCGCCGCTCCGCCCACGGCACGTGCATGATCCTGATGATCCTGCTCGGCGCCCATGTCTTCGGTTATTTCTTCACGCTCACCCAGACCACCCAGAACCTGGTCGCCTGGGTCGGCGCGCTGGAGGTCTCCCGCTGGGTGATCATCGCCCTGATCCTGCTCGGCTATATCGTGCTCGGCATGTTCATGGACCAGATCGCCATTCTGGTGCTGACCGTTCCGATCGTGCTGCCGCTGGTCAAGACGCTGGGCTTCGATCCGCTCTGGTTCGGCATCATCAAGATCGTCACCGCCGAGGTCGGCATGATCACCCCGCCAGTCGGCCTCAACTGCTTCATCGTCGCGCGCTATTCAGGCCGGCCGGTGCAGGAGATTTTTCACGGCACCTTCCCGCACTTCATTGCCCATATCCTGATCCTCGCCGTGATGGTGGCATGGCCGGATCTGATCCTCTGGCTGCCCCGCCGCATGGGCTACGGCTGAGCCATGGCAGACCAAACGCGCCGGCCGTCACGGGCCGGCGTGCCCGAGCTTGTCGCCCCGCCGGCGATCAGCGCGTGAACGGCGCGAAGGTCTGCACCACGCGCTCGTAGACGCCGCGCTTGAACGGGATGATCAGGGCCGGCATAGCGGTCAGGCGCTCCCAGCGCCAGGCCTCGAATTCCGGCTTGTGGCCGCCGCCGGGATGAGCGACGTCGATCTCGCTGTCCGGGCCGTCGAAGCGGAAGGCGAACCATTTCTGGGTCTGGCCGCGATAGCGGCCGCGCCAGGCCTGGCCCGCCACCACCTGCGGCAGATCATAGGCGAACCATTCCGGCGCTTCGGCGAGCAAGGTCGCCGAACGGACATTGGTTTCCTCGTAGAGTTCGCGCCGGGCCGCCGCCAGCGGCTCCTCGCCCGGATCGATACCGCCCTGCGGCATCTGCCAGGAATGGCTGCCGTCGACATGTTCGGGCGCCGGCCCCTTGCGTTTGCCGGCGAAGACGAGGCCGTCGCGGTTGATCAGCACCACGCCGACGCAGGGACGGTAGGGCAGGTCTTCGAAGCGGGTCATGATGCGGTCCAGGCGCGGCGGGGCGTTAGCGGAACATTAACCAGCCGGCGCCCGGCGCGCCACGCCCGCGGTGACCGGAACCAGCAGAAGACCGCGGCTTTCCAGCGCGCGTGCCCATTGGGTCACGCGGTCGATGGTGACGGGCAGGGCGGAGCCGACGCCGAGCGCGAAGCCGCGTTCGCGTGCCCGCGCTTCCAGCCGCGCCAGTTGCGCGTCGAGCTCGGCGGGCGTCGGCACGCGATCGAGATGGACGTCGCCGCGCAAGGTCGGCTGCTGCAGCCCGCCGGCGATCTGCTGCACCAGGCTGCGCGGGCTGGTGCCGTCGTCGATCGCCATCAGGCCGCGCTTGGCGGTCTCCCGCAGGATCGGCGTCAGCGCGGCCTCGGAGGCGGTGAACTTGGCGCCCATGTAGTTGACGATGCCGGCATAGCCCTGGAAGCGGCTCATCGCCCAATGCAGCCGCTCGGTGTTGCGTTCGGTCGAGAGCGTCGTCAGCAGCGTCTGCGGGCCGGGATCGTTGTCGGGGAAGTCGAAGGGTTCCATCGGCACCTGGAGGAACACCTCATGGCCCTCCGAGCGGGCGCGCATCACCACCCGCTCGAGGTCGGCGCCGTAGGGGGCGAAGGCGAGCGATACCGCGCCGGGCAGTTTGCTGATCGCCTCGGCGGTACTGCTCTGGCCGATGCCGAGCCCGCCGATCAGGATCGCCACCCGCGGCAGGCCGGATTGCTGGCCGTTCGGTACCCGGAAGCTCCGGGCATAGGCCTCCGAGGGCTTGCGGCCGTCGCTGGCGATCCGCGGCAGCGGGCCCTGGGCGCTGCGCTCGCTGAGGCGCGGGTCGAGCCCGGCGGAGCGGTCGGATGCCGGCGCCGCGGTGACCCGCACTTCGCGCGCGGCGCCCGACATGCCGTCGATGATGTTGATGGTGGTGCCGCCGTCGGCCGCGGTTTCGCCCGCACTTGCCGGCGGCGTCGGAGCCGGTTGCGCCTCGGTTCGCTCGGCGGTCCGCGGTGCCGGCGCCGCGATGGCCGCGATGGCGCGCGGTTCGCCGCCCAGGGGATTGCGGATGAGCAGCACCGCGCTGGCGATCGCCACGACCGCCGCGCCGACCAGGCCGGCGGCAACCGGCATCAGCGGCGGCAGGCGCCGCCGTTTGGTCTCTGCTTTGGTCTCGACCCCGAGCGGGGCATTGAGGTCATCGGTCATGGCGCGCCGGCTTGCGGGAAACGGGTCGCCGCCACATCTACATCGGGCCGGAACTCTTAAGCGTCGGTTAACCAAAGCTGTTCAATGCGCGCGGGTCGCGTGTCGCCAACGACATTTTGCGCGCGGCTTGCGTCGTGCTAGGCAAAGCGCCCCCGGAGGCCGTTGAAGTGCCGATCCAGACTTTGCCTGTCCAGACTTCCCCCTCGCTGAATGCCGTCGATGCCGTGCCGGGCATCGACCAGGTCATGCTGGCGATCGGCGCCGAGGCGAAGGCTGCCGCACGGCTGCTGGCGCTGGCCTCGACCGAGCGCAAGAACGCCGCGCTCGACGCCATCGCCAAGGCGATCCGCGGGCAGGCGGATCAGATCCTCGCCGCCAATGCCGACGACCTGGCCGACGCGCGCCGGGACGGCTTGGCCGCCTCCTTCGTCGACCGCCTGACGTTGACGCCCGCCCGTATCGAGGCGATGGCCGTGGGCGTCGAGGTGGTGCGCGACCTCGCCGACCCGGTCGGCGCGGTGATGGCCGAATGGGACCGGCCGAACGGCCTGCATTTCGAGCGGGTGCGGGCGCCGCTCGGCGTCATCGGGGTGATCTACGAGAGCCGCCCCAACGTCACGGTCGATGCCGGCGTGCTCTGCCTGAAAGCCGGCAATGCGGTGATCCTGCGTGGCGGCTCGGACAGCTTCCGTTCGTCGCGCGCCATTCACGCCGCGATCGTCGCGGGCCTGGAGGCCGCCGGCTTGCCGGCCGCCGCCGTCTCGCTGGTGCCGACGCGTGATCGTTCGGCGGTCGGCCTGATGCTGCAGGGCCTCGGCGGAACCGTCGACGTCATCGTGCCGCGCGGCGGCAAGAGCCTGGTCGCGCGGGTCCAGGCCGAAGCGCGTGTGCCGGTCTTCGCCCATCTCGACGGCAATTGTCATATCTATGTCCATGCGAGGGCCGACCTCGCCATGGCCGAGGCGATCCTGGTCAATGCCAAGATGCGCCGCACCGGTGTTTGCGGCGCGGCCGAAACGCTGCTGGTCGACGAGGCCGTTGCCGGCAGCCACCTGAAACCGCTGGTGGCGGCGCTTCTGGAGGCCGGCTGCGCGGTGCGCGGCGACAGCTTGACCCGGCTGGTCGATCCGCGCGTCACCGCCGCGACCGAAGAGGACTGGGGCACCGAATTCCTCGACGCCATCATTGCCGTCAAGGTGGTCGACGGCCTGGATGACGCCATCGCCCATATCGAGCGCCACGGCTCGCACCACACCGACGCCATCGTCACCGCCGATGCGGCGGCGGCCGAGCGCTTCATGGCCGAGGTCGACAGCGCGATCGTGCTGCACAACGCCTCGACCCAGTTCGCCGATGGCGGCGAATTCGGCTTCGGCGCCGAGATCGGCATCGCCACCGGCAAGATGCACGCCCGCGGCCCGGTCGGCGTCGAGCAGCTGACCTCGTTCAAATATCGCGTGCGCGGCAGCGGACAGCTGCGTCCGTGAGGCCACTTGGTGCCCGCATCGCGCCGCGCCTCCGGCGCGGCGACGCTCGCCTCGTCCTGCCGCCGCACGCGGCCGGCATGCGCATCGGCCTGTTCGGCGGTTCGTTCAATCCGCCCCACGAGGCCCATCGCCTGGTCGCGCTGACCGCCTTGAAACGCCTGGGGCTGGATGCGGTTTGGTGGCTGGTGACGCCTGGAAACCCACTGAAGGCCCGGAACGGCCTGGCCCCGCTGGCCGAGCGCATGGCGGCCGCCCGGCAATTGGCGGCGCATCCGGCGATCCATGTCAGCGGCATCGAGGCCGGGCTCGGCACCCGCTTCACCTTCGACACGATCGCCGCGCTCCGGGCGCGTTGCCCGGGCGTCCGCTTCGTCTGGATCATGGGCGCCGACAATCTCAGCCAGTTTCACCTCTGGCAGAACTGGCGCGGCATTGCCGGCCTCCTGCCGATCGCGGTGGTCGACCGGCCGGGCGCCGGCCTGCGTGCCGCGGCCGGCGTCGCCGCCACCGCGCTTGGTCGTTACCGGATGAACGAGACCGACGGTCTGCTCCTGCCTTTCGCCCGCCCTCCGGCCTGGATTTTTCTGCATGGGCTGAAATCGCCGCTGTCCTCGACGGCGATCCGTGCACGCAGCGGTAATCATTCAAATTGAATCTATCCGTTTAAACGCCATTCAAAGTTGCCCGCCTATGGTGCCCGTGCTGAGTGCAAGCATTGGGGCGAGCGGGATGAACGGTCTGATGTCGAAGAAGGTCGAACAGCTCCTGTCGAGCGTCGATGTCCTGGTGGTCGATGACAACCAGTTCATGCGCAAGGTGGTGCGCAACATCCTCAACAACATAGGCATCAAGACCGTCCACGAGGCGGCCGATGGGCTGGCGGGGCTGGAATATATCCGGCTCCACGCGCCCGACATCGTCATCCTCGATTGGGAAATGCCGATGCTGAACGGCGCCGAGATGCTGCGCATCGTGCGCAATCCGGCGACCTTCCCGATGCCCGACGTGCCAATCATCATGCTGACCTCGCATCTCGAGCGCTGGCGGGTGGTGGAGGCGAACCGGCTCGGCGTGCATGAATTCGTCGCCAAGCCGATTTCCGGCAAGGCGCTGCTCGAGCGCATCGTCTCGATCATCGCCCGGCCCCGGCCAATGGTGCATCTCGACGGCTATTATGGACCCGAGCCGCGCAAGCTGGTGGTCGAGCCGCGGCTGCGCATCCGCAAGATGCCGGAAGCCGCCAATATCGCCTGAGGCGAACGGGACACCCCGCAATCGGCCCGAGCCGCGACATCCTCGCGCGGCCCGCATGCGCGGCCGGGCTTTGCTCCGGGCGGCGAACATGCTTTCCTTGGACTTTATAACCGTTCTAAGGAATGCCGCGATGGCCGATACCCAACCCGCAGCCGCTGCCCCCGCCGCCCATCCCCAGGGGCTCTCGATGATCGAGAAGCGCCGGATCGAGGCGGAAATCCTCAAGCATGTCTATGACGAGCTGAAGGCGAGCCAGGGCGTCGAAGTGGCCAAGCGCACCATTGGCGAAGCTGTCCGCCGCTCGGCTGTGGAACAGGCCGAGCGTTTCGCCGCGCAATCGCCGGAAGGCACCTCGCTGCAGGCTTTCATCGACATGCAGTCGTTGTGGACCCAGGGCGGCGCGCTGGAGGTCGAGGTCATCGGGCAGACGCCCGACACCTATTCGTTCAACGTCACGCGCTGCCGCTACTCGGAAATGTACAAGGACATGGGCCTGGGCGAGATCGGCCACCTCCTGTCATGCCAGCGCGATGGCACCTTCTGCGAAGGCTATGACAAGAAGCTCAAGCTCGACCGCACCCAGACCATCATGCAGGGCGCCAGCCACTGCGATTTCCGCTTCCGCTATGAGGGCAACAAGCCCGGCTGATCACGCCGGCAGTTTCCCGACATAGTCGCGCTTGCCGATCTCCACGCCATTCTCGCGCAGGATGGCGTAAGCCATGGTGACGTGGAAATAGAAGTTCGGCAGCGCCATATGGGCAAGATAGGCCTTGCCCTTGAAGGTCATCGGCTGGCCGGCGACGGTGATCGTCAGATCCTTGTCGGCGGCCGCGTCGATCTCCGCCTTGTCGAGGCCGGTGACGAAGCCGATGGTCTTGGCGATCCGCTCCTTCAGCTCGGAAACGCTGGTCTCTACGTCGGGGAATTTCGGCGCCTCGATGCCGACGAGCCGCGAGCACGGGCCCTTGGCGAAATCGGTGGCGAGCTGGACCTGGCGGACCAGCGGGAACATGTCGGGCGCCAGCCGGCTGTCGAGCAGCACTTTCGGATCGACCTTTTTCGCTTCGGCGAAGGCGACCGCCTTGTCGAGCAGGCCGGACAGGCTGGTCAGCATCTGCACGAAGATCGGCACGGACAGGTCGGAGAGCGTGGTGGCCATGAGTGATGTTCCAAATGGGTGAGGGGCCCGGATAACCAGGCGCCGGAGAATCAGGTGCTACGGACCGCCCGTGCCCCGGAGAAATTT
>BFBZ01001009.1_pt1 | contig 20796 bp, 16 predicted proteins | sample 1888401 | NCBI WGS metagenome assembly BFBZ01 (sample SAMD00112614, study PRJDB3348) | symbiont metagenome | host: Chara braunii | reverse complement strand
GCGGTCATCGTGCTCGCCGTGCTCATGAACAGCATCCAATACGGACGTCGGACCAAATCCAGCTGACGTCTTGCATGAACTTGTCACCGACCGGTGAAAATAACCGGTCGGAGAAAGAACCGCCGGTTCGCCGGTATCATCTGAGCTCATCAAAGGGAGAGAGACTAATGTTTAAAAAAGGTTTGCGCATTGTCATGGCAGCGGTCGCCGTCGCACCGCTTCTGACGGGAGCAGCATGGGCCGCCGGCCAAATGACGATCATCGTCAACGACCCGTCGAACCCCTACTGGCTGACGGAAGGCAATATCGCCAAGGCGACGGCTGAGAAGCTCGGCTACACCGCGACGGTCGGCGCTCACAAGGGCGATACCAACACCGAAAGCAACCTGATCGACACGGCCATCACCAACAAGTCGGTCGCCATCATCCTCGACCCGGCTAACGCTGACGGTTCCGTCGGTGCGGTCAAGAAGGCCGTTGCTGCTGGCATCCCGGTTTTCCTGGTCAATGCTGAAATCAACCAGGAAGGCCTCGCCAAGGCACAGCTCGTCTCGAACAACGCACAGGGTGCCGCCGTCGGTGCGCAGCAGTGGGTCGAAGCTGTTGGCGACAAGGGCAAGTATGCCGAACTGTTCGGCTCGCCTTCCGACAACAATGCCGCTACCCGTTCGAACGGCTATGAAACTGTTCTGACGCAGTATCCGGACCTGCAGAAGGTTGCCAAGGAAGTCGCCAACTGGGACCGCACCCAGGGCCACAACAAGATGCAGTCCATGCTGCAGGCTCATCCGGATATCATCGGCGTGATCTCCGGCAACGACGAAATGGCGCTCGGTGCGATTGCCGCTCTCAAGGAAGCCGGCAAGCTCGCCAACGTCAAGGTCGGCGGTTTCGACGGTTCGCCTGATGCTGTTGCGGCCATCAAGGCTGGCGAACTGCAGTACACCGTTCTGCAGCCGGTTGCCGTGTTCTCCGAACAGGCGGTCAAGCAGGCTGACAGCTTCATCAAGACCGGCAAAACTGGCGCTTCGAGCGAAAAGCAGCTTTTCGATTGCATCCTGATCACCAAGGACAATGTCGATAAGTACACCGCACCGTTCGTTCTGTCCGAGTAATGATATCGGGGGCGCCGGAAACGGCGTCCCCATCCCTAAGCCCGATGGCGGCACACAGACCGAACATCAGGTGTAGCGTTCAGAAATACCGATAGCGAACTGTTATTTCTAATTTTTCCTAACATGAAATTCGCTGCGGCAGATACAATCCGCAAGGCTCAGCGTCAGAGGCCAACGTGACAGACAAGGCAAGCCCCGTATCCTTCCTGCAAGACGAACTGCCGAGCGACAGCCGGCATTCGCGTCAGCTCGCCCGGCGCCAGATGATCGCCGAAGCCGTCATGGCGGAAGGCTCGATGCGCATCGAGGATTTGACGGAGCGCTTTGGCGTCAGCCTGATGACCGCCCATCGCGACGTCGATGAACTGGTCAGCCGAGGCCTGTTTCGCAAGACGCGCGGCATTGTCACGGCTGCGGCCACCAGCCTGATCGAATCCAGCGACGTCTATCGCGCCAACCGTCAGGCCAGCGAAAAGAAGATGATCGCCGCCGCGGCCATGCAATTCGTCGAGCCGGGTCAGGCGATCTTCCTGGACGATTCCACCACCGTTCTCCAGATGGCCTCGCATCTGCCCGCCAAGGTGCCGCTGACGGCGATTACCAATTCGCTGACGCTGATGAATGCGTTGAAGGACATGCACGACGTCAATCTGCTGGCGCTCGGCGGGCAGTATTACAATTGGTGCAACGCCTTCATGGGGCGGATGACCATCAACGAGATCAATCGCTTGCGGGCCGATGTTGCCTTCATTTCCATGTCGGCGATCATCGATGACGCGGTATTTCATCAATCACCCGAGATCGTAGATATCAAGCGCGCAATGTTCGACAGCGCCGCCAAACGCGTCCTGCTCATGGATCATACGAAGTTCGAACGACGCGCGCTTCACAATTTCGCGGCCCTCAGCGAATTCGACGTCGTCATCGTCGACGAGAAGACACCCGCCGCTCATCTCGAGCGCATGCAAAGCAAGAATATCAATGTGGTCGTCGCGAGAGGCGACAAGGAACGGTCCTGATGGCTCGGCCCCGTGCGGGCAGCCCAAGATCGTTCACCATCGGGAGTAACAGGAATGCCGAGTCTGCTCGGAATTGACAGCGGTCTCACCGTCACCAAGGCGGTGATCTTCGACATCGACGGGACGCCGATTGCTGTCGCGCGCCGCCGCGTGACGCAGTTCATGCCCAAGGCCCGTCATGTCGAGCGCGACATGGACGAACTCTGGTCCCAGACAGCCGATGCCATTGCCGAAGCGATCAGCCTCAGCAATCGTCCGGCAAGCGATATCAAGGCGATCGCCGCCACCGCACATGGCGACGGCATCTATCTGCTCGACAAGTCGAAGAAGCCGCTGGGACGCGCCATTCTCTCGCTCGACAGCCGCGCCGGATCGATCGTGGACCAATGGCTGAAAAGCCCCGTTGCCGACGCAGCCCTGGCATTAACAGGACAGCTGCCGCACGTATCCGCGCCCTCGGCGCTGCTTGCCTGGATCAAGGCCAACGAGCCGGCGCGGTTCGCCGAGATCGGCCACATTCTGAGCTGCAAGGATTGGCTGCGTTTCTGCCTGACTAACGTTGTCGGAACCGACCGGACCGAGGCCAGCACCTCCTTTACCGATGTCTCCACCCAGGATTACTCGCAGGATGCCCTGAAACTTTTCGGCGTGGCCGAATTGGCGGGCGCGCTGCCGCAGGCTTCACGATCTGACGAGGTCGTGGGCCACGTAACGGAAGCCGTTGCCAAGCGCACCGGCCTTGCCGAGGGAACGCCGGTCGTCGCCGGACTGCATGATGTGACGGCTTCCGCGCTCGGTGCCGGCGGCTATGCCGATGGTGTCGTTGCCGTCATCGCCGGCACCTATTCGATCAACGAGACGCTGTCTTCCGAACCGCGCGTCGACCGCCGCTGGTTCTGCCGCAACGCCATTGCGCCGGGGCATTGGAACAACATGTCGATCTCGCCGGCCTCGTCGGCGAACTATGAGTGGTTTCTGGACAAGCTGTGCGCCAACGAGATTGCGAGCGCAGAGGCTTCGGGTCAGTCCATCCACACCTTGCTGGCTCCTGAGATAGAGGCTGCCTTTAACCGCCCATCGAGCGCGCTTTTCCATCCCTATCTGTTCGGCTCTCCCTATGGCGCCGATGCCAGCGCCAGCTTCTTCGGGCTTGGCGGATGGCACGACCGCGGCGACATGCTGCGGGCAGTGCTCGAAGGCATCGCCTTCAACCACAAGATTCACGTCGATGCTTTAAGTGACGGTTTTTCCTTCGATCAGGCAAGGCTGGCCGGCGGCGTCTCTCGCAACCCGATCGTCGTGCAGATGTTTGCCGATGTGCTCGGAATTCCGGTTACCGTGACGGAGACCGATGAGGCAGCCGCCTGGGGCGCCGCCCTTTGTGCTGGCGCCGGCATTGGCTTTTATGCCGATCCGCAGAGCGATCCCCGAGATGTCGACAAGATCGCCAGGACCTATCACCCGGATACCGAGCGCAGCGCCGAATATCGGATCCGCTACCAGCTCTTCAAGGATATCGCCGAAGCCATGACGCCGCTCTGGCCGCGGATCGGCGATCTCGCAGTTCAACGCTCCCAAGACTAGACCGCCAAATGCGCTGCGCGGGCATACGCCTTCGCGGCAATTCAGCAGGACGATAATGCTATGACCGATATGGCCGCCGATCTGAAACAACGCTTCTCGCAACTTCAAGACGGAGATGTCGACGTCGTCATCATCGGCGCCGGCGTCAATGGCGCGGGGCTGTTTCGCGACCTCTGCGCCCAGGGCGTCAACTGCCTGATCGTCGACAAGTCGGATTTCGGCTCGGGAACGAGCGCGGCTCCGTCGCGGCTCATTCATGGTGGCCTCAAATATCTGGAGACCGGTGAATTCGGGCTGGTCGCACAGTCGGCGCTGGAGCGCAATCTGCTGCTGAAGAACGCGCCGCATTGTGTCGAGCCGCTGCCGACATTCGTGCCGATCTTCTCCTGGACACGTGGCATATGGGCCGCCCTTCGCACGCTGACGGGTTCGACGACAGCGCCCCGCAGCCGCGGCGCCCTGCTCGTCAAGATCGGGCTGGCGCTCTACGATTTCTTCGGGTCGCGCAATCGGGTCATGCCGCGCCACAGGTTCCTGCTCAAGCGCCGCGCTCTCAAGGAAATGCCATATGTGACGCCTGATATCGTTGCCGGCGGCATCTACTACGATGCCAAGATCAGCCGGCCGGAACGGCTGGTTTACGAGCTGGTCAGTGATGGACTCCGCACCAACGAAAAGTCATTGGCAGCAAACGCAACGCGCCTGGTATCCGCTTTAGAGGGTATTCTCACCTTCCAGCGCGCGGACGGCTACGCCTTTTCGGTCAAGCCGAAGCTCGTCATCAACGCCGCCGGCCCCTGGATCGATCATGTTAACGCCGCGCTCGGCGCACCCTCACATATGATCGGTGGAACCAAGGGATCGCATATCCTGCTCGACCATCCGGAGCTGGTGCGCAGCCTCAACGGCCACATGATCTATTTCGAGGCCGATGACGGCCGCATCTGCCTGGTCTACGGCTATCTCGGCCAGGCGCTCGTGGGCTCGACGGACATTCCCTGTGACGACCCTGACAACGTGCGCTGCGAAGAACCGGAAATCGAATATTTCCTTGATAGTGTCCGCTCGCTCCTGCCGGGCCTGCGCTTCGAGCGCGAACAGGTGACTTACAGCTATAGCGGCATACGCCCCCTGCCCGCCTCGGACGCCTCGTCGCCGGGCCTGATCAGCCGCGATCATTCCGCACCGGTCGTCGAAGCAGAGGCAGGACGTCCCTTCCCCGTCATTTCCCTTGTCGGCGGCAAGTGGACGACCTTCCGCGGCTTTGCCGAGGAAGTCGCCGATACCGTGCTGAAGCGTCTTCAGCATACGCGCAAGACCTCCACCGAGCGGCTGGCCATCGGCGGGGGGCAGGATTTCCCGATAACGTCAAATGAGCGGGCAAGCTGGATTCGTTCCATCGCGGCAAAGACCGGTGCCGAGGCAAGCAGGGTCGACGAGCTGCTTGGCCGATACGGTACCACCGCAGCGGCGATCCTCGCCCATCATTCAGACTATGCAGACAGCGCACGTATTAGCGGAGCGCCACGCCACAGTGCTCTGGAGATTGATTGGATCGCCCGTCAGGAGCTAGTCGTGCATCTGTCCGATATGGTCTTTCGCCGCACGACCTTGGCGATCGAGGGGCTTCTGACCATGCAGGGACTGCATGAGATCGGTGCGATTGCGGCCAAAGCCCTGCAATGGGATGGGCAGCGACTGGCCAAGGAGATCGATGACGTCGTGACGTCATTGTCGAAATTCCACGGCCAGACGCTGAGCGAAGAAAGCGCGCGCCGGGCTGCAAGCCCGGCGTCACGCTGATCTCTCACTATCAGGAGAAAACCGGGTCCAGCGAGCCGGACTTGTAGCGCTTTGCCATCTCGGCAACGGAAAACGGCTTGATCGCCGGGGCATGACCGGCGGTGCCGAACTGCTCGAAACGCTCCTTGCAGAGCTTCGTCAGCGCAGCCATGGCCGGCTTCATGTATTTGCGCGGATCGAACTCGCTCGGATCTTCCTGCAGCACGCGGCGGATCTGCCCGGTCATCGCCATGCGGCCATCGGTGTCGATATTGATCTTGCGCACGCCATTCTTGATGCCACGCTGGATCTCTTCGACCGGCACGCCCCAGGTCGGCTTCATCTGGCCGCCATAGCGGTTGATGATCTCCTGCAATTCCTCTGGAACAGACGACGAGCCGTGCATGACGAGATGGGTGTTGGGCAGCTTGCGATGGATCTCCTCGATCACGTTCATCGCCAGCACAGAACCATCCGGCTTACGGGTGAACTTATAGGCGCCGTGCGAGGTGCCCATGGCGATCGCCAGTGCATCGACCTTGGTTTCGCGAACGAACTTCACCGCCTCTTCCGGATTGGTGAGCAGCTGGTCGTGTGAAAGCTTGCCTTCCGCACCGTGTCCATCCTCGGCCTCGCCCATGCCGGTTTCGAGTGAACCTAGCACGCCGAGCTCTCCCTCGACGGAAATGCCGCCAAGATGCGCCATGTCGGTGACCGTCCTGGTCACGCCGACGTTGTAATCCCAGTCGGCTGGCGTCTTCGCGTCTGCCTTCAGCGAACCATCCATCATTACGGAGGTAAAGCCGGCCTGAATGGCCGTCATACAGCTCGAGGGATCGTTGCCATGATCAAGGTGCACGCAGACCGGAATATGCGGATAGATCTCGACGACGGCATCCATCATATGCTTCAGCATGATGTCGTTGGCGTAGGCTCTGGCGCCCCTCGATGCCTGCATGATCACCGGTGCCGCAACCGCATCTGCCGCCTCCATGATGGCGAGCGCCTGCTCCATATTGTTGATGTTGAAAGCCGGAACGCCGTAGCCGTTTTCAGCGGCATGATCGAGCAACTGCCTCAAGGTGATACGTGCCATTCAATTCTCCTGGGTCGTGATGGGTGGCTAGGATTGTTCGGATGATGCCCGAAGCGATATGTGGCGCAAGGCCATCGGAGCGCGGTGCCTCGGCATGGAAAATTCGGTGATATTCGGAGAATGTCGGACGCCGTCCGTTTCATAGGCGAAGTTTCCCCTGGGGCGACACATCATCGTCGGCATTTATAACAAATAATAGCAACAAAATCACATTTTTTGTGACATTTTCTTGTGATTTCCATGAAACTTTTTGCCGTCGTTATTGGCGGCATATGGCACGGCAATCCACGAAGCTCTTGTTGGGTCCGGCTGAAAACGCTTGACGTCAAAGCATGAAATGTTTTCTATAGATAAAAAACATTCATCGGGAGGAACGATCGATGTCGGCGTCTCAGGCTAGTGGCCGAAGCTCCACCCTATACCTTGTATGCACAAGGAGCTTGGCGTGACCTCCCGCATCATCCAGTTCGGCACGAGCAGGTTCTTGCAGGCGCACGCAGCCCTATTTGTTCATGAGGCCAGGCAGTCCGGTCAGAATGCCGGTCCGATCACAGTCGTGCAGATTTCCGGAGAGAGCAGCAGAAGCGGACGCGTCAGCGCCTTCAGCAGTCAGCATGGCTATCCAGTCATCATCCGCGGCATATCTGGCGGACAACCAGTCGATCGCACTGTGCAAGTCACCAGCGTCGATCGCGGCCTTTCCGCCGTGGCCCATTGGGAGGAGCTTTCGCAGCTTTTCGCGCAAGAGGCCGAATTCGTCATCTCCAATACCGGCGATACCGGCTATAAAACATGGCCGGAAGAGGATCGGTTTGGCGCAGGCGGCGAAATTCCGCGTTCGTTTCCGGCCAAACTGGCAGCCCTTCTCGTCAAGCGCTGGCAAGCAACCGGCCGGCCATTGGTGATCCTTCCCTGCGAGCTGATAACCGGCAACGGGCGAATCCTGAAACAGGTCGTTGTCGACTGCATCAGGCAAAACGGCGTGGCGCCCGATTTCCTTGCCTGGCTGGACAAGCATGTCGCCTTCGCCGAAACGCTGGTCGACCGGATCGTCTCGGAACCCATCGAGCCCATCGGCGCCGTCGCTGAGCCCTATGCGCTCTGGGCAATCAAGCGCGCACCGGGCGTCCGGCCTCCATGCACGCATGAGAGCATCGTACTCACCGACGACCTCGAACCCTACGAGCGCCTCAAGCTGCACATTCTCAATCTCGGCCATACCTTCCTTGCCGAGATCTGGCAGCAAGAAGGTCGCCCGGCCGACGAAACCGTTCGCGCCATCCTTGCCGACGCCGATATTCGCGCAAGACTGGATGAACTCTATCGAAGTGAGGTCTTGCCCGGCTTTGCCGCCAACGGCATGGACGGCGAGGCGGAGACCTACGTCGCGACGACGCTCGACCGCTTCCTCAATCCGTTCCTCGACCATCGCCTTGCCGACATCGCCCAGCATCATCGCGAAAAGGTTGGGCGGCGCATTGGCGCATTCCTGCATTGGGCCGAACAGGAGGGCAGCGTCTCGAAAGAGCCTATCCTAAGGCAAATCGTAGAGCGATATACTCTGAGCGAGGCAGGGCCGTGAAGCTGCCGGAGCCTCGGATACCAAGATCCAGACATGCTTCGGCGGGACGCCTGATCAGCAAATGCGGATGCCGTCAGACCGCCGCACCCTGCGCTGCCGATTTCCAACAGTTACCTCAGCCTCATTAGGCGCTTCGAAAGCCACCATGATGAAAACATTGATCTGCAACGAACCCGGCAAGCTCTCGCTGATCGAGCGCGACGTGCCCAACCCTGCCGAAGGCGAAGTGCTTGTGCGCATCAAGCGCGTCGGCATTTGCGGCACGGATTTTCACATCTATCAGGGCAAGCACCCCTTTCTCGAATATCCGCGTGTCATGGGCCATGAGCTCTCCGGCACGGTCGAGGATGCCAATGGTTCGAGCCGCCTGAAAAACGGGGAGAATGTTTATATCGTCCCCTACCTCTCCTGCGGCAAATGCATTGCCTGTCGCCGCGGCGTAACCAATGCCTGCCAGAACATTGCCGTCCTCGGCGTGCACCGCGACGGCGGGATGACCGAATTCCTCTGCGTACCCGAGCAGAATGTCATCTCCGCCGGCAAGGCCTCGCTCGACGAAGCTGCCATGATCGAGTTCCTGGCCATCGGCGCCCATGGCGTCAAGCGCGGCGGCATTACCGCCACCGACCGCGTCCTTGTCGTCGGCGCCGGCCCGATCGGCATGTCAGCCATCATCTTCGCCAAGGCGCGCGGCGCCGACGTTACCGTCATGGACATGCGAGAGGACCGTCTCGATTTCACGGTAACCTCCCTCAGTGCCGACCGAACCCTGCTTGCCAACGCTGAGGCAGAAGCCAATGCCAAACGGCTTACGGACGGGGATTTCTTCGATGTCGTCATCGATGCAACGGGCAACGCCAAGGCCATGCAACGTGGCTTCGGCTTCGTCGCCCATGGCGGCCGCTACGTCCTCGTCAGCGTCGTGCGCGACGACATTACTTTTTCAGACCCGGAGTTTCACAAACGCGAAACCACCCTCTTCGCCAGCCGCAACGCACAGCCGGATGATTTTGCCGAGGTCGTGACGCAGATGGAGAATGGCCGGGTTCCGACCGCAGCGCTGAATACGCATCGGGGTTCATTGGACGACGCCCCCGCGCTGTTCGGAAAGTGGTTGAGGCCCGAGGCAGGGGTTATCAAGGCTATTCTGGAGGTCGGCCCGTCATAAGGGCCGCCTTCAATCCTTGAACAGCTTATTGAAGGCGAGCTTGCTCGTATCAAAAGCTCGCAGCAGAATATCTCATTCGAACATGTCAGCCTGTGCCAACAATGGCTGCAGCTGGTCCTTCTGGGAGAGCGTCAGGACATCGCCGACGCTCCAGTCGATGGCAATTTGCGGGTCGTCCCAGCGAATGCCGCGATCGCTTTGCGGTGCATAATATTCGGTCGTCTTGTATAGAAACTCGACATGGTCGCTCAGCGTCAGGAAGCCGTGGGCAAACCCTTCCGGAATCCAGAGCTGTCGCTTGTTGTCTGCCGACAGGAGTACACCGACCCATTGTCCGAATGTCGGCGACGACTTCCTGATATCGACGGCGACGTCATAGACTTCGCCAACCACGACGCGCACTAGCTTGGCCTGGGCATGCGGCGGCAATTGATAGTGCAGACCGCGCAGAACTCCCTTGCCCGATCGGCTGTGATTGTCCTGCACGAAATCGGCGCTTCGCCCGATGGCCTCCTCGAACTTCACCTTACTGAAGCTTTCGAAGAAGAAGCCGCGGTCGTCGGCAAACACCGTCGGCTCGATGATCTTGACGTCCGCGATGGCCGTATCAATGGCTTTCATTCGTCTTCCTGTTAGGCTGTTCGCAGAGACCGCGGGTGCGCCGGTGGGCTTAGAATATCTGCTCGCTTAGCATCCGTAGCAGATATTGCCCATAGCCATTCTTCTTGAGCGGACGCGCCAGCGCCTCGACATCGGATGCATTGATCCAGCCACTGCGATAGGCCACTTCCTCGGGGCAGGCAACCTTGAGCCCCTGCCGGTTCTCGATGGTGGCGATGTAGTGGCTCGCTTCGAGCATCGATTCATGCGTGCCGGTATCAAGCCAGGCATAGCCGCGACCCATGGTTTGCACATCTAGCTGCCCGGCATTGAGGTAATGCACGTTGACGTCGGTTATCTCCAGCTCGCCGCGCGGCGACGGGCGGATCGATTTTGCGACGTCAACGACGCTTTCATCGTAGAAGTAGAGCCCGGTGACGGCATAATTGCTCTTCGGCTGTTTCGGCTTTTCCTCCAGGCTGATTGCCCGGCCCGCACTATCAAATTCGACGACGCCATAGCGATGCGGATCCTGCACGTGATAGGCAAAGATGGTGGCGCCACTCGCCTTGTCGCTCGCCTCGTGGAGCAGTCGGGTAAAGTCATGCCCGTAAAAGACATTGTCTCCCAGCACCAGCGCGGACGGAGCGCCATCCAGGAATTCTTCGCCGATGAGAAACGCCTGTGCAAGGCCATCCGGCTTCGGCTGGACTGCATAGTCAAGCTTGATGCCCCATTGGCTGCCATCACCGAGCAATTGCTCGAAGCGCGGCGTGTCCTGTGGTGTCGAGATGACCAGTATCTCGCGGATGCCAGCGAGCATCAGCGTCGTCAGAGGGTAGTAGATCATCGGCTTGTCGTAGATCGGCAAAAGTTGCTTGCTGACGGCAAGCGTCACCGGATAAAGGCGCGTTCCCGATCCGCCAGCAAGTATGATGCCTTTGCGTGCTTTCGTCATGGTCCACCGTCTCGTTTTTCATTTCGGCTATGGCAGTCAGCCTGCCGCCAGTGACTGGCAATGCGAGCCATCACAGGATCTTGCCGCTTCAATTCGTTGCAGGTTTTAGCCTCGCCACGACATCATCCACGCCCGCCTGCCAGGCGGGAAGAGCGATATCGAAACGTTCCATAAGCTTTGTGCAGTCCAGCCTTGAATTGGCCGGGCGCTTCGCTGGCGTCGGATATTCTGCTGTCGAGATCGGCTTCAGCGCATCAGCTGCAAGCGCAAGCTTGAAGTTTGCCTCCGATGCCCTGCGAACGATATGCGTCGCGTAGCCGTGCCATGAGGTGCTGCCCTGTGCCGCAAGGTGATACGTCCCCGACACGGTGCCGGATGCTTGCGAACCGGCGACATGCTCGACGATGGTGCGGGTGACATCGGCAATCAAGGCAGCCGATGTCGGCGCCCCCACCTGGTCGGCGACGATATTCAGGGTCTCGCGTTCCTGTGCCAGCCGAAGAATGGTCTTCAGGAAATTGCTGCCGTGATGGCCGTAGACCCAGCTCGTCCGCAGGATGACATGGTGAGAACCGGATGCGCGGATCGCTTCCTCGCCCAGCCACTTGCTTTCGCCGTAGACGGACTGAGGGTTGACCGCATCAGTCTCGATATAAGGTTCCGTCTTCGTACCGTCGAAGACATAATCGGTGGAATAATGCACGAGCAGAGCGCCGTTGTCGGCTGCCCAGCGCGCGATGATACCGGGTGCGGCGGTATTGACCGCCATTGCCTGCTCCACGTCGCCCTCTGCACGATCAACCGCGGTATAGGCTGCCGGATTGACGATGATCTTGGGCTTGTGCTCGTTGAGAGCAGTCAGGATGCTTGCCTCGCGCGCAAGATCCATCCCTGCGCGGGTCACGGCCGCTACGCTTCCCAGCGAGCCAAGCGAGCGCTGCAATTCGAAACCGACCTGCCCGTTAGCGCCGGTAATCAGGATGCTACTCAAGACTGCCCCTCATATTGCTTGCCGAGCCACTCGCGATAGGCGCCGCTGGTCACGTTTCGTACCCAGTCCTGATTCGCCAGATACCATGCGATCGTCTTGCGGATGCCCGTCTCGAAAGTCTCCTCAGGCTTCCAGCCCAGTTCGCGTTCGAGCTTGCTTGCATCGATGGCATAGCGACGATCGTGGCCGGGGCGGTCCTTTACGAAGGCGATCTGGTCGCTGTAATGGCCGCCATCAGCCTTCGGCTTCAACTCATCGAGGATCGAGCAGATCGTCTGCACGACCTCCAGATTGGGCTTCTCGTTCCAACCGCCGACATTGTAGGTTTCGCCGATCTCGCCAGCCTCGAGCACGCGGCGAATGGCCCCGCAATGATCCCGGACATAGAGCCAATCGCGGATCTGCTGGCCATCGCCATAGATCGGCAGGCTTTTGCCCGACAGCGCATTTAGGATCACCAGCGGGATCAGCTTTTCCGGAAAGTGATAGGGGCCGTAATTGTTGCTGCAATTCGTCGTCAGCACCGGCAGGCCATAGGTATGATGCCAGGCGCGAACCAGATGATCGGACGCCGCCTTGCTGGCCGAATAGGGGCTGTTCGGCTCATAGCGATTGAGCTCGTTAAATGGCGCGTCATTGGCCGAAAGCGTGCCGTAGACTTCGTCAGTCGAGACATGCAGGAACCGGAAGGTCAGTCTTTCTCCATCAGGCAAGCCGTCCCAATAGTCGCGAACCGCCTCCAGCAGATTGAAGGTACCGACGATGTTCGTCTGGATAAAATCACCAGGTCCATGGATCGACCGGTCGACGTGGCTTTCGGCTGCAAAATTGAGGATAGCCCGTGGCCGATGCAACGACAGCAGATCCGCAACCAAGCCACGATCACCGATATCGCCATGCACGAACACATGACGATTGTTTCCCTTCAATCCTCGTAGCGTATCCAGATTGCCGGCATAGGTCAGCTTGTCGAGATTGATAACCGTTTCATCGCATCGCTCAAGCCAATCAAGAACGAAATTCCCGCCGATAAACCCTGCTCCACCCGAAACCAATATCGTCATTGAAAATCCATTCACGCCCTACGTCGTACAACCAAGCAGAAGCCGCAGGAGCTATATCTCAAAAAAGCGCGATCGTGGAGAAACTTTCTCGTTCACGAAGATGCAACAAAGTCCGACAGCAGAAGGCATTTTTGGTTGGCGAAGTGTTAACCTAAACGTTAAGGCCCTTCAATCCGTTGCAACCCCAAATTCACTTGCCACGGTGGAAAATTCTATCAGCACATTCATCACAGCAATCGATTGTCCACAAAATACCATTGCTCAGGGCGTTCGCGAACAATGGGTTCGATCACTGCATTCAAGGTGCGAACATCTTCTGCAAGCGGATCTTCTGATCCCGCAGGGGCGACCAGCCTGAAAGGCTCCACCGCCTGTAGGGTGAAGTTCGCTCCGTTATCGCGGGTTATAAACAGTGGATAGATCAGCGCATCCGTCTTGCGCGCCATACGCGCGACAACCGCGTAATTCCCCTCCAGATGAGCCGGTCGGCCGAAAAATGGTGCTCGAATGCGGCCATTAAAGCCCTCATCGCAGAACATCAGCAGATTGCCGCCGTTTTCCAGAATGCGGAGAGCCGGGCGTACGAAGCTACGGCCCGGCTTGAGGATGCCGAGGCCGGCGCCCTTGCGCAGGCGATTGACGATGTAGTGGCGGGATCGGCGCTTCGGAGGATCGTAGTTCATGGTCACGGCCAGCCCCATGTCGAGCAGACAGTGCCAAAGCACCTCCCAGTTGCTCACATGCGGCGCGATGAAAATCACGGGCCCTTCAGCGCAACGCTCGACCACGCTTGCGGTGCCAATCATCCGGACATGATGTCGCGCAAGCCGCGGCACCACGGAATATTCGGCCATCTGACGGCCCTGTGAATCGGCGTAGCGCTCCAAACGTATCTCAAGCTCGGCATCGCTGAGATCCGGTCTTATCGCCTTCAGGTTTACAGCGGCGCGGGCATAGGCGCCTTTGTGGAAACGCGGCGCGAGAAACCGTCCGAGCCAGCCGCCAATCGCTGAACATGCCCGCGCCGGTAAAAGCACGAAGACGAAGTAGAAAACGAGATCTATGGCGTTGTCGACATTCTCGTAGAGCCAATAGCGCAGGAAAGCCTGGCGCCGTTCGCCACCAGCCACGAGATCAGCGATGGGCGGCGCTTTTGGGGGCTCATAGGTCCACGCCTTGCGTTTCCCGCTGGCGGTTTGCTTTCCCTCTTCATTGTCGGCAGACATTGGATCAGCGCCTATGCAGGGTGACCGGCATGCCGCCGCGCGGGCGCAGCGTCAGGCGGCATTGTGGCTGGACGCTATGGCCTTCCTTGACGCGCACCCGAAAGCGTTGAGCGAGGATTGCCAGACAAAGGATTGCCTCGGTGAGACCAAACTGCAGGCCGGGGCACACGCGGGGGCCAGCGGCAAAGGGGATGTAGCTGTAAGGGGCAGGTCGCATCTCCCCTAGAAATCGCTTCGGATGGAACCGATGCGGCTCGGGGAAAAGTGTGTCCGTGCGGTGCAGAATCCACGGGACGATCAGGACAAGCGCAGCCTTGCGCACCTGTACATGACCGATCTGATCCGCCTCGGCTGCCTGTCGTGCCAAAATCGGCACAGGCGGGTAAAGCCTCAGCGTTTCCTCGATCACGGCTCGACACCAGTCAAGCTTGGCAACGTCATCAATCGACGGCACACGTTCGCCGCAGACAGCCTCGATTTCCGCATGGAGGGCCTTTTCCACCCAGGGCGCACCGGCGAGAAGATACCATGCCCACGTCAAGGTCGCGGCCGTTGTTTCATGGCCCGCCATGAAGATCGTCGCCGCCTCGTTTCGAAGCGCCACGACATCAAGCTTCAGTTCCGGATTGCGCTTCTGCCGACGGATCAGCAGCTCGACCATCGAGCTGTTATCGCCCTTGCCGGCCAGATGATCTTCGATCACCTGATCGATGATCCGATGGATGCGCTTGACCGAGCGGCGCAGGCTCGGTGTCTTGACGATCGGCAGCCCCTCGTCGAAGCCGAGGAAATAACCGAGATTGATGGAGTCCACCAAGGCCTGGTAACTGGCAAATCCCTCGGTAACGGCATTGGCGCTTTCCTCGCCGAGATCATTGCCAAAGACGCTGCGCGAGATGATCTCCGCCGTCAGACCCGCCATCTCGAACAGGGCATTGACCTCGGCCCCCTCTCCGAGGCTCTGCCAACGGTCGGCAAGCTCGCTTGCCGTGGTCTGCATGATTGCCCCGAAGGCCGGGACGCGGTTCTTGTGTACGATATCGGCAACCAGCGGCCGCCGTTGCTTCCAGGTCTCCTTGTCCGAAATGAACAGGCCGTCACCCAGCAGATGTTCCAGCGCGCGGCGCATCTGCGGCGTCTTGCGCTCGAAATTCTCGTGGCGCTTGGCGACCACATAACGGATGGCGTCCGGCGAGTTGACAATGACGAGCTGACGGCCGAATAGCTTGAATTCGGCGACATGCTCCCGATAATCCGCTTGCCGCCAAATGGAGAGAAAGTCACTGCGCGCCTGCAGCAGCAGTTTCAGCGGCTGACCAGGCTTGCCGCTGTAATAAGCGGAGTGTGCAGGCTCGAAAAATTGCGCCGCCGGGTCCGCGTGTTCGACGATTTCAGTTCTCTGATCAAGCCACGCCAGCATATCGGTGCAGAACTTTCGCGCCTTGCGGCTGGTGACAAAGGAACAGGAATCGAGCTTCACGACGCCCGGTGGTGCCCACTATATTCATTTCGCAACCGCGGAAAAGCCCCCGCGCCAACACGCGTCAACCGCGGGATGGTTGCCGGACCTTGCCAGCACCATTCGATGCGTCGCGCCCGAAGCCGAAACGCCTGCTTAGAGATCTTCCAGGGCCAACAGCTCGTCAAAAGTCTGGCGCCGGCGGATCAATCGATGCGTTGCGCCATCGATAAGCACCTCCGGGGCGTAGAGCCGGCTGTTGTAGTTCGACGACATCGTCGCGCCATAGGCGCCGGCGCCGTGGAAAACGAGATAATCGCCGACATGGGTTTCGGGAAGATCGCGTTGCTGGACTATGCCTGATTCCGTCTGGGTGAAGACATCGCCCGATTCGCAAAGAGGGCCCGCGACCACCGTCGGGAAGATAGCTGCTCCTGCGCTCCGAGGCGTCTTTCCCGGAATAACCGAAATGTGGTGATAGCTGCCATACATGGCCGGCCGGGCAAGATCGCTGAAGCCGGCATCCACGAGTACAAAGCGGTTCCGGCCCATGGTCTTGACGGCCCTTACCTCCGCGAGCAGTACACCGGAGTCCGCGGTCAGAAAGCGCCCAGGTTCGATCTCCAGCCGGATCGGATGACCAAAATGCGCCTCAACCTCACGCCGCGCCGCGTCCCAGAGCGAAAAATAATGCGAGGGGTCAATCTCTTCCTCGCCTTCCTTGTAGGGGATGGAAAGGCCACCGCCGGCTGAAATCGCCTCGATATCGACGGAAAGCTCGCGGCAGAAGCCAACCATTGCGCCGCAGACACGCTGCAGGTGGCTGTAGTCGACGCCAGAGCCAATATGCATGTGCAGGCCGACCAGCGTCAGCGAATATTTTTGCGCCAGCGCCACGGCTTCCTGGAGCTGCTCGAACCAGATGCCATGCTTGCTGTTCTCGCCGCCGGTATTGGTCTTGTTGCTGTGGCCGTGTCCGAAACCGGGATTGATGCGCAACCATACCCTGTGGCCCGGCGAACGCTCGCCGAGCTGGTGTAGCATGTCGATCGAACCGATATTGACTTCGATCTTGTCGGCAATGACCCGCTCCAGCGTCTGTCGGTCGAAGACATCGGCGGTGAAGACGATTTCCGCAAGTTCGGACGTGCTGCCCGCAGCAAAGCCCGCGCGCATCGCCCGTTCGATCTCTCCAAGCGATACGGCGTCGATCTGCACACCGGCCCTGCGCATTTCCCGTAGGATGTGAATGTTCGAACAAGCCTTCTGCGCAAAGCGCACGACGTCGAAAGCAGACAATTGTCCGATGCGACGGCGTATCGCGGCAAGGTCGTAGATCCAGAGCGGCGTCCCATATTCGCTTGCAAGCGAGCTCAGCATTTCATTGGAAGGAATGGTCATTTTTTCTCGGTCAGCACGGGGCGGGAATGAAATCAACAATGGATAATAGTATGGGCGGGGTGGTAGTGCCACTCCGCCCGTATGGCAATATCAAACGTTGAAGCGGCTTATCGTTTTGCCGCCAACAATGCCTGTTCCAGATCCGCTATGATGGCCGTTGCCGCGTGAAGCCCGACATTCAGGCGAATGGTGCGGTCGCTGACGCCAAATCGTGCGAAGACATTGGTTTCGGGCGAGATGCTGAGCGCCGCCTTTGCCGGAACAACCAGGCTCTCCGGGCCGCCCCAGCTGACGCCGATGCGGATGAGACCGAGCGCATCGACGAAGTCCGCGACGTCGATGCGCTCGGAAACCTCAAAGGAGAAAAGCCCGCCGAAACCGCTGAAGGTCCGCTTGCCGGGATGTTCGCAGAAGGCCGGATGCATGACGTTGGTCACCTCCTCATGTGCCTTCAGCCACGATGCGACCTCCAGGCCGGCTTCGTGGTGATGACGCAGCCTGAACGGCAGGGTCTCCAGGTTGCGAAGCACCAGCCACGCCTCGAACGGCGCCAGCTTCGCACCCGTGTAGGGATAGATTTCGCTGTTGATCCGATCGATATGCGCCTTGGAGCCGGCGACAAGGCCCGCCACCGTATCGCTCTGACCGCCAAGATATTTCGAGGCGGCATGGATGACGATATCGATACCGAGGGCGAGCGGGCTCTGATAGAGCGGCGTTGCCCAGGAGTTGTCGACGATTGTCACGACGCCATGGCGACGCGCGGCTTCGGCAATGGCAGGCAGATCCTGCAACTCGAACACCATGGAGGTGGGGTTTTCGAGATAGGCCAGCTTGGCGCCGGGAAGGGCCGCAATCATGGCCTCGGTATCGGTGCCGTCGATATAGTCGACAATGACGCCGAAGCGCTTCAGGACTTTTTCGAAGAAACGGAAGGCATCGCTATAGACGTGCCGCACGGTAACGATTCTATCTCCTGGGTCGACGAAGGCAAGGACTGCGGCAGCAATGGCGCCCATGCCGCTTGCAAAGGCGCGCGCCGCCTCGGCTCCTTCCATCTCGGCGATCCTGCTCTCCAGCAGCTGCACCGTCGGGTTGTCGCCACGCGAATAGATCGGCTTCTTCGAGCGGCCGGCGAAGACATCTTCCAGCTCCTTGTAGCTATCGAACAAAAACAGCGAAGTCTGATAGATCGGCGGTACGGCCGCATCGAACGGGTCGTTGCGTTGGGGCAGCAGCGGGTCGGGAATGGCGTGCCGATAGGCATCGAATCTCGGTGTCTCGTTCATGACGTTCCTCTGGTCAGGTGTGAAGTGTCGATTGGCCGGCCAATTGGGCCGGCTGTTGCGTAGGCAGAATCGTGAGCCACTCGCGTCGCGCGACGAAAAGGCCGAGCACGGCGGCAAGAATTGCCGCGACTGCCGGTGCGGCGGAGAGACCCGCAAAGCCCGTCCATAGCGGCAGCAGGAGGAGAAGCGGGATCAGCAGATAGCCTTGTGGGGCCAGCCCCACGAGAGCAGACATGCCTGCCCTGCCCCGAGACTGCAGCATCACGAGCAGCACGGACTGGAAGGCCGCCAGCGGAAAGACCGGAAACAGCGCGCGCAGCCACGCCACTGCCTCATCAACGACCTGCGGGCTGTCGGTGAACAGGCGCACTATCGGTTCGGTCGCAACAAGCAGCAGCATGGAGTAGACCGATGCAAGGGGTATGGTTATCGCCAGCATGAGGCGGATGACTGCCTTCAACCGTTGCGAATCGCCGGCACCGAAGGCGTGGCTCACGACACTTTGCGCACCAAGGCAGAAGCCGAAAATGGGAAGTTGACCCAAAGTCATCAGCCGCACCGCAATGGCAGTGGCTGCTACCCCGGTGTCGCCACCATGGACAGCAGCTTCGCGCATCAAAATTAAAAGGCCAAAACCGGTCATGATACTCGCGGCGGCGGCAGGAACGCCGATCCTCGCCATCAGGCGCAGCAGGTGCCATCGCACCAAACCGGCTGTCACGCTGACCGTGCCCCATTTACGGGCGAAATAGACGACATAGCAGCCAAGCGCCGCCACCGAGGAAAGAATGGTGGCCGCTGCGGCACCGGATGCGCCAAGCTTGAAGAAAAAGATGAAGATAGGATCAAGTACGGCGTTCAGCGCAAAGCTTGCGATCAGTACGATCATCGAAAAGCGCGAATTGCCCTCGGCAATCGCAATGAAATCGCAAACCGCCTGCAGCAGACCAAGCGTCACGCCGAAGGCAAGCAGCCGCCCATAATCGAGGCCGGGCACTAACAGGCTGTCGCTCGCCCCCAGCGCACCGACAAAGTCAGGCAGCCCGAGATAGATCAGCACCGACAGACCGATACCGAGCGGAACCGTGGCCACGAGCGCCGTGGTGGCAACGGATGAGGCGGCCATAGGGTTACCCTCGCCGAGATGGCGCGCCAAAAGCGTGGCAAGCCCGATACCAAGCCCCTGCCCGGCTGCCGCGACCAGCAGGAACAGTGGCATGACGAGGCTGATGCCGGCCAATACATCGGGGCCGAGAGCACCGAGAAAGATCGCGTTGATCGCATGGTGCCCGGCGCTCGCGGCCAAGCCGGCCACCGCAGGGAGTGCGACCGTCAGAACGAGCCGCATGATGCGCGGGTCGTTCATGTCGACGGCTGTTTTCATCACGCGGCGCCTCGCGGGAGCGAACCGAGCGCGGGCAGACCATCCTCATCCATCAGACCGGAAAGGTCGGGCGACAGCAGCCGATCCATGAAGAAGCGTTCACGCAGCAGCATGACCAGGAGCGCCTTTTTGTGCGGGAACTGAATATGCTTGACCTTGGCGAAGCCGGAGCGATCGAGGTTGCGGATCTGCTGGGCGTGGTGATGGATCGGTTCGCCGACGATACGCCGGGTGCGCGGATCTGCCAGGAACATGTAGTGCATCAGCGACGGCAGCCACGCACTGACAAAGGCCTTGCCGCGGAAATCATCCTCGCCGATCGCAACATGCCAGCCGCGATCGAAGCCATCGGCCTCATAGTGCGGCCCGATCCGATCTTCCTTGGCCCAATAGAGTTCGAAATAGCCGAACGGAACACCGCCGAAGGTTCCGATCAGCGGCAGAGTCCGAGGATCTGCAAGACGACCGGCAATAAAATCGCGGTGATAGGAGAGATCGCCGCTGTCTTCCCATATGGCCGACACCCGTGGATCGTTCATCCAGCGATGGAAATGCGGGAGATCGGCTTCGATATCGGCGACGTGGAATCCAAGCTGCGTGTTCAGCCAGGGAATGAAGCGATTATAGACGCGACCCGTCGGCTTCGGCGGTCGCTGCGGGTGAAGCGCGCCGTTGGTCATGACGGGTACTTCCGGATAGTTGCTCGGAATGCCGCCGAGCCAGAGCTTCGCTTGCTGAAACAACGATTCGGGGCGAGCGATGAGGCGATCTCCACGCTGCTCGATTGCGCCGGCGCTTAGCAAAGGCCTTGCAAGGGCTTCATCGGCGAGTTCGATTTCGAAGCAATTCAGTGCCGGATTGCACGCCAGAACGGCCTCAGACACGGCATTGACGATATCTTCAGCGGCAACGGCGGAGGTGGCTGCTGATAGGGTATCGAAGACCAACAGATTGGCGGCCGGACCCGACAGATAACCGGAGCCAACTTCCACTCCGTGATACGCGACACGAAAGCTGCCCGGTTCTCGCCCCGAGCACACGACGAGCGGCTGACCGCAAGCAAGCGCGTGGCTGACAA
>BFBZ01000029.1_pt141 | contig 20832 bp, 19 predicted proteins | sample 1888401 | NCBI WGS metagenome assembly BFBZ01 (sample SAMD00112614, study PRJDB3348) | symbiont metagenome | host: Chara braunii | reverse complement strand
GCCGCGGCTTCGTACGATTCTTTCGAGTGTTCGGGAAACTGCAGCGGCGCGCCGCGGTGGGCGATGGAGAAGTCGGTCTTGCGGAACGGGCCGTTGCACTGCTGCAGGGTGGTCTTCAGCGGGCCGTCCTTCATCTTGCTGACCAGATAGAACGGGCGCGGGCCGAGTTGCGGAGCATCACCCTCCGCGTGCGCAAGCGGGGGCGGGATCACGATGCAGATGCCAGCCAGAACCGTCAAAGCTTGCGCCAGACGCATATCAAAATCTCCTCGATGATCGTGGTTCGCCAAGGTGGCGGGGCCGTTCATTCGATCATCGGGATATAACAGTTGTTTGTCACGCCCGCTCGACGGACCCCGCGTCGAAACACGGCGCCGGCGCGAAGCACCGCCAACAGAAAAGCACGGTGGGGCATCGTCCGATGCCTCACCGCGCGCCATGGCCGTATCGGGACGCGTGAAGGCCGCTATTTCGGCGCGGTCTGCGGCGCCGGTGCCGACGGCGCAGCGCCGGTGGTCATTCCCGGCTGCGTGTTCGGACCCGGCGTGACGTTGCGCACCGGTGGCGGCGGCGCCGGCGAGGGCGCGTTCGCTGCCGTATTGGTCGCAGGCGACGAAGCGGTCGATGCCGTGTCGCTCGTCGAGGTATGCGTGACGCCATACAGCACCGCGCCGACGATCAGGAGCGCTGCGACCGCATAGGCCACCATTCGCCCGGTGCCCGCCGGACCTTCGGTCAGCTCGAAATCGGGCTGCAGTTCATCATCAAAACGCGACGGACGCGGCGGCACGTCGTTGGCGCCCGGGCGATAAGTCTGATCTGGTTCGCGTGGAAAGGCCATCGATTCCTCCTTTTCTGTCGTGCATGTGCGATTTCAATGATCGACACTCGTGCAAGTTCCTTCTGCGAACAGGTTCCCTGATCGATCGTATCAGCGCAGCGAATTGTCCTCGCGCGGAGCGAGATGGACGGTGTCGGAACCGTTCGACGACGGGTTCGTCTGCCACGATGTCATCGGCGATGACGTTGCGGTGTGCTGCATGGCCTCCGCGCGGTGCGCGGCGTTGAAGCCGTACAAGGCAAGCGCGACGGCGAGCAGCAGGCCGAGCCCCAGCATGGCCTTCCTGGGTTTGTCGACATGCTGCTCGCCGTAGGGCGATCGATCCGGCTCTTCATTGATGCGCTGAGCCATGAGCTCCTCCCGGTTGTGGTGTGTGCTGGAGACATAACCGCCGTGGTGGCGCTGCCGTTCCCTGCGGAACTGGCGCCGGGGCTGCCTGCGGTCGGGATTTTTCGGAACTTTCAAGCCCTTCCGGGGTTTCAGATTTTCACGTCGATGCGGCGGGCAGGCCGGAAGTCATTTGTGCACGAATAAAAATAGCGATCCCGAAACCCCGGTTACCGAGGCTCAAGTCATCGAGACGCAAGCCGCCGCGGCCGTGGCGCGGGCCGAGCGGTCGGCTGGCGCTGGAAGCCGGGGATGCTTGGGGCGGCTGTTGCTGGTCAATCCATGACACGCTCTGGTGGCGATCCGCCGGCGCGGAGACAGATCAAGTGGGGGCGATGAGCGTATGACCAGTCAAGATGACCGCCTTCCGACAGGTGTCGCGGGTCTCGACACGATCCTCGGCGGCGGCGTGTTCCACGGTGGCATCTACATCATCCAGGGTGCGCCTGGCGCCGGCAAGACCATCCTGGGCAACCAGATTTGTTTTGCGCACGCGGCTGCCGGGCGCCGCGCGCTCTACATCACGCTGCTGGCCGAGAGCCACTCGCGCATGATCGGCCATATGCAGCGGCTGACCTTTTTCGACCAAAGCGCGATTCCCGACCGTGTGTCCTTCATCGGTGCCTTCAGGATTCTCGACGATGACGGTTTGCGCGGGCTTCTCGACGTGGTGCGGCGTGAAGTGCGGGCCCGGCAGATCAAGACGCTGGTGCTGGACGGGCTGATTACCGTTCATGAGAAGGCGTCGTCGGATCTCGAGCTGAAGAAATTCATTCATGAGCTGCAGGCGCAGGCCGCCTTCACCGACTGCACCATGTTCCTGCTGACCAGCGCGTTCGACGACCAGAAATTTCCGCCCGAGCACACCATGGTGGATGGGCTGGTCGAACTGCAGTCGTCGCTGCATGGCCGCCGTGCCGAGCGGGAGATGCAGGTGCACAAGCTGCGCGGCGGCTGGTTCATGGGCGGCCGCCATTCCTATCGGATCACCGATGGCGGTGTCGCGGTTTTCCCGCGCACCGAGGCGCTGCTGGCAACGCCGAGCGTGTGGGACAATGCGGACGGTTCCAAGGTGTCGATCGGGATAACCGGTGTCGACAGGATGCTGGGCGGCGGCGTCGACCAGCATTCGGTGACGGTGGTGATGGGCCCGGCGGGCAGCGGCAAGACCACGGCCGGGCTGCAATTCCTGTTCGGCGGCCCGCCCGACGAGCCTGTGATTCATTTCGGGTTCCACGAAAGCCCGATGGCGCTGACCCTCAAGGCGAGGGCGCTGAAGCTGCCGATCGACGCACGCAAGGATAAAGTGCATCTGCTCTGGCGTCCGCAGACCGAGGCGATCCTCGACGAGGTGGTTCAGGAACTGCTGACCGCGATCAGGCAGTTCGGGGCGCGACGCCTCGTGATCGACGCCATCGAAGGTTTTTCCAAGCTCACCGATGAGCGCAAGCGCGTCACCGCTTTTTTGTCGGCGCTCTGCAACGAGTTAAGGGCACGCGGTGTTACCACTTTGGCAACCGCCGAAACCGACCATGTCGGTGTGATCCCCGGCCAGCCATTGGCCGGGGTGGCGCCGACCGGCCTGTCCCCGGTGGCCGAGAACATCATCGCCCTGCGGCTCGCGCCGCTGCGTTCGGAAACCCATCGCCTCATGACCGTTCTCAAGGCCCGTGACCGCAAGACCGACATGAGAATGCACCGCTTCGATATTCTCGATGGCGGAATCGTCATCGATGAGAATTTTGCACGCGCGGACAGCATCCTCCGCGACATCACGCATCAGAGCGACCAGCCGCAACTGCCTTCGGCGGATCCACGTCTGACCGGAGAGTGAATGTGAAAACGGTGCTGGTCGTCGAGGATGAGTGGGCGATCGCGGACTGGCTGGAAGTCGTGCTGAGCGAACGCGGCTACCACGTTCTTGCCGCCAGCAACGGCCGCCAGGCGCTCGATATCCTGCATCACGAGACGCCCGACCTGGTCCTGACCGATTTCATGATGCCGTTCGTCGATGGAGCCGGTCTGGTGACGGCGATGGCGGAGGACACCAGGACCAGCGATATCCCGGTGGTGGTCATGACCTCCCTGCTGGAGAGTGCGGTGCGGGAGCGTTTGACCGGCTACAAGGCGGTGCTGCGCAAGCCGTTCCGTGAAGCCGACCTGTTTCGGGTCCTGGACGACATCGTGCCGCTGGCCCAAGGCTGAGCATGAAGGCTGAGCGTGACGGCTGAGCACCAAGGCCGAGCGCGAATTTTCTGTTCCCGGCCGGGAGCCCCGGCGACATAAGCGCCAACAGTGGCGGCGCCCGTCGGAACGAAATTGCGTTTATTTCCCAAGGGGGAGGCCGGTTCCGATTCTTGATGCAGGGGGGAGCAAAAGCGACATAGACTGGTTCTAAAGGGACTCGCCCGAGCCGACACGGCCGGGAGGAACACGAGCCAGAACAAGAGCAAGAAAGAAACGTCGCGATGGGAATCAATCAAGGGCCGATCAGCCTCGACCAGAAGTATACCCAGGGGTCGGGCCACGTTTTCATGACGGGCATCCAGGCCCTGGTGCGGCTGCCGATGGCGCAGATTCGACGGGATCGCGCCCAGGGACTGAACACCTCCGCCTTCATCTCCGGTTACCGCGGATCGCCGCTCGGCGGCTACGACCAGCAGCTGATGGCCGCGAAGGCGCATCTGGCGCAATACGACGTCAAATTCCAGCCGGGCGTCAACGAGGACCTGGCCGCCACCGCGATCTGGGGGTCGCAGCAGCTCAATCTCTCCCCGGGCGCCAGGAAAGATGGCGTGGTTGGGATCTGGTACGGCAAGGGGCCGGGCGTCGACCGCTGCGGCGACGTGTTCCGCCACGGCAATGCGGCGGGATCGGCCAAGAACGGCGGCGTGCTGTGCCTTGCCGGCGACGACCACGGCGCGAAATCCTCCACCGTGCCGCATCAGTCCGACCATGCCTTCATCTCGGCGCTGATGCCCTATCTCTATCCCTCCAGCATCCATGAAATGATCGAGATGGGACTGCTCGGCATTGCGATGTCGCGCTATTCCGGCTGCTGGGTCGGCATGAAGGTGATCACCGAAACGGTGGAGACCACCGCCGAGATCGATCTGACCGACGAGATGACGCCCTTCATCATCCCGCCGGATTTCGAGCTGCCGCCGGATGGACTGAACCTGCGCTGGCCTGACGACCGCTACGCCCAGGACCGCCGGCTGCAGGACTACAAGGGCTTTGCCGCGATCGCGTTCGCGCGCGCCAACAAGATCAACCGCGTCACCATGGATTCGCCGAACGCCCGTTACGGCATCATGGCGTCCGGCAAGAGTTATGAGGACGTGCGCCAGGCGCTGCGCGAGCTCGGCATCACGCCGGAGGTCGCAGCCAAGATCGGCCTGCGGCTCTACAAGATCGGCATGCCGTGGCCGCTGGAGCCGCAGGGCGTGCGCGACTTCGCCGTCGGTCTTGAAGAGATCCTGGTGGTCGAGGAGCGCCGCGAGATCGTCGAGAATCAAGTCAAGCAGGAGCTGTTCAACTGGCGTGATGACGTGCGGCCCCGCATCGTCGGCAAGATGGACCATCACGACAAGCGCTTCCTGTCGTTCTCCGAGGAACTGAGCGTCGCCACCATCGCGACCTCGCTGACCGAGCGCCTGCTGACGCTGGATCTCAATCCCGAGATCGTCGCCATGCTGCGCGCCAAGGCCGACTGGTTCAACGGCCGGCAGGCCTCGCAGGTGCAGGCGGTGGCGCCGATCACCCGCACGCCGTACTTCTGCTCCGGCTGTCCGCACAACACCTCCACCAAGGTGCCGGAGGGCAGCCGCGCCATGGCCGGCATCGGCTGCCACTTCATGTCGCTGTGGATGGACCGCAGCACCGAGACCTTCACCCAGATGGGCGGCGAGGGCGTGCCGTGGACCGGCATTGCGCCGTTCACCGACGAGAAGCACATCTTCGCCAATCTCGGCGACGGCACTTATTTCCATTCCGGCAGCCTGGCGATCCGCCAGTCGGTCGCGTCCAAGGCCAACATTACTTACAAGGTGCTCTACAACGACGCGGTCGCCATGACCGGCGGCCAGCGCCATGACGGCGACCTGTCGCCGCAACAGATCACCTTCCAGCTGCACAGCGAGGGCGTGCGCGAGATCTACCTGGTCTCGGAGGATCCCGACAGCTATCCGCCGTCGATCATCGCGCCGGGCGTGAAGGTTGCCCATCGCGACGAACTCGACAACGTCATGCGCACCCTGCGCGAGACACCCGGCTGTTCGGCGATCGTGTTCGTGCAGACCTGCGCGGCCGAGAAGCGCCGCCGCCGCAAACGCGGCACGCTGGTGGATCCGCCGAAGCGCGTCGTCATCAATTCCGCGGTCTGCGAAGGCTGCGGCGACTGCTCGGTGCAGTCGAACTGCGTCTCGGTCGAGCCCTTGGAAACCGCGCTCGGCCGCAAGCGGGCGATCAACCAGTCGAGCTGCAACAAGGACTTCTCCTGCGTCAAGGGCTTCTGCCCGTCGTTCGTCACCGTCAACGGCGGCCAACTGCGCAAGAAGGCCCCGGTCGATCTCGGCGCCATCGGCGAATTGCCGCCGGCGGCCTCGCTGCAGCCGCTCGACCGGCCCTACAACATTGCGGTGGGCGGTGTCGGCGGTACCGGTGTGCTGACCATCGGCGCGCTGCTCGGCATGGCCGCGCATATCGAAGGCAAGGCCAGCATGATCCTCGACATGTCGGGGCTGGCGCAGAAGGGCGGCGCGGTGCTCAGCCATGTCCGGATTTCGCAGAACACCCAGGACGTCACCTGCTCGCGCATCGTTACCGGCACCGCCGATCTCCTGATCGCCGCCGACGAGGTGGTCGCCATCGCCAAGGAGACCATTACGCTCTGCGAGTCGCAGCGCACCCACGGCGTCATCAACACCCATCTGATCCCGATCGCCGATTTCGTTCGCGACCGGGATTTTGATTTCCAGCGCCGCAAGGTCAACCGGGTGCTGCAGGGCGCGTTGCGCCAGGATTCCGTCTTCCTCGACTTCACCCATGCGGCCGAAGGCCTGCTCGGGGATTCGATCGCCACCAACGTGATGATGCTGGGCTACGCCTATCAGCAGGGCCTGCTGCCGGTGTCGGCCGAGGCGATCGACCAGGCCATCGAACTCAACGGCGTCTCCATCAAGATGAACCGGCTGGCGTTCGCGCTGGGGCGGCTGGCGTCCGTCGATCCGGCCCGGCTGCATGCCATGCTCAAGGACGAGGCGGTGGCGCCGAAAACCCTGGACCAGATGTCGCTGGTCGAGATCATCGACCACCGCAGCGCGCTGCTGCGCGACTACCAGAACGAGAAGCTTGCCGCGCGCTATCGCGATCTGGTCGAGCGCGTCAAGACCGCGGCCTCCGGCGCGGGGTTCGGCGAGGAGCTGCCGCGTGCGGTGGCCATCAACTACGCCAAGCTGCTCGCCTACAAGGACGAGTACGAGGTTGCGCGTCTGTTCACCGACGGCAAGTTCGAGCAAAGCATCCGCGACCAGTTCGAGGGCGACTTCACCCTGAACTTCAACCTGGCACCGCCCTTGCTCGGCGGCGGCAAGGACGCGCTGGGACGTCCGCGCAAGCGGGTCTTTGGTCCCGCGATGATGAAAGGCTTCCGTCTGCTCGCAAAGCTGCGGGTGCTGCGCGGCACGCCGCTGGATATGTTCGGCTATTCCGCCGACCGCCGCCTCGAACGCGATCTGATCGCGGGGTATGAGAAGGATGTCGCGTTCCTGCTCGACAAGCTGTCGCCGCAGAGCATCGACACCGCGATCGAGTTGCTGTCGCTGCCCGACCGCATTCGCGGTTATGGTCCGGTGAAGGAGAAGGCGGTGACCGATGCGCGCAAGCGGTATGACGAACTGATGCGCAATCTCATCAATCCGCCGCCGCGGGTCGAGCCGCAACTGGCGGCGGAGTAGGGCTTCGGCATGCCGGACGCCGCGTCAGCGGCGATCCGGAAGCTAGGCCCAGTTGTGAAGCGGCGGGTTCTTGTCGTTCAGCACATAGTTGCCGATCAGATGATACTTCCATCGCACGGGGTCGTGCAGCGTATGTGTGCGCGCGTTGCGCCAGTGACGATCGAGGTTGAGGCTCGTACGAGCACTGCTCGCGCCGCCGAATTCGAATAGCTTGGATGAGGCAAACAGCGCCGCATCGTTTGCCAGGACTTTTGCTTCGGCGACCGCGACAGAGGCGCGCGCGACATCGGCCTCGTCGTGGCGGTCCCGCACCTCGTCCAGGATGCGAGCGGCGCGTTCAACCATGGCGTTGGCGGCGTTGACACGGATTTGAAGATCACCGAGCAGGGCGATCGTATGGGGATCGTCCTGAGGGCGTTCCAGTCCGCTGTCGATCCAGGGACGTGAGGCCGAACGGGCAAGGCGGACCGCTTCCGCGAAGGACGCCCGCGCGATCCCCAGGTCGATAGCGGCATGCAGGAGTTGCGCGAAGGGGCCGCTCAAGCTGGGCTTCGCGAACGACTTGTGGCGCTCGATGACATATGCGGGGTTGACCTCGACGTCATCGGCGATAATCGTGCCGCTCGCCGACGTCCGTTGACCAATGCCATTCCAATCATCGATGACCGACAGTCCATCGGTGTTGCGCGCGACGTAGACGTAAACGACGTTGCCGTCATCGTCGACGCCCGAGATCGGAATCCAGTCGGCGAACAGCGCATTGGTGCAGTAGACCTTGCGGGCGTCCAGCCTCAGGCCGTTCGCGGTCCGGCGGATGCGGCTGCGAACGTCCTGCACATCCTTGCCGCCGGCTTCGGCAAACCCGTTCCCGATCACTTTGCCGCGCAAGACTTCGGCGAAGAAAAATCGCTTTTGCTCCTCCGTGCCGATCCGGTGCAGGTTTTCGAGCAGCAGGTAATTGTTTTGCGGAAGCTGCCCGATCGAGGGATCAGCCTCTGAAACAATCGCCACGACCTCGATGACTGTTCGCAGAGAAACGCCGGCGCCGCCGAATTCGGGCCGGATGCCGATACCCCACAGCCCGCTTTGCGCGAATTGCTCGAGCTCATCGTGCGGCAGGCGGCGTTGGCTGTCGCGCTCGGAAGCGCCGGCCGCCAGCGAGCGGGCAAGCTCCCGCGCAATCGCAAGCGCCTCCTCTGCGCTGCGGATAACGCGAGCGGCCGCCACCGGGCGAGCCTTATCCAGGTGTTGCGTGGTCTGGGTTGCTGCGTTCATGACGATCACGACCTCTCGGGCCGGCGCTGCGCTGTGGCCAGGCCGACAAGAAACTCGAAGATGATGCGGGCGCAGAGAAATGCGGCGAGACCGGCGGCATCGTGGGGTGGGCTGACGCAATTGATGTCGATGGCCACGATGTTGAGGCGGCGGAGCAGCCTTGCGACCTGCAGGCCCTCGCGCGCCGTGACCCCTTCCCAGCTGGGGGTGACGACCCCAGGCGCCACGGAGGGATCGAAGAAGTCCATATCCCAGCAAATGTAGACGGGACGCCCGGCAATGCGGCGGCCGACGTCGTCGAAGACCGACGCGATGCCGCGATCCAGCAGGTCTGCAATCGTAACCAGTTGATAGCCGAGCTGGCGAGCGTGCGCATAGAGTCCCGTCGAGGAGACCGGGCCGCGCAACCCGATATGAAACGATGCCGTGGGATCCAGCAGGCGCGCTTCGGCGGCGCGGTGAAAGGCCGCCGGGCCGACATTGCCGGCCAGCGGATACGCATCGGTGTGCGCATCCAGATGCACAACCGCGAGGTCCGGATAGCGCCGCGATACCGCCTGCAGCAGCGGCAGCGTGACGCTGCCGTCGCCGCCGATCATCACCGGCACCACGTTCGTTTCGACCAGCCCTCCCGCGAATTGCGCGATGCTGCGCTGAGAGGCGTCGAGCTCGCCATGCTGCACGCGTGCGTCCCCGACGTCGACGAGCCCGAGCGCCGCCACGACGTCACAATCGGTATCGGGATCCACGGGGCGCAGCTGGAGGGATTGTTCGCGCACGCTGCGCGGGCCCAAGCGAGGGCCAAGGCGTGTGGCGTGTTGGCCCCCATCAAACGGAATACCGCCGATGGCGACCCGGCATTGCGGCGGCAGGCGCGTCACGAGAGGCGCACCCATGAAGGTGAGGGGGGCCGCCGCGTCGATCGGGGTGGTCTCGGCCGTCATGTCGCAAGCACGTCGAGGTATCTGTTCTGGACCTCGAAATAGTTGCGCGCGTACCATTCGGCATCGACCGCGATCTGTCGTGCGATATTTTCCGGCGATCCGGGGTTCTGCGGCTGCAATTCGACCGGAACCAGCTTGTTTGCGGCCGGATTGATCGGTCCCCAGCCCAGCTTGGTCAGCAGCGCCACCTGCAACGCAGGATCTTGTGACAGCGCGACCCAGCGCCAGGCGTCCTTGCTGTTCTTTGTCCCCTTCAGAACGTTCCAGGCCGCGATCAGCAGAATGCCTTCATTGAAATGGTAGTCGACCCGTCCTTTTGTGTCCTCCTTGACGCCCTGCGCACGGGTATTCCAGAGACTGCCGATCGACACCTCTCCGGATCGCAGCAATTGCTGAGCTTCCGAGGCGTTGCCATAGAAGATCGTATCGTTCTTGATCGCGCGCACCTTCTCCAGCCCGCGATTGATGTCCAGCGGGTACAGTTTGTCACGCGCGACGCCGTCCGCGAGCAAGGCCGACTCGAGCACGCCCTCGACGTTGTTGCGCAGTGCGCGCTTTCCCTTGAATTGTTGTGTATCCCAGAAATCCTTCCAGGTCCGTGGAGGCGCCGCACCAAAGCGCGCGCTATCGTAAGCGATGACATAAGAGAAGAAGTACGAGCCCACGCCCCATTCGTTGCGGAACTGGCTTGGCACCGCGTTGATGTCGACAATGGATTCATCGACTTTTTCAAGCAGGCCCTGGCGGCCGAGCTCCAGGGCGGACAGGAGATTTCGGTCGGCCACGTCCCAGCCGGCATTGCCCGATTCGACCAGCGCCTTGATCTTTCCCGGGGTCGGGCCTGTGGTATCGAACGCGACACGACTGCCCGGATAACGCTTGACGAACTCCGGCGCGAGAACGTCGCGCTGCACCGTCAGCGCGTCACCGCCCCAATTGGCAACCACGAGTTCCTTTTGCTGGGCGTTCGCGGCAGTCGTAAATCTCAGCGAGCCAACACCCACGCCCAGCGCCGACAAGAGCTGGAGGAAGTGGCGGCGATGGACGGTCTTGCCTTGGGTCTCGCGGCGAAGCGACCGCGCGAGGTGCTGCATGTAATCGGCATCTTGCGAAAAATCGGACACGATATCTCCTCTCGATTCAAGCGAGTTTCCTGGAAGCGTCAAACTGACGAGGGCCGGCGCTGCGTACCACCAGAGCAAGAAGCACCAGCAACGTGACGAGCAGCGCCAGAGTGCTCAGCGCTGCAACGATGGGATCGAGATTCAGGAAGAGGCTCTGCCAGATCTGCTTCGGCAGCGTGTTCACGTTGCGGCTGGTGATGAACAGCGTCACCACGATCTCGTCCCACGAGGTCACCAGGGCGAGGACAAAGCCGGCCCCGATGCCATATCGAATCTGCGGCAACAGCGCGCTGAGGAGCGCTTGTGCGGGCGAGGCCCCCAGACTGCGCGCCAACTGCAGCGTTGCCGGATGCACCGAGGACAGCGACGCGGAAATGGAAAGCACGGCAAATGGCAGGCCCTTGATCGCGTGGACGAGAATCGTGCCCGTGAAGCTGTCGAACAAGCCCAGGAAGGATAATGTGCGGTGGTAGGCAACGGCGTGAACGATGCCCGGCACGATCAGCGGCCCGAGCATCAAAACCCGCAGCAGGCGGACGGCGCGCCCCTCTCGCTGCCACGCGCCGAGGCAGAATGCGAGACCAAGCAGAACCGCAAGGCATGCCGCGGGCAGCGCGATGCCGATACTGTGCAGGAAGCTGTCGCGCCAGGCCGGGTCGGCTAGCAGGCGCTGATAGTGCAGCATGGACAACCCGTTGTGCGGCATCGACAGGAAGCGGGTGTCGCTGAACGACATCGGCACAATGGCGATCAGCGGCAGCACCAGGAACGCCACCACCAGCAGGGCGGCGGAGCCGGCGAGCCCGAACGGAAGCGCGGCAAGTGGCGATCGCGCGCTCATGTTTTCGGCTTGGCCGTGGCCAGTTCGAGCAGATGGCTGAACCGCCATACCAGTCCGCCAGTGATGAGCAGCAGCAGCGTGCTCAAGGTTGTCGCGATGTCCCAGCGCAGCGTTTCCGTCACCTGGACGGATATGAACTCCGCCACCATGACCGTCTTGCCGCCGCCCAGAATGGCCGGCGTCAGATAGAAGCCCAGCGACATGATCGAGGTGATGAACGCGCCGGCGGCCAATCCGGGGCGGGATAGCGGCAGGAACACACGGACGAAGGCCTGACGGCGATTGGCGCCGAGCGATCGCGCGACTTGCGGCAGCGTGCTTTCGATGCGGGCCATCTGGGTGTAGATAGGCAGGATGGCATAAGGCAGCATGTAATGCACCATGCCCAGCACGACGCCGAACGTATTGCGCACCAGCGACAAGGGCCGATCCAGCCAGCCCCAGTGCAGCAGAATCGCATTCGCGATTCCGCCTGGCGAAAGCAGGGCGATCCATGCGTAATTGCGGACCAGGACGGATATCCATAACGGCAGCAGCACACCGGCGAGCATGAGTTTCCGAGCCGCTGGATTGGCCTGCACCAACCCATAGGCGGTGACGTATGCCAGCAGCAGTGTGATGCCGACGGTCAGCGAACTGATCCAAAGCGTATTGCCGACGACGGAGCGAACCGTGGGGTTCTGAAGCAGAGCCCAGTAATTTCCGATCCCCGGTGTCGGCGCCAGAAAGCTCAGCCCGATCACCCCGGTCAATGGAATGAGGTAGGATGCCAAAAGGACAAGGGCGGAGCCGACAAGCATGCGGTCCTGCGCGGACCGGCCACCGGCCGCTGCGGGCGAAAACCGGGAGTGCGCCAAGCCTCCCTGCAGCCTCAGTGGAGGGCTCATGCCGCCAGTTCCGGTGAAACTGCGGATGCCTCGGGCAAAGTCGCATCGCCGCTCGGGAGACACCACAGTCGTTCGGCGTCGAAGGCAAGCGAGACATATTCGCCCGATGCGAATAGCGATGCAGCGCTGGGCGCGGTGATCGTCAAGGTATCGCTGCCGACAGCGATGAGGATATCGACCGAGGCGCCCAGGAAAGTCTGGTTCACGACCTTGCCGCGGATTCGATCGCCGGCGTTCGGCGGCTCGCTCCCAGCCTTGGCCACGGTAATGCTTTCGGGGCGGGCCGAAAGAACGCAGGGACCACGGGCAGGCAGCGCAGATCCAGGTGCCGTCGCGATCTTGTAGCCATTCCATTGGAATTGCGGTCGCCCATCGACTTCGCCGAGCGCCACCGCTTTCAAGAGGTTGTTCTTGCCGAGAAAGTTCGCGACGAAACGGCTGGCTGGCCGATCATAAATCGAGCGGGGTGAACCGATCTGTTCGATCCGGCCCCGATTCAACACGACGATGCGATCGGAAAGAGCAAGGGCCTCCTGCTGGTCGTGCGTGACATGGATGAATGTTGTCCCGACCTGCCGGTGAAGGCGAACAAGTTCGCCTTGCAGGTCGCGCCGCAAGGACGCGTCAAGTGCGCTCATGGGCTCGTCGAGCAGCAATAGTTCCGGATCGAAAGACAGCGCGCGGGCCAACGCGACGCGTTGCTGTTGCCCTCCCGACAGGTTCTTCGGGAGGCGGCCGCCCAGGCCTCCGATCTGCAGAAGCTCCATGATCTCGTTAACGCGGGTGTGGACGCGAGGTCTGGGTGTGTGGCGGACGCGCAATGGAAAGGCGATGTTTTCGTGCACCGTCAGATGGGGAAAAAGTCCGTAGCCCTGCGGCACGACGCCGAACCTGCGCGCCTCCGGCGGCAGGAATGTGATGTCGTCGCCGTCCAGATAGACACAGCCGCGGTCCGGCTCGACAAAGCCGGCCAGGACCGAAAGCAGAGTTGATTTGCCTGATCCGGATGGCCCCAGCAAAGTCAGAAATTCGCCCCGGGAGATATCGAGAGAGACGGACTCCAGCGCGTGCAGTTCACCGTAGCTCTTGCAGATGCTCTCGATCTTTAGAAAGGTCGCCGACATCAGGGTTCGCTGGTCCTCGCGAGCTTGAATGGTCGGCAGGATGATGCCGGCGCCATTCTCGTCGTCTCAAATTCGGTTCATGAAATATCGCAAGACGCGCGATCATGTTGCTGGCGGCGCCTGATGTCGAGTGCCGCCGGCAAAAAGCGATAAACGCACCGCGCGAACGTCGCCGACATGTCTTCCGTTTCTTGTCGGCTGGATTTTTTGGAAGCTGCATCGCGCGGCTCCCGCTCGATGCGAGATTATTACGCGGCTGCCGCTTTATGGCGGAACGGACACCGGTCGGTCCTCTCTCGGTTTTCGTCGATCACGCCGTATTGCCACCACTCGATCTCGCCGGCGTTGTAGCTTCCCAATTGGGGGCTGTGACCCAGCCCGTCATACCGTTCGATCCGGTCCCGGATCCTCTGTCGAACGCGACGTCCCTCCGGGGTTTCACCGGCCACGATATCGAACCGTTCTCGCGGATTGACGATAAAGAGAAGATTGTCTCCCAGGTTTCGGCTGCGCCGTTGCACGTGAGCTGGATTACTCATGTTCACGAACAGTTGCATGTCGTTGTAGCACATGGTCCAGAACGGCGAATGTGGATCGGTCGCGACGTCCTTCGGCCAGGGCATTGGATCCAGCTCGTGCCAGCTCTGCAGGATTCGCCACCCGATGTCGTGGTAGCCGGCAACGTCATTCGCCGCAGCCGCCTTTTGGGAGAAGGCGACGACCAGGGGGCGAGCCGTGCTGACCTTTCCGTCCCAGCGACGCGACAATTCGACGTATGCGGAAAGATCTTCCGCGGCTTGCGCGAGGCTTCGCGGCAACTCGTCCTCGACAAAGGAGAACAGCAGCAGTCCGCGCCCGAACGCATTCTGCGAAAAAATGCACGGAAATTCGGATGGCGGCGTCAAGCGCTCCGCCAACTGCTCGAAGCATCTTCGCTGCCAGCTTCCACTTTCAAATCGGCGCTGGACCTGGCTCTGCTCGACAAGACTCATGAGGTTCACCTCTGACGTTGGGAGAGACCCGCCGTTCGGCGGGCCGTACCTTTACGAGGGAGGCGAGTGCTTCAGAAGATGCATGTGTCGTCGATAGAACAAGGCCATGGCAGGCCATGAGCTTTGAAAACGATCGGGCCACCGTCGCCTGCGCAAACAGTCGAAGTGACGGATCGATTTCGAGAGCTTCGCAGCTCGGAGGATATATTCAACGGCCGACGACGGCGCGTCTTGCGATCCGATCGTTTGATGCGCGCAGGGCGGAAGGATATTCTGCCAGGCTGCACATGGCCGACCTTCGAGGCCGGCAAGCGCGAGCATCGGAGGAACGGTGCGGCGGCGACGTTCTTCGTCACATTGCGGGCCGCGGCGCGCGGTGGACTATCGCGCGATCGTCACGACGTCGCCGACTTCGATGTGGCCACGATCGTCGGGTATGATGTATTGACCGAAGATCGTTTCTCCCTGCGTGTTTCGTCTGAACTTGGCGAGGGTTCGTAGCGGCTCATGATCGCTGGCCTTCGTTCCTCGCTCCTGATCGATGGTGATGACAGCGCATCTGGAGCAGGCCTTCGCCGCGCGGAACCTGACGCCTCCCAGTGTCACGTCTTGCCAGTGGTCTTCTGCCCAGGCGGGTGCGTCATCCACGACGACGTTGGCCCTGAACCTGGTGAGATCGACCGGATGCGCCAGACGCGCATTCAGATCATCCAGCGAAGCCTTGTTGATCAGCAGCAGGGGAAAGCTGTCGGCAAACGAGACGCGGTCGGCCGCAGCTCCAAAATCGGGGTCGACCCGTCTTGCCGTCGAAGGGCTGTCCATATAGGCGAGGCGATAATCTCCGCCCAGGATCTTGCTCAGCCACGCATTGGCTTTGCCGCCGGCAACAAGTGCCGGCGCGCGGTCGCTCCATACAGCAACCTCGACGCGCTCCGCGGTTGGTTCAGGCGTCGGCAACACGACCGAGGAGCCGTCGCGCCCGGACAACACCAGCCCATCGGATGACGCGGACGCACGTATTGTCGCGAGGACGGGCAGTGTTCTCTGGGTAACGAAGCGTCCTGCGGCGCCAACGATCACCCATCGCCTGTCGCCGGCCAGGCCCCACGGCTCGACATCGGCTTCCAGAACAGATTGTCCTCTCAGCCCCTTGACCGGGTAGAGCCAAATGTCACGAATTCGCATCTGAAGTCATAGGATTTTCGTTCTGGATCGGCGCGGGCGGGTGCAGTTGGTTCGCGGGTGGTAACTCATCTCGTCGGTGTCACACCTTCTCTCGACCGACATCGACGATCTCGCGACCGCGGCGGCTGCCGTCGCTCGGCACCGTAAGAACGAAATCATGAATTTAAAGGGTCATGTCCGACAGATTGAATGGGGTCATGGCGCAACATGAGTCTTGGGTCAGGCAGGATCTTGTCCGCCGATGCCGGGATGGAGTCGCGCATTATCGAGTTAGCCGCTCTCGCGCGAAAATAATCTGAAGCCGTCACGCATCCGAAGAGCAGACAACCGCTCTCAGCGCTGCGCGGGACAAACGAAAATTTCTTCTTTAGGTTGTCATTCCATTTTCACTCGCCATTACGATATCGATGCTGTACCTCACCGAACTGCGAATTTCGGAGGAAGCGACCGATGCAGCAGTTCGGGAAAGTCAACGGCGCGGCGACGCGCACGTACCAGCATGGTCCCTATCAGCTCGATGTCTTTCGCTCCGCCATTGAGATTCCGGAGCATTGCAGGGCGGGCATCATCGATCTGCTCAATGATATCATTTCCACCAATTGGCGGCTCGACAGTCCCTGGTGGTCGGAGTCCGACACGCCGTTTAAAGATGGATACGGCATTGGATTGGTCCGTCTCGCCGATCAGGTCGCCGGATTTTCCATATGGCGCCGGCTGTCGATCAATGGCCGGCCGGCGATTTGCCGCTCGGGAATCGAGCTCAGGCCGGAGCACCAACGCAAGGGACTGTTCGGGCTGCTTCTGAAGGGCATCCTGGACGCCGAACTTTCCGCTGTGCCCGAAGGATCTGAAATCTACTACACCTGGAGAACGAGAAACCCGGTGGCCTGGAGCGCGCATGCAAGAGCATGCAAGCGGCTGTTGCCCTCGCTGGCGGACGGCAAGGGAGATGAGTCCCTGAAAGACGTCGCGATTCAAATCGCCAGGGTTCTCTATCCGGACCGAGATCTCGAATTCCCGAACCTGATCATCCGCAACTCCTATCCGAGCATCACCTACTACAGTCAGCCGTCATACGAGTCCGATAGCGCGCTTACCGAGACGTTCCGCCGTGTTGTCCCTGATGTCGGGGATGGAATCTTTACGGTAGGGACCGTCACGCGGCCGTCGGTCTAGTTCAGGCCGCCATGCTCATGAAGCCTGCCGAATATGCATCCTCGCTGTCACGGCGGGATCTCGTGGGATGGGGATGCGTTTCGGCTGCCTACGCAGTCGCGTTCCTGCAGCGCGTATGTCCGCAAACCATCGTGGGCGAGCTGGCCCGCGACTTCGGTGTTGGAGCTGACGGGCTCGGCATCATCGCGTCGTCTTACTTCATTGGCTACATGTTGATGCAGTTTCCCGCCGGCGTGCTTGTCGACGCCTTCGGCGTGAAGACCTTGGTCATCTGGAGCCTCGCGGCTTCGTCCGTGGGCACGGTATTGTTCGCGGCTTCGACAAGCGTGCCATCTGCGTTTCTCGCCAGGCTCATTGTCGCGTGCGGTGACGCGCTGATCTTCACGGCTCTGATCAAGCTGGTGGCGCAGCAGTTTCGGGAGCGGCAGTTTGGCATCATGTCCGGGCTGTCACAGCTGTCGGGCTATGCGGGAGGTGCTCTGGCAGCCACGCCACTTGCCTTTCTCGTGTCATGGGCAGGTTGGCGGACAAGCTTCGCAGGCATCGGTATCTTTTGCTTCTTCAACCTGCTGCTCGCGGCCTATGTTCTGCCTCCGCGCAGTTCGACGGCTCCGCGGTTCACCCTCAAGGCGGTCTTGTCGTCTGCAATTTCCGAATTGAGACATCGGGAGAGCTGGGGCTGCTTGCTGACGTTTTCGTCGCACTTTGTGACCGTCACGACGATTTCGGGGGTCTGGGGCATTCCGTTGCTCACTGACGCTTTTGATATGCCGCGCCGCAATGCGACCGCCATATTATTGTTGTTCATGGCGAGTTGCATGGCGGGCTCTGTTGCCTTCGGCTATGTCGCGGATCGGATAAAATCCCTGGGACGCGCGCACGTGCTGATGTGCCTGCTCAGAACCGGCAGCCTCGTCTTGCTGGCTCCGGCGGTGGGGCGGTCAGCCGGCCTGGGCGCTGTTTTCGCGGGATTCGCGGTGCTGGGTCTGATCGCCGGAGGCATGACGCCCATGATCCTCAAGGCGGTCAGGAGCATTTACTCGGTCGCGCGCCTTGGCACTGGCGCAGCGATCAACACGACGTCCGCCGGATTGCTGACCGGCGCGCTGCAGCCGATTCTCGGATACGTGCTCCGCCAAAGCTGGGATGGCGTGACGCGTGACGGCGTCAATGTTTATTCTGGCGCCGGCTACAATACGCTCATTCTGATCCTGGTGTGTATGTCCCTGCTGGGACTCGCGGGCGTGCTGCTGATGCGACGAAGACTTTGAAGCGGCCCCCGGGGCAACGGCGTCCGATTGCGCCGATCCCATCATTTTATCGTTGGTCATTTACCGCAACGGGCATTGTGCCGCGCGCATGGTCGCAAATGATCCGATGAGGGGCGCCATCCCTGAATGACCCGTGGCAGACCCCTCAGGCATTCTGCGAGCGCAAGTCGAAAAGGAGCTTCCGTGCAACGATCTGATCGGCTCCAGTTCGCGGGTTATCAGCCGCGCTATCGCGAAGTTTATCAACGCCTGAGGGACGCAGTCCTGCAGGGAGCGTATCCCTATGGCGCTCGCGTTCCGTCCATTCGAACGTTGGCGTCCGAACTCGGCTTTTCGCGTGCCACCGTCGAGAAGGCCTACGACCTGCTTATCGGGGAGGGGCTTCTCGTCAGTCACGGGCAGTCCGGGACAAAGGTATCTTATGTTCCGCCTCGCAAACCGCTCGTGCGGATCCCTTCCACCTCGGGTCGAGCGATCTCCGAATCCGGGCGCCCTCAAGATGAGGTATCGGATGGGGCTGAGGCTGATCAATTCGGAACACCGGCTGAGGACACCGGTGCCGAGGGGACGGGTGTCAGCCCTTTCCAGATCGCCGTTCCCGCAATCGATGTCTTTCCGCGGGCCGCCTGGCTGAAAATAAGCCAGCGGATTTTGAGAGATCGTGCGGAGACAAGCCAGCTCGTTGACGACGTCCAGGGCTATCATGGGCTTCGAAAGGCCATCTGTGGCTATTTGAACGTGTCGCGTGGAATTCGGTGCGGGACGCACCAGGTCTTCGTTACGGGCGGGTATCGGCAATCGCTGGGGCTGCTCGCCAACGCGCTCATCCCCCCGGAAAGCCCGGTCTGGGTCGAGGATCCCGGGTACCCGCCGACATCCGCCGTCCTCAAACAGCTTGGAATGGTCCCCGTTCCGGTTCCGGTGGATTCTGAGGGAATTGTCGTCGACGCCGGCCGTCAAAGCGCCATTCACGCGCGCATGGCTGTCACCACGCCCACCAAGCAGANCATCTTTTTTGGCGGGCCGCGCGCCGGGGGAGCGTCCTTCAGGGATAGGACGGCAAAGGTTCGACAGACGCCAGACACAGGCGGTGGCTGGCGGGGCTGTCTCTTATACACATCAGGTATCCATGTCGTTGCGGCGCAGAACCGCGCTCATCGATTGGGCCGTCGAAACCAACGCCTGGATCGTGGAAGACGACTATGACAACGAATTTTGCTTCGAGGGAAAGCACCTGCCGACACTGCATAATCTGGATGCCTATGGCCGTACGTTTTATTTCGGCACATTCAGCAAGACCCTTCACCCAAATCTGCGCGTGGCCTATGTCGTATCGCCCGATGCCGCTGTCGCTCCGCTCCGGAGGGCCGCAAACACGATGCTGGACGGGATTTCAGTCCTGCAGCAAAAGGTGCTGGCCGCTTTCATCGCCGAAGGTCACTTCGCGCTTCACCTGAAGAGATCTCGCATGATCTGCGCGACAAGGCGGAAAATGCTGATTGATGCGCTGACCTCACGGCTTGGCCCCCAGCTCTCGATCTGTCAAAAGAGCTGCGGCCTTCATCTCTTCGCGACGACAAATGGATCGGCAAGCGACGTCGCGATCTGCAAGCTTGCCGGCGAAAAGGGACTGGGCCTGTCGAACCTCTCTTCAAGATACATCAAGGCCAAGCCCAAACATGGTCTGCTTCTGGGTTATGCGAACTTCTCGAACGAGGTTCAGTTGTCCCGTTCGGTTGATCTGCTCAAGGAATGCCTGGACTACTTCGACCAGGCCGATCGTTGAGCCGTAAGTGCGGGTCCTGTTGAACCTGCAAGGCCGTGACCGACGCGAAAGCTGTGCGACGAACTGATGCGGAATCTCATCAACCCGCCGCCGCTGGTCGAACCGCAACCGGCGGCGGAGCAGGGCGTCGCCGCTATGTCCCAACGCTTGTTGTTTTGCTCGTCATGCCTTGCGTTGGGCGGATAGAAACCGGGCTCGCTCGCCGGTTCCGGCCCTCATGCGCACGGCCGGGCGCCGGTCGCATTGTCGTCAAACGGTAACGTTCCGCCGATAGATGTCGAGGGGATTGTCGGCCTCGCTGCGTGCTTGGGTGCCGACACGCAACGTATTCCACCGTCACAGGGCGTCTGGTTCCTGTGACCTCGCGTGCGCCGCCGTTCCCAGCCTGCACATGAGCAGCAGAGCATGCTAGGTAGCGCCAGGGACTCCTCGAAATTCGGCCGGACAATGAAAACCATTGCGGCTCTGTGCGTGGCCTGCATCTTTGGCTTGCCGAACTCTGTCGCTGCCCAGCTTCACCAGGACGGTGCCATGAGGGCAGACCAGCCGATTGGTTTCGATATCGCCGCTCAGCCGCTGCCAAAAGCGCTTTATGCCTTCAGTACCGTGACCGGCATCGAGATTCTGGTCGATGCGCGGGACGCCGCCGGGCGTGTTTCGGCCGGTGTCAAAGGTGTACTGGCGCCACGCAATGCCCTGGAGATATTGCTCATCGGGTCGAGCCTCGTTGCACAGGAATTCGGCCCCGACACCGTCACCGTCCGTGCAGGCGCGCCGCGTCCGCCCGCGCCTGCACCGGCGCAATCGCAAGGTTCGGAATCGCCGTACTTTGCCGACATCCAGCGGGCGGTGCAGCTTGCGCTCTGCAGCGACGTCCGGACAGCGCCGGGCGGCTATCGCGCCGCGCTGCGGTTATGGGTCGGCAGGTCCGGCACCATCCTGCAGTCGAAGCGCCTGGACACGACGGGCGATGATGCCGTTGATGCGGCAATCGACACCGCCCTTCGGGGGGTGAGCATCGGCCGACCGCCGCCCGGTGATC
>BFBZ01001006.1_pt1 | contig 20840 bp, 17 predicted proteins | sample 1888401 | NCBI WGS metagenome assembly BFBZ01 (sample SAMD00112614, study PRJDB3348) | symbiont metagenome | host: Chara braunii | reverse complement strand
TAGAGAGCCACCGGATTGAGCAGGCCAAACAGGGTGCCCTCGTAGTACGGTCGCAGATCGGTCGAATAATGGAACGGCACGCCTCTCAGAGCATTTCCCACCGCCACGCCGAAGATAAGTGCCGGCACGGCGCCGCCGACGAACAGCGCCCAGTCCCAGTTCGAGCGCCAGCGGGGGTCTTCCCGCTTGGAGCGGTATTTGAAGGCGACCGGCCGCAGGATCAGCGCGAACAGCACCAGGAACATGGCGAGATAGAAGCCCGAGAAGCTCATGGCATAGAGCGCTGGCCAGGCTGCGAAGATGGCGCCGCCACCCAGGATGAACCAGACCTGGTTGCCTTCCCAGACCGGCCCGATGGTGTTGATGGCAACGCGCCGCTCGATATCGGTCTTTGCGACGAAGGGCAGCAGTGCTCCCACGCCCATGTCAAAGCCGTCCGTCACCGCGAAGCCCATCAGCAGGACGCCAAGCAGCACCCACCATATGATCCGCAGCGTTTCGTAATTGAAGAGAAAATCGATCATCGTCGTTGTTCCTTGCAGGTCCCGGGTTTATTGGGCGGCCGCCAGACGGACTCGTGTGCCTTCGCCGACAGGCGGTGCGACATCCGCGCCGACGACCGGGCCCTTCGCTATCGCCTGCAGCATCAGTCTCACCTCGATCACGGCCAGCACCCCGTAGACGAGGGTGAAGCCCAGGATGGTGATCACAAGGTCCGGAATGCCAAGCTCGGACGTCGCCAGGAATGTCGGCAGGGCACCCTCGATGATCCAGGGTTGGCGGCCGAATTCGGCGACGAACCAGCCGAGCTCGATGGCGATCCATGGCAATGGCATCGCTATCAGCGCCATGCGGAACAGCCAGCGCGGCGCCGGCGTCTCGCGCATTGTGTGCCAGAGCGAGATCGCGAAGATGGCAAGCAGCAGGAAGGCGCAGAGCACCATGATCCGGAAGGTGAAGAAGATCGCAGGTACTTCCGGCACGGTCGACCAGGCCGCCTGCTTGACCTGATCATCGCTGGCCAGGCGCGGATCCTCGATGTAGCGCTTCAGCAGCAACGCGTAGCCAAGGTCCTTGCTTGTCGCGTCGAAGGTTGCGCGTGCGGCCGCGTCGTCATGGTTGACCTTGAGTTTTTCCAGCGCGTCGTAGGCTGCCAGCCCGTTGCGAATGCGGCCCTCGGCCCTCTGGACGAGTTCAAAGATGCCGGGGATTTCCTTGTCGATCGAACGGGTACCGATAAGGCCCATGACCCAAGGGATATGGATAGCAAAATGGGTCGTGCGATCGCTCATGCTGGGGATGCCGAACGCTGTGAAGGAGGCGGGAGCCGGCTCGGTCTCCCACATGGCCTCCATCGCGGCGAGCTTCATTTTCTGGTTGTCGGTGATGGCATAACCGCTCTCGTCGCCGAGCACGATCACCGATAGCGACGAGGCGATGCCGAAGGCCGAGGCGATGACGAAGGAGCGCTTGGCGAGATCGACGTGCCGCCCGCGCAGCATATAGAAGGCCGAGACGCCCAGCACGAAGACTGCGCCGCAGACATAGCCGGCCGAAACAGTATGGACGAACTTCGCCTGCGCGACCGGGTTGAAGATGACGGCCATGAAATCCGTCACTTCCATGCGCATCGTGTCCGGATTGAAGGCCGAACCGACGGGATTCTGCATCCAGCCATTGGCGATCAGTATCCATAGCGCCGAGAAGTTGGTGCCCAGCGCCACAAGCCAGGTGACAACAAGATGCGCGCGCGCCGAGAGCTTTTCCCAGCCGAAGAAGAACAGGCCGACGAAAGTCGCCTCCAGGAAGAACGCCATCAGGCCTTCGATCGCCAGGGGCGCACCGAACACGTCGCCCACATAGTGCGAGTAGTAGGCCCAGTTCATGCCAAACTGGAATTCCATGGTGATGCCGGTGGCGACGCCAAGCGCGAAATTGATGCCGAACAGCACGCCCCAGAATTTCACCATATCGCGCCAGATCGTGCGACCCGTCATGACATATACCGTCTCCATCATCGCAAGCATGATGGAGAGGCCGAGCGTGAGCGGAACAAACAGGAAGTGATACATGGCCGTCAGCGCGAATTGCAGCCGCGACAATTCCACTAGCATTGGGCTGGTCATGGAAAGGCTCCGTTGAACTATTGCTCCTCGTTAGCGCGTTCGGCGCCCGCTGCTTTTGATATGCGTCAAATCACGGATGGCCATGGCGTGAGATTGAACGCGTATGTTCAGGACCGTCCTAAACCGTCGCGCCAAATGCCTCACGACTGCTGAGCCGAAGGATGCCGAGGCTTCAGTCGCTGAAGCGCGGGCCCCCAGTGGCGCGCTCGATGTCGCGAGCGCCCTTGCCGCGCGCGGGCTGCGTAGCGCCCTCACGTTGCAGGCGCTGCGCGCGGTGTCGCGGCTTGCCTTCACCGGACTGGCGGCGATGTTCGTCGGTCGGATGATATTCGGCGATGCCAGCTGGCCGCTACTCGGCGCCGCGCTTGTCAGCCTTGTCCTCGCCAGCGTCGTCGGCCTCATGGCCGACCGCGCGGTCGCCGATACGGAATTGGCGGTAGCCGACGGACTGCTTGAAGAGCTGCGCAGCACCCTGGCAGCAGCTAACTCCCGCGATATCCAGGCGATGCCGCTGGGGGCATTGATCGCCGGGCTGCAACGCTATCCCCTGGCCGTGGCGGGCCTCGCGGTCGGGCATCGCCTCGCGTCGATCATGCTGGGGCTGGGGCCGTTGCTCGCCGCGATCGCCATCGTGACGATGTCCTGGGAGGCTGCGCTGGCGCTCATTGTGCTGACGCCGGTGATGATCGTCTTCTTCGTGCTCATCGGCGGCGCGATCCGCAGCGGCGCCGAGGCGCAGGAGAAGGCGTTCGGTCGCCTTGCCGCCCAGTTCGCCGATCGCATCCGCACCTTGCCAACCATCTTGGGAAACCACGCTCTGCCTAGGGAAAGGCGCAAGCTCGAGGCTCGGCTCGACACCTATGCGTCGGGCACGATGAGCGTGCTCAGGATCGCCTTCCTCAACGCCGGCATCATCGATTTCTTCTCGTCGCTGTCGATCGCGATCCTCGCCGTGTTTCTCGGCCTCGGACACCTCAAGCTCATCAGCATCCCCGGCTTTGCCGATCTCCAGCTCTGGCAGAGCCTGTTCATCCTGATGATCGCACCGGAATATTTCGCCCCGTTCCGCCGCTACGCCGAGCAGTATCACGCCAAGGCAGAGGGGCTCGCTGCCGCCGCCGCGCTCGACACTCTGGTTCTGGCAGCCCGTGCCGAAGCCCCAGCTTTCGAAGCCGGCATAGTCACCCGGGATCTCGTTGGGGCAATGTCATTGCCCCCGACCGGATTGGTAGCCATCACCGGGCCCAGCGGATCAGGCAAATCCACCCTGCTGCGCCACCTTGCCGGGATCGGGTCCGAGCCTTCCGCCCAGACACATCTCGACGAGCGACCGGGCATCGCATGGTGCTCCACCGACATCTACGTCCCGGAAGGCACGCTTGGCGCCGCCATCGCCTGGGGCAACGGTCCTTGCTGCCGGACCCGGCTACTGCTCGTGGCCGGCAATCTCGGCCTTCTCGACGATTTGCTTCTGCCGGGTGGGCTGGACGCGCTGATCAACGCTGGCGGTGAAAACCTTTCTGGCGGGCAACGGGTGCGCATCGGGTTGGCGCGTGCGCTGATCTCGGGCCGCGCCATCTTCGCCGACGAGCCGACCGCCAAGCTTGATCCGGCCAATGCCGCGATGGTGCGCCGGGGGCTTGCGGATGCGGCGCGCGGCCGGCTCGTGCTGGTGGCCACGCATGACAGGAGCCTGGCCATGCTGGCTCGCACGACGATCGACCTTGGCGGGGGCAATCGCCAAGCACGGGAGCAAGTCGCATGAACGTCACCCCCGCGTCGATCGCCGACCGCACCCGGCTCGGGCAATCCGAACAGCCCGCCCGAAACAAGGCACCATGGCGCCTTGCCCTTGTTCTGGCATTTACCGCCCTGGCGGGCTCGGTGCTGTTGACCGGTGTGTCAATGTGGTTTCTCGGCGCGGTCGCGCTGGCGGGCCTGACGCCAGCTGCCTTGACGTTCAATTTCCATGTCCCGGCAGCATTCATACGTCTGTTCGCGCTGACCCGGACGGCGGCCAAATATGGCGAGCGCATCGTCGGTCACCGGGCGGCCCTGGCCGATCAGGTCCGGCGACGCTCGACGCTGTTTGCAGCGATGGCGGCGACGCCCTCGGTGCGCAGGACCGGCTGGCAGTTTGGCAACCAGGACCGCCTTGCCGACTATCTCGACGACGTCGAGGACGTGGACTATGCGCGCCTGCGCGTCGGCTTGCCATCGGCGACGCCTGGCGCGGCCATTGTGCTGCTTGTCGCGGCGACCTTATGGATGACGCCGCTGGCAATCATTCCTATCCTGCTGCTCATTGCCGCAAACCTGGCCGGAGCGCGGGTTCTGGAAAGTCGCGCCGAGGTCGATCTGTCAGGCATGCGCGAAAGCAAGCAGCAGGCCTCCCGTCTCCTGGGCGCCGCGATACAGGCCGTGGTGCCACTGCAGGGCGAGCGCCGCTGGGGCCGTATGCTCGATGAGCCGTTCGATGGCTATGCCAGCGCCCAGGCGCGCGGGCTGATGCTTCGGCACAGGCAGGCCTTTTTCGACATGCTGGCCAATTGGCTGGCGCCATGGGCCATGTTGAGTGTCGTGGTGTCTGCGTGGCTGTCGGGCCTGCGCGGCGAGGCATTGCTGCCACCCGCCCTGCTGGCCTTCGCCTGGCTCGCCATCGGCGAATCCGCGCTCGGCGCGTCGAGGATCGTCGTCGCCTTCGCACGGGAGAAGGCGGCCCGCGCGGCCCTGTCGAAATGGCCGGTCGATACGGGCGGTGTGCCGCGGGAGCATGTCGGGCAGTGGAGATCGTTGCTGACGCTGGACGGATTGCCCCGCTACGCTCCGGATGGTCGACTGATCGGGAGGCCTCTCAGCGCGACATTCAAGGCCGGCAGGCCAACGATCCTGCATGGCGCCAGCGGCTGCGGCAAGACTTCGCTGTTGAAGCAGATCGCCGGCTGGCTCGACGCCCGTGACGGATGCATCCGAGGCGACGGTGTCGGGCTCGGTTTGGATGCACGCCGCGCGATGAGTTGCTTTTGCCCGCACGACGCGACGGTTCTCGCCGACACGGTGCGCGAAAACCTGTTTGCGCCAAATGCGAGCGACGACGAGTTGTGGGGCGCATTGAGCGCCGTGGAACTTCAGGACCGGGTCAAAGTGGCGGGCGGCCTGGATGGCTGGRTCACGCAGGATGTGCTGTCGCTCGGCGAGGCGCAAAGGCTGAACCTCGCCCGTTCGTGGCTCTCCGATCGGCCTATCGTGCTTCTGGACGAACCGGCAGAACATCTCGATGTCGAACAGGGCAAGCGCATTCTCGATGCGCTGCTGCACAGGTTGCGGCAACGCATCGTCATCCTGTCGAGCCATGACGAGCTGGCGCCCAAAGGTGCGGCGGCGGTACGATTGCAATGATGCCTGGTGGGGACCCGACGTTCGGAGAACCCGAAGATCAAATACGCACTGCCTGGCCGGCTTGGCGATGCCGTGACGTGCGTCACGCGATGGTGGCATACCTTGACAGTTCGCAGGCGATCGCCAACGGTTCGCCGAGGCGGCGATGATCGCCGAGGCCATGGAGTGATTTGTGACGGTTCGGCCGATCGTGAAGTTCCCCGMCCCCCGCCTTCGCGCTGTCGCCGAGCCGGTGTCGACCTTCGATGAAGACTTGCGCCGCCTCGCCATTGATCTCGCTGAGACGATGCATGCGGCGCCCGGCATCGGCATCACCGCCCCGCATATCGGCATTCTGAAGCGCGTGGTTGTGCTGCAGGTGCCGCCCGCCACGCAGCCTCGGATCTATATCAATCCGTCAATCGTGTGGGCCTCGGACGAGAAGATCCGCCACGCGGAAGGCAGTGTCTCGATGCCAGGGGTCACGGAGGACATCGAGCGGAATGCCAGCGTCCATGTCCGCTATCAGGGCCTGGATGGCAGCGAACGGATCGAGGAGGCCGAGGGCCTGCTCGCGGTCTGTCATCAACATGAGATAGACCAGCTTGATGGAATTTTCTGGATCCAGAGGCTCTCGCGCCTGAAGCGGGACCGGCTGATCAAGCGATACGAGAAGCTCCAGCGGGCCTCGTGATCTCGCCAAGGGCTCAACCGCGCATTGTCATCCGTTCAGCCATGCCTTGGCTTGCTTGCGCCATCAAGTCGCGTCGCCGAGCTTTTCCATGAACTGGCTGAGTTCGTCGGGCGCCATATGCACGACGTGCCTGTCCTCGGGATAGGCGAGGCTGTTGACGTCGGCGACATATTCGGAAAACGCCGCGATGCGCTCAGCCTGCAGGCGATCATATTCGGCGGCGAAGTTGCGGTAGACCTTGGAATGGCGAGGCATGTGGCCGCGATTCTGGCCGAGTATGTCATCGGCGAAAAGATATTGCGCGTCACAGCCGGTCCCCGCCCCCATCGACAACATGATCAGCGACGTGCGCTCCGAGATCGCCTTCGCCACCTCTACCGGAACCACTTCGATCTCGGCGCCGATGGCGCCAGCCGCCTCGTATTGCTTGACCGCCTCGAAGATCTGCATGGCGGTGTCGGCGGTCTTGCCGACCGCCTTGAAGCCGCCGGTCCAGGTGGCGCGCGACGGGATGAGGCCAACATGGCCGATCACTGGAATGTTGTCGTCGGCCATCCGTTTCACGGTGGCATAGCCGGCGCTGCAATAGACCGCGTCGGCGCCCGCCTTGTAGAGGCGGAACGCCCAGCGCACGAAATCATCCGCCGTGCCGATCTCGTAGAAATTGTCGCCGGGCATGGTGAACAGGCTCGGCGCCGCATCGCGGTATTGCGGGTTCATCACCAGTTCCGGTGGCACCGAAACGATGTCGATGCCCGCTTTCTCGGCGGCCTCTGCCTCGTCGAGGGTCAGCACGCGCAACATGGTCAGCTGCCGCTTGCCCTTCATGGCGCGCAAATCCGCGACTGTCGGTCTTTTTCGGCTCATGGAAAGGGTCCCCTTTTGTTGCATAGTGTGGCGGCCGTCAGCCGATGTCTATCATCACCTTGCCGGCCTCGACCTTGACCGGATAGGTCGCGAGGTTGACGCAGACCGGAGCGCCCCTGGCAGAACCCGTCTTGTAGTTGAAGCGGCCATTGTGCTTGGGGCATTCGATGATGTCGTCCATCACCAGCCCGTCGGCCAGATGCACCTTCTCATGCATGCACAGGCCGTCGGTGGCGAAAAATTCGTCCGGAGAACGGTAGATCGCGAAGGTGCGCCCGTCATGATCGAAGCGGATGACATCCTCTTCGTCCACATCGTCGACCGCGCACGCTTCAACCCAATCAGCCATTGTCTTCCCCTGGTAAGCCGCGTTTTGCGGAATGCTTGTCTCGTCTTCGGCTGAAACTATTCCGCTGCCGCCGGCATGTTCAGGTCGTGGAACTCGCCACGATAGGGCCGCGCGGTCGGCGGCAGCTCGCGCTTGAGGAAATAATCCTCGTACTGCAGCTGCTTGATGAGCACCGGCCAGACCTCGCGATAGGCATGCCACATCGACGGATTGGGCTCCGGCAGATCATGCTTGATCATCTCGTGCAGCCTGGGCAGCGCATGATAGGGCACCATCGGGAACATGTGGTGCTCGACGTGATAGTTCATGTTCCAGTATATGAAGCGACTGATCGGGTTCATGTTGACGGTGCGGGTGTTCAGCCGGTGGTCGACGACATTGTCGGCCAGGCCGATATGCTGGAGCAGGCCGGTCAGCACCATGTGCCAGCTGCCATAGAGGCGCGGCAGGCCGATGAGCATCAGCGGCAGGAACGAACACATGTAGAGGGCAAGAGCGATCGTCGCGATGTAGATGGCGACGTGCCAGCGCGCGGCGGTGACGACCCTGGGCAGTTCCATCTCGGGAATGAAACTCCTCTCGTCGGGCGAGATGCCGCCGAATGCGTTGCGCACCAGCGTCGGCAGCGAATAGCGGAAGTCGAGGACGCCGGTGAAGGCAAGTGCAGCGCGCAGCAGGTCGGGCGGGCGCATCACCGCGATCTCGGCGTCGCGGCCGACGATGATGGTGTCGGTGTGGTGTCGGGCATGGCTCCAGCGCCATGTCACCGGATTGCGCATCAACATGAAGCTGGCGATCTGGTAGACGGCATCGTTCATCCAGTGCGTGCGGAAGGCCGTGCCATGGCCGCATTCGTGCCAGCGCGAGTCGCTCGACGAGCCGTAGAGCACGCCATAGACGAAGAAGAACGGCACGCACCACCAGGTGCCCCAGAACCAGATGCCGCCGGCGGCAGAGCCCAGCAGCGCGACGATCCAGATGATGGTGTCGCGGATCGCCGGACCGTCCGAACGCTGCATCAATTCCTTCATCGCCTTGCGCGGCACGTCGGTATGGTACCACTCCGCCGAGGCCAGCCCGGTCTCGATCGCGATGCGTGTGCTTTCGCCAACCAGGCTGTAATCCCGCTTCATCTTGCCAGCCACTGTGATCTCCAGATTCCCAGGCGGACAGGATGATCCACATCCTGCCGCGTCTTGCCATGCCCGCCGCTGTCAGATTCCATCACCATCATGACCTGTCTCTGAGCGGGACGACAACCGGATTTCGTAGCCGCCAACATCCGCCTCGATGCGGCGCAGGAGGTGCAGGTCCTCGCCGAGCACCGTCGATTGCTGGACGATGCCTTCGGCCCCGCAGCACGCAGTTGTCGCCGTGCCAGGTCTCGCCATAGCCGGTCAGCCGCGCCGGAATGGTGCCGACACGGCCATGCAGCGAATGGACCACGGATTTCCCGCCCGGATAATTGCAGGTGTCGGCGGGCACTTCATTGCGGCTCAATATATGGTCAAGGCCGCAGGTGAGCAGCAGGCCTGAGAACGATCGCGCCCAGGCCAGCCCCAGTTCGCCCTCGTATTCGTGCAGGCCGGGGTGGCGAAAGCCGCTCGGCGAATGCCAGCCGATCGCCTGTCCCTTGTAGTCGCAGTCGGCGATGTCGAGCGCGCGGTCGACCAGCGCGTTGAAGCGCGGGCCGGAGCCGGTGCGGAATTCCAGCATCCGGATGCCGCGCTCGMCCCCTTCGCCAAGCGTCATCAGCCGCACGCCAGCGAATTGCGACAGCATGCCCGAGCGTTCGCGGMCCTGCCTGCGCGAGAGCGTCCTGCCGTAAAGTTCTACCATGTGACGGCTGCGCCCTTCACTGTACTCTTCTCCTCGAACTGATGGCTTGAGCCGAACCGCGCCGCCGGCAAGCGGCGGCCTGCTGGAGCGGCATCCGGATCTCGCTGCAACGGCCCGTGGCTTCGGCCGCACCTCACGCCGCGGCCGCGAGCCGGTCGCAGACAGAATGAGTTATCTGGCGGGTCGAAGAGGTGCCTTTCAGGTCGGCGCTGAGCAGGCCGCGGGCCAGGCAGGCTTCCGTCACCCGACGGATACGTTCGGCGGCCTGATTGAGTTTATCGTCACTGTGCTTGTGCCCAAGCCAGTCGAGCATCGATGCCGCCGACAGGATCGTCCCATAGGGGTTGGCGATGCCCCTGCCAGCGATGTCGGGGGCGGAGCCGTGCGCGGCCTGGAAGAAGCCGTTCGCTACGCCGATCTCGGCCGAGGGCGCCATGCCCATTCCACCCACGGTCGCTGCGGCGAGGTCGGACAGGATGTCGCCGAACATGTTCTCGCTGACGATGACGTTGAAATGGCCGGGCTTCAGCACGAGATGCATCGCCATGGCGTCGACCAACGCGTGCTCGGTCGCGACGTCCGGATAGTCCTTAGCCACGTCGTCGAAGACAGAGCGGAAGAAGGCATCGCGAAGCAGCCGCTTCACCGCGGTCCATAAGCACGACCAGCGCGCCCTCGGCGATGAATTTCCCGACGATGCCTTCGCCAAACCCTGAACCACCACCGGTAACGATGGCGACCTTGCCAGCAAGTCTCATGTTTGTTCCTCCGATGCCGGCAACATCGGGGAAGTCGCGGACATTGCACAGTCCGATTATCTGAACGCCCTTTTAGCTTTCCTTGTTTGAGGTGCGTGGCGGCAGGGGTAATAGTCGCGGCGGAATTGCGAGGAGGAAGAGATGACTGTGAATTTCGACCCGAGGGCGAAAGCCACGACGCTCTACCATGGCGAATTCCGGCCGATGTTCATCGGCGGCAAGTGGGTTCCGGCCCAATCCGGTCAGGAGATGCAGGCGCTGAACCCGGCAACGGGCGAAGTGCTGGCGACTGTGCCGCGCGGCGCGGCCGCTGACATCGATGCGGCGGTGGCGGCCGCTCGTGCCGCTTTCGAAGGCCCCTGGTCCAAGTTTTCTCCCTACGAGCGACAATGCATGCTGCTACGCATTGCCGACCTGTTCGAGACGCACTGGGAAGAGCTCAGCGTTTCCGACACGCTCGACATGGGCCTGCCGATCACGCGCACGCTGGCCAACCGGCGCCGTGTCATCGGCATGCTGCGCTTCTATGCCGGCATGGCGACGGGGCTGCATGGCGAGGCCATCGACAATTCGATCCCGGGCGAGATCGTCACCTTCACCCGGCGCGAGCCGGTGGGCGTCGTCGGCGCGATCATCCCGTGGAATGCGCCGACCGCCGCATCGATCTGGAAGATCGCGCCGGCGCTCGCCACCGGCTGCACCATCGTGCTGAAACCCTCGGAGGATGCCTCGCTGACGCCGCTGTTGATCGCGCGGCTGATGCAGGAAGCAGGCGTGCCCGACGGCGTCGTCAATATCGTCACCGGCACCGGAGCCGAGGCCGGCGCGCGGCTCGCCGAACATCCCGACGTCAACAAGATCGTCTTCACCGGCTCGACGTTGACCGGCCAGGCGATCGCACGGGCGGGCGTGACCAACCTCAAGCGCGTTTCGCTCGAACTCGGCGGCAAGTCGCCGATCATCGTCTGCCGCGACGCCGACATCGACAAGGCTGTTCCGATCGCCGCCATGGCGGTTTTCGTGCATTCCGGCCAGATCTGCATTGCCGGCTCACGGCTGTTCGTGGCGCGCGAGATCCATGACGAATTCGTGCGCAGGCTGGCCGACTTTGCCGGCAAACTGCGCATTGGCCACGGCATCGAGGTCGAGACGGAAATCGGGCCGCTCATCAATGCCAGGCAGGCCGACAAGGTAGCCGGCTATATCAGGGCCGGCAGCGACGAGGGTGCGCGGCTGGTCGCCGGCGGATCGCGGCTGAAGGGTGACCTCTATGATGGCGGCAACTTCATAGCACCCACCGTCTTCGGCGCGGTGTCGGACCAGATGACCATCGCGCGGGAAGAAATCTTCGGCCCGGTTATCTCCGCGATGCCCTTCGACACGCTCGACGAAGCCGTCGCGCGCGCCAATGCCACACCCTATGGCCTCGCCGCGGGTATCTTCACAACTCATCTGGGCMCCGCGCACAAMCTCGCCCGCCGCATCAAGGCTGGCTCGGTGTGGGTCAACATGTATCATGCCATCGACCCGGCCGTGCCGTTCGGTGGCATGAAGATGTCCGGCTACGGCCGCGAGGGCGGCGTCGAGCATCTGTACGAATATCTTGAGACCAAGTCGGTCTGGATCCAGACCGACTGAACGGTGTCGGTGTTCGGGTGAAGCCGGCCTGCGATCTCCCTCACCATCCTTGGGCGGGTTCTCAGCAGCATAATTGCCCGAGATCGGGCTAACTGCGCGCGCGTTCGGCGGCATCGGTTTGCATCAAGAGGACATCCCCCGCTCCCCGTCCAACGGTAGACGCAAACCAGGACCGAAAACGCCTTGTGGAAACGTTTACTTTTCATTATTGTAGGCAATATCACTACTTAATGGGCGATTGCCATGGAAGAAGCCGTTTCAGCAGCGGAGGCCAACCGCAAGTTCTCCCTCATCCTGCGCGGTGTGCGCGAAGGCAACAGCTATGTCGTGACCAGCCACGGACGGCCTGTCGCGCGCATCGTCCCCGCCAGCAGGGATAAGGGGGTGGCCTCAGGCGCGCGCGCGGCACTGCTATCGCGTCTCGAACGGCAGCCCGTGGTCGACGCCGGACGCTGGACACGCGACGAGCTTTACGAGGATGAGCGGTGAAAGTCGCGCTCGACACCAACGTTCTCGCTTATGCGGAGGGCGTCAACGGTATCGAGAAACGTGACATCATCCTCGAACTGGTGCGCACCCTGCCGCAAGAGGCGGCCGTCATACCCGTTCAGGTATTGGGCGAATTGTTCAATTTTCTCGTGCGCAAGGCGGGAAAATCGCGGGCCGACGCCCGTGAGGCTCTTCTGGGGTGGCATGATATGTTTCCAGCTGTCGAGACCACGCCCGAAGTGATGCAGACGGCGGCCGACCTTGCCACCGACCACCATTTCAGCATCTGGGATGCGGTGATCCTCTCCGCCGCCTCACAGGCAGGTTGCCGGTTGCTCCTGTCCGAAGACCTTCAGGACGGTTTCACATGGGGCGGCGTCACGGTCGTCAATCCTTTTGCATCGCCGCGTCATGCGCTTCTGGAAGCATTGCTGGAAGTGGGAACTGAATAAAGGCATCCGCCCCATTTGCCGCCGTTACTTCGCGATGGCCGCACAATGTTCAATTCCGTTTCCGGTTCTACGCTTGGTCCCATTTCATGCCCGTTGTTTCCAATCAAGAACGGACAGCGGTATGGGAGGACACGGAACCAAGGCCGGAACGGTTCAGGCCAAAGGTGCCGCGGATCAGTTTGCCAGCTCGCGCAAATTGGTGCCGATCAGGTTCATCAGCTGTTCGGAAAAGCTGCCCGTCGCATAGMCCAGCCGGCCAAAGCGCGTCTTCCTCAGGAAGAAGCCCATCCGTGCCGCCACCGCCGCGAAGATGACCACGGACATCGGGATGCCGAGGATGGTGCCGTTGCCAACGAATTTCAACCAGGAGATGTCTGGTGATGTGTGCGGCACGTCAGAGGCGAAAAGGATGCGACCGGAGCCATAGACCGAAGAGGCGATGGGGAGCGTGGCGAAGATCGGCGGGATTTCTGCCACAGCGACCATGATGCCGGTGAACAGGCCGATGGTCGCGGCGAAAACCGCGCCACAGACCACGGCCAGCGTGAAGTCGACGCCCCAGGTAGAAATCCAGATGCTGAAGGCGACGCCGACGACCATCACGGCCACCATAGTCAGGTCTATGCCGCGACCGACGACGATGAAACCCATGCCGACCGCCAGCGTGCCGAGGATCGAGACGTTCTTGAGGATGGCGATGATGTTTCCCCGGCTCAGGAAATTGTCGAGCGTCGCCGAGAAAACAACGAAGAGAATGACCGAGACCGCGACGACGACGAGTTCCTGGGACAATTTCAAGCCCATGCGCCCGCCGCCGGATTTGCCCGAACCAGCCAAATTCCATTCCTCCCTCGCCGCCAGCTTCAAAGCGGCGGCTTGCCCGAGCGGCTTTGCCGCTCCGGCGGTTCCTCCACAGCCACTAAGCCGGCTGCCTCCCCGAAGACCATTGCGACTCAGGGCGGCAGGGGCAATTTCGATTTTCTGATGCGCTGTGCAGTTCGATGGCGCGGACGGGTGGTCTGGCCCGGACGTCAACCACGCCGGGTCGGAATCCGTCGTGAGCCTCGGCCCCGTTTAGGCCGGCTTCAGCGACAGTTCAAGGAGCCGGGAAAGCCGGCCGGCAAAAGCCCGCGGGTCGGCCGGCTTGTCGCCATCCAGCACCCGCGCCTGGTCGAGCAGGAGCAATGTCGCGTCCTCGCGCAGCGTCGAATCCGTGGTCTCGGCGGCGATTGCCTTGACCGTCGGATGGTCGGGGTTGATCTCGAGGATGGGCTTGGCGGCGGATTGCAGCCGTCCGGCGCCCTGCAGGATGCGCTCCATCTGGCGGTCGTATCCCTGTTCGGAGGCGACGAGGCACGCGGCGCTTTCGGTCAAGCGGTCGGAACTGCGCACGTCGGAAACCTCGCCGGCGAGTTTTTCCCTGGCAAAGGCGATGAAGTCCTGCACCTCGGTCGATGCCGTGCCGGTCGCCGCGGTATCGCCCTCGGGCCTGGCGAACTTTGCCAGATCGGCCGCGCCCTGTGTGATCGACTTGAACGACTTGCCTTCGAATTCCGGGGCATTGGTCACCCAGAAGCTGTCGACAGGATCGGTGAGGAGCAGCACCTCGATGCCGCGTGCGCGAAATCCTTCGAGTTGCGGTGATGCCTTCAACTGCTCGAGATTGCCGCCGGCCAGGAAATAGATCGTGTCCTGGCCCTCCCTGGCATCCTTGACGTAATCGGCAAGGGAGCGCTGCCCCTCCCCCGAGGCGGTGGTGCGGAAGCGCGCCAGTGCGATCAACTGCGTTCGGCGCTCGAAATCTTCATAGATGCCTTCCTTGATGACGCTGCCGAAATTGTCCCACAGTTTGAGGAAGGCATCGGCGTCGCTTTCGGCGAGCTTTTCCAGATCCTTGACGATCCTGCCGGTGACACCCTTGCGGATCGCAGCCAGGATCGGGCTGTCCTGGATCATCTCGCGCGACAGGTTGAGCGGAAGGTCGGCGGTATCGACCAGGCCTCTCACGAACCGCATGTAGCGTGGCAGAAGCTCGGCATCGTCGGTGATGAAGACGCGCTTCACATAGAGCTTCATGCGGCCCTTGCGATCCGGGTCGAACAGGTCGAATGGCTGCGACCCCGGCACGAAGGCGAGCGCCGTGTATTCGTGCCGGCCTTCGGCGCGGAAATGCACGGTAAGCGCCGGGTCGTCATACTGGCCGGAGACGCTCCGGTAGAAGTCGGTGTATTGCTCGGGCGTGATGTCGCTCTTGGGCTTTGTCCACAGCGCCGTGCCGTCGGTCAGTTCGGCCGGCTCGGCGCCCGCCTTCTCGATGATGGTGATCGGCACCGGCACATGGCCGGACTGTTCCTTGACAATGCGTTCCAGGGTCCAGCGCGACGTGTAGGTCTTGGCATCCTCCATCAGGTGCAGGGTGATGCGGGTGCCGCGCGGTGGTGCGTCCGCCAGGTCCACCGGCGCGATGCTGTAGCTGCCCTTGCCGTCCGACGACCAGAGCCAGGCCTCCTGCGATCCGGCGCGGCGCGAGATGACATCGACACGGTCGGCCACCATGAAGCTCGAATAGAAGCCGACACCGAACTGGCCGATCAGTTGCGCGCCCTCCCCCGCCTTGCTCGCCTCGATGCGCTCCATGAAGGCGCGAGTGCCCGAGCGCGCTATGGTGCCGAGCGCCTCGATCATTTCGTCGTGGCTCATGCCGATGCCGTTGTCCTCGACGACGAGCCGGCGATTGTCCTCGTCCAGCGACAGGACGATGCGGCTTGAAGGATCCTGTGCCAGAAGGTCTGGCGCCGCGATCGCTTCGTAGCGCAATTTCTCGCAGGCATCGGCGGCGTTGGAGATCAGCTCACGCAGGAAGACGTCCTTGTCGGAATAGACCGAGTGGACCATCATGTGCAGCAGGCGGGCAACGTCGGCCTCGAAGACATGGCTCTCGGCCGGCGTGCCTGCGGTTGTCGTCGTCATCTGGATACCTCTTGCAAAGCGAAACTCGGCGACGAAGTGGCAAGACAGGGGCAAGAATTCAAGATGTTTGATCGAGACTGGCACATATTATGCCGGGATGGGCCAGGAGCGGACGGCGGAGCGCTTGGCTGACTGTCAACCCCTGCCCTCTCGGCCAGACATTTACTGCTGTAAAAAGATCGGATTACGGCAAGGAAAATAGTAGGTTAGGCTGTTCGGGAGCGTCGTTCGTCAACCGCGAATAGAAAGCCGAAACGAATCGATCTTGCAGCCGGTCATATTGCGCAGCTTTGGATCGTGGTTCGCGAAAGCGGCATTAACCTTTTGTTAACCCAAAACTTCTTGCCGGACTTTCCGAATCGGAGCTTAATGGCGCTTGTTGGGTAGATTGCTCACAAAAAGCGCCAATTCGGGTTTCGACGAGAAATGAATATTGCCATGCGGCTGCCAAGCTTCGAGTTCGATGACAAGATTCTCGAGCAGGGCGCAGAGATATCCCGGCGGCTTAACCAGCTTCGCATGGAGAAGTTCCCGCCCAATGCGACGAAGACCCTTCGGTCTTTCTCCATGGCGGAGGTCGCCCATTACCTCGGTGTATCGCAAAACAATCTGAAGCGTCTGCACCTTGAAGGCAAGGGTCCGATGCCCGAGCAGATMCCCTCCGGCCGCCGCTCCTACAGCGCCGAGCAGATGCTTGAGCTGCGTCATTTCCTGGATAGGCACGGCAGGACCGAAGTGAAGAAATACGTCCCGCACCGCAAGCCGGGTGACAAGCTCCAGGTGGTTGCGGTCGTCAACTTCAAAGGCGGCAGCGGCAAGACAACGACCGCTGCCCACCTCGCCCAGCACCTTGCGCTGACCGGCCACCGCGTCCTTGCCATAGACCTCGACCCGCAGGCCTCGCTCTCGGCGCTGCATGGCTTCCAGCCGGAACTCGATCGCAACCTCTCCCTGTATGAGGCGATCCGGTACGATGACGAGCGCCGTCCGATCGCCGACGTGATCATGCCGACGAATTTTCCCGGGCTTGATATTATTCCGGCGAATCTTGAGCTGCAGGAATATGAGTACGACACGCCGCTCGCCATGCAGGACAAATCGTCCAACGCCGGCCGTCAGTTCTTCATCAGGATCGCAAAGGCGTTGTCCGAGGTGGACGACCGCTACGACGTCGTCGTTGTCGATTGCCCTCCGCAGCTCGGCTATCTGACGTTGACCGCCATGTCGGCGGCGACATCCGTTCTCATCACGGTTCATCCTCAGATGCTCGACCTGATGTCGATGAGCCAGTTCCTGCTGATGCTCGGCGGGATATTGAAAACCATCAAGGCCGCCGGCGCTGAAATCGAGCTGGATTGGTTTCGCTACCTGATTACGCGCTATGAGCCGACGGACATTCCTCAGGCGCAGATGGTCGGCTTCATGCAGTCGATGCTTGCTGGCCAGATCCTTGAAAACCCGATGCTGAAGTCGACGGCGATTTCAGATGCTGGCCTGACGAAGCAGACGCTCTACGAGGTGGAGAAATCGTCCTTTACCCGCTCGACCTACGATCGCGCGCTCGAATCGCTGGACGCAGTGAACTCCGAGATAGCCGCGCTCATTCATCGCGCCTGGGGGCGGTCATGAAGGCGCGGTTTACGGCAGTAAATAGTGGGCATTTTTCTCGTGAAATCAGTCGACTAGCCGAGAATGGGAGCGATTGAATGGCGCGCAAGGATATATTCGGCAGTGTGATGGGGCCGGCGGCGTCTGTCGCGGATGCTCGCGATGTCTCAGGATATGCCGTTCGCGGTGCATCGCGGTCGATCATGCAGTCATTCGAGGAGCTCTCGAAGAGCTCGGTCGTTGACCTCGATCCGACGCTGGTCGACACGTCTTTTGTCTCGGACCGTCTGGACGAAGATGATGAGGCGTTCCAGGAGTTGCTGGCGGCAATTCGCGAGCGAGGTCAGGACTCTCCGGTTCTTGTCAGGCCTCACCCGGAGATTTCCGGTCGTTTTCAGACCGTCTTTGGCCACAGGCGCGTCAAGGTTGCGCGTGCGCTTGGCAGGCCTGTTCGTGCCGTCGTCAAGAAGATGGACGACGAGGACCATGTCATCGCGCAGGGGCAGGAGAATGCAGCCAGGGCGAACCTGTCCTTTATCGAAAGGACGCTTTTCGCGGACCGCATTCTCAAACGGGGCCATTCGCCGGACACGGTGAAGTCGGCCCTGGCACTCGATGACACGACCTTCTCGAAGATGCGCTCGGTCACCAGCAACATTCCCGAGCAGATCATTCTCGCCGTCGGCGCCGCCAAGACCATCGGCCGGGACCGGTGGTGGCAGCTTGCCAAGTTCATGGAGCATCCGGGAGCCGTGAGCAGGGCAGGGGACTACGTGGCAAGCGCCGATTTCGCGCTGCCAGACAGCGACGGCCGCTTTGCCCGTCTTTTCGATTTTCTGAGCGCCACGGCAAAGCGGCCACGGGCTCCGTCGACGCCTAAGGAAAAGGCCTGGGCGCCCCGGGACAAATCGGTTCGGGCCAAAATCACCGACACCGGAAAGGTGTTTACGCTTGCCCTGAAGTCCAAGGACGCATCGCCGTTCGGAGCGTTCATTGCCGACAGGCTCGACCAACTTTTCGAGGCTTTCCGGGAATCGGAAATGGCGAAGAAAACAGGAGACTAAACCGCAAAAGAAAAAGGCCCCCGAACGTCACCGTCGCGGAAGCCCTTCTCACGTCTGTAGCAAGCTGAGAATCGCACTTCCCCGAATCACTGTCAAGAGTCGTTGGCGTCGTTTCGATGAGCAGTTTTCTTTTGCCTGATTGAAAGGCGAGGGAAATGGAGAGGCACTACACGACGACGCCCTTTGGGCGGCGGCCGATGTCACTTGAAATGATGGCGACCCAAGTGGCCGCAAAGGCCGTGAACAAGGATGCCACGGTGCATAAGTGGCATGTGTTCCAGCATGTCCGCGAGGCACGCGACGCAGTCGGCGCAACCGATCGCGCCCTGGCTATCCTCAATGCGCTTTTGTCGTTTCATCCGGATACGGCTTTCAATGGTGACAGCGACCTTGTCGTGTTCCCGTCGAATGAGCAGCTCATCAGCCGTGCCAACGGTATGTCGCCGGCGACGCTGCGACGGCATCTGGCTGTTCTGGTGCAATGCGGTCTGGTCATTCGCAGGGACAGCCCCAACGGCAAGCGGTTCGCCCGCAAAGGGCCGAGCGGGGAGATCGAACAGGCCTATGGCTTCGACCTGACACCGATCGTGGCGCGCGCCGAGGAGTTCAAGGAACTCGCTGAAGCCGTCGCGACCGAGCGGAGGGCTCTCAAATTGGCGCGAGAGCGGATCACCCTGTGCCGGCGTGATATCGTCAAGATGATCGCCACAGGTATCGACGAGGCTATTCCAGCCGACTGGAGAGGCTTCCAGCGTGCTTACGAGGATATAGCCAGGCGGATTCCGCGCACGGCTGTGCGCCAGGTGCTTGACGCCCTGGCGGAGGAACTCGAAGGGCTATGGCTCGAGGTGCAGAACACGCTGGAAACATTCGTCAATTCACAAAATAAGAACGCCAATGAGTCTCATTTTGAGCGCCACATACAGAATTCAAAACCAGACTCTAATACTGAAACTGAACACCGCTTAGGAGCGAAGAAGGAAGCGAACGGCAACGTTGCGGAAATCGACAACGTTCGGCATTTGCCAAAACGCGAGTTGCCCCTGGGGATCGTGCTGGATGCCTGCCCGGAAATCCTCGTCCTGGCGAAGGGCGGCGAAATCCGGACATGGCGGGATTTGATGGCCGCGGCCGCAACGGGCAGGGCCTATCTCGGGATCAGCCCGTCCGCCTACCAGGAGGCATGCGAGGTCATGGGCGAGGACCAGGCCGCGGTTGTGATTGCCGCGATCCAGCAACGGGTCGAGCATATCTCCAGCCCAGGCGGGTACCTGCGAAGCCTGACCACACGCGCCCGGGATGGAAAATTCTCGGTCTGGCCGATGATCATGGCGCTGCTGCGCGCAAAGCTCGACAGGAGAAAACAGGTGTTTTGAAGATCGTGAAACCGGATACTTCCGAGAACCTCGCGTGTTGGCGATACGCGGTCAGTGACCCGCATTGGCGAATTGTGCGGGTCATCCCGGCCGGGGACTCACAACCGGCGCGATGTTGGGGTTGACGCGTGACGCTCGTCGACACCAGCGTTCTGCTCTACCTTGTTGCGTTCGATCCAAACGGAGCGGGCTGGTCAATCGCAAAGCTGAAGCTGCGGTCCCCGATTTCCCGTTTTTGAGGCTGATCACGCCGGATCTTTGACGGAATAGAACTCGTTTTTCGGTTCAAGGGCAGGGGAGGGGGCGACTTCCCGGTTTACAGTCCACTCGCCTTGGTGAGGTTGATGCGGAAACGGTCGCGTTGGCGCTGATAGCGCCGGGTCATTTCGGCGGAGGCATGCCCGAGTTGCTTCTGCACATAGCGTTCATCGACCTCGACCGAGGAGGCCAGGCCGGCGCGCAAGGAATGGCCCGAGAATTTTGTCGCACGATCGCCTTCGGGCAGGTCGCCGCGAACMCCAGCCGCAAGCGCCGTGCGCTTGACCAGCCGCGCCACTTCCTGGTCGTTGAGCCGCTCGGCGCCCACTTTTTTGCCTTGCCCTGTTACCCTGCGAAAGAGGGGGCCATGGCCGATCCTGGAAAATTTGAGCCAGGTTCGCAGCGCGACAACCGGACAGGTCGCATCGGACGAGCCGAGGCCGATCTCGACCTCGCGCCAGCCGGTCTTTCCGCGCAGTGTCACGAGAACGCCTTTGTCCAAAACCTCGATCCAGCCGCGGCCGTCCTCGGTTTGATCCCTGGCAATATCGAGACCGACGATTTCGGAGCGGCGCAGCCCGCCGGCAAAACCGATGAGCAAAATAGCGCGGTCGCGCAGGCCACGCAGGGTGCCGCGATCCAGCGTTTCCAGCATGGCCAGAAGGTCCTGCGGCAGGATGGCATCCTTCTGGATCGGCGGTTTTGCGTGGGTGTTTCGAATGCCGGCCAGCACGGTGGCGATGTGCCGGTCTTTTCTATCCAACGGTTGGCCACGCTGCGTATAATTCCAAGTCAGGGATGAGAGACGGCGCTCGATCGTTGCCACGGATTTTTTGTCCCTACCAGATCCCGAAGCCTGCGCCGTGATGTAGAGGCCAATGGTCTGTGGGTCAGGTGGAAACACCGACAAATTCTGGCGGCGGGCCCAGGCGCTAAAATGCTTCCAGTCGGCTGCATACGCGCGGCGGGTGTTG
>BFBZ01001005.1_pt1 | contig 20850 bp, 16 predicted proteins | sample 1888401 | NCBI WGS metagenome assembly BFBZ01 (sample SAMD00112614, study PRJDB3348) | symbiont metagenome | host: Chara braunii | reverse complement strand
GGGCACGCCCGCCGATCTCGAGGATTTTGCCGTCGGTTTCAGCCTGACCGAGGGCATCATCGCCGACATCAGCGAGATTGCCGCCATCGAACCGCTTGAGGACGAGCAGGGGATCGATGTGCAGATCACGCTGGTCGATGATGCCGCCGACGCACTGCGGCTGCGGCGTAGACACATGGCAGGTCCTGTCGGCTGCGGCCTTTGCGGCATCGAATCGATAGAACAGGCGGTGCGCAAGGTTCCTGATGTTTCGAAGGTGGCGTTGACGCTGACGCAGAAGGATATCGTCCGCGCTATCGCGTTACTCAATGATGCCCAGCCGCTGCATCGCGAAACGCGCGCCGTGCATGGTGCGGGATTCTATATTCCGTCCGAAGGCCTGCTTGCGGTACGCGAGGATGTCGGCAGGCACAATGCGCTCGACAAGCTCTGCGGCGCGGTCATCCGCTCCGGCCGCAAGGGAGGAGAGGGCGTGGTGGCCGTCACCAGCCGGTTATCCGTCGAGATGGTCCAGAAGGCTGCCATATTGGGTAGTTCCGTGCTGGTCGCCATCTCCGCGCCGACCGCGCTTGCCATCCGCACCGCTGACGAGGCCGGCATGACGCTGGTGGCGCTGGTGCGCGGCGACGATTTTGAAATTTTCACCCATCCGCATCGCATTATCACTGGGAGCATTGCCGATGTCGCCTGACGAAACACATCACGGCAAGACCGAAACCAAGCTCATCTATATGGCAAACCAGATCGCGACTTTTTTCAAGACGCAGCCAGCGAGCGAAGCGGTTCAGGGTGTCGCCACCCACATCAACAAATTCTGGGAGCCGCGCATGCGGCGTCAGCTGTTCGAAATCATCGATCACGGCGATAACGGCTTGAGCCCTCTCGTGCTGGAGGCCGCTCCCTTGATCCATCGGCCGGCACCTGTGGAGAAAACTGCGCCGGCTTAGTATCGCAAGCCTGCTAGTGCTATTGGATGGAGGAGGAGAATCCATCCTGGATTGTGATTCTTGCCAAAGGCATGTGAATACCGGTCTCTGAAACGAGGAGGAGTAGTTCATGACGGCTGCGGATACGAATATTTCCAGAGGCACGGCAACGGCGGGTCTGCTCGATCGTGAGCGCATCATCGCCAGGCCAGGCTTCAACCGATGGCTCGTGCCGCCGGCCGCTCTTGCAATCCATCTCTGCATCGGCATGGCCTATGGTTTCAGCGTCTTCTGGCTGCCCCTGTCCAAGGCGCTTGGCACCCCCACTCCGGCTCCGGCAGAATGCGCGAGCCTCAATCTTCTGACTGCCCTGTTCACGACGAGCTGCGACTGGCGTGTTGCCGATCTCGGCTGGATGTATACCCTCTTCTTCGTGGTGCTCGGCTCCGCCGCCGCAATGTGGGGCGGTTGGCTGGAAAAAGCCGGGCCGCGCAAGGCGGGTGTCGTCTCCGCCTGCTGCTGGTGCGGCGGTATCCTGATTGCCGCCGTAGGTGTCATCTTCCATCAGCTTTGGGTGATGTGGATCGGCGCTGGCGTCATCGGCGGCGTCGGTCTTGGCCTCGGCTATATCTCGCCCGTGTCGACGCTGATCAAATGGTTTCCCGACCGGCGCGGCATGGCGACCGGCATGGCGATCATGGGCTTCGGCGGCGGCGCCATGATCGGGGCGCCGCTTGCAAGCCTGCTGATGAACCACTTCCGCACCGATGGTTCGGTCGGTGTCTGGCAAACCTTCATCGTCATGGCCGTGATCTACTTCGTCTTCATGATGGGTGGCGCCTTCGGTTATCGCCTGCCGCCTGCCGGCTGGCGTCCGGAAGGCTGGACGCCGCCCGTCGCCAAGAGCACGATGATCACGACGAAGCATGTGCATCTGCGCGATGCGCACAAGACCAAGCAGTTCTGGCTCATCTGGGCGGTGCTGTGCCTCAACGTCTCCGCCGGCATCGGCGTCATCGGCATGGCTTCGCCGATGCTGCAGGAAATCTTCGGCGGCGCGTTGATCGGCCTGCCGGACCTGAAGTTCACGGATCTCAGCAAGGATCAGGTGGCTTTGGTCGCGGCGATCGCCGCCGGCTTTGCAGGGTTGATTTCGCTTTTCAATATCGGCGGACGCTTCTTCTGGGCCTCGCTCTCCGACAAAATCGGCCGCAAGAATACCTATTACTGCTTCTTCGTCATCGGTATCGCGCTTTATATTTTGGCCCCTTGGGCGGCAGGCATTCATAGCAAGGTGCTGTTCGTCGGTGCCATCTGCATCATCCTGTCGATGTATGGCGGCGGCTTTGCGACTGTTCCGGCCTATCTCGCCGATATATTCGGCACGCAGTTCGTCGGCGCGATCCATGGCCGGCTGCTGACGGCATGGGCAACGGCCGGCATCATCGGGCCGGTCGTGGTCAACTATATCCGCGAGGCGCAGAAGGCGGCCGGCGTCGAAGGAGCGCAGCTCTACACCTTCACCATGTATATCCTCGCCGGCATGCTGGCGCTTGGCCTCATCGCCAATTCGCTGGTTAGGCCGCTTGCGGACAAGTGGTTCATGTCGGATGAGGAAGTGGCGGCACTCCAGGCGAAGACCGCCGCCAATGCCGGTCCCACCGGCTCCTTCGGCATCGGCACGGGCGGCTTCGACGGCAAGGCGCTGATCGCCTGGGCTATCGTCGGCATTCCGCTGCTCTGGGGCGTCTGGGTGACGATCAAGAGCACCTACGCGCTGTTCGGGTGAGAGTTGGTCCGCATAAAGGGCCAATCGAGCAGTGTGAAACCGCGGAGATAGAACTTTGAAATTGATGGGTGTCCCGTTTGTCGACGTGACTTACGGGACATCCAAATTTTTGCATCAGGTCTCGTAGGACGAAATCGTCTCCTGATCGATGCCGTGGGTATCGAACCACCACTCCGACGACTTGCCGGGGTGCTTGTGGCGGAGCCGCTCGTACTTTTGCACAAGTCGGCTTTGACGCTCCACCTCCTGCTGGAAGAACGGATGGTTTAATGCACCGCCCAGGGAATGAATCCGGCGCAACAGTTTGCGAATCACGTAGCCCTGCTCCTTATTGCCCGGAAGATAGCCGCTTTCGATGATCTTCAGAGCCGTGCTGCAGAGTGTCTCAAGAGCATTCTCCGGCAGAGTCCCGTTCGACAGCATATCGAGGCACTCGGCGCCAAAGCCGGCGTCGATGCAAGTGCCGAGTGGATTGACGATATTGCCGATCTCCACTCCATCCCTATAGAACTCCGTACAGTATCCGCTGATGCTGCCGTCGCTCCATGTGCATTCGGGATCGGCGACGATCGGGACGCGGCCGCGATAGAGCGGCGTCCATTCGTCGATTTTGTCGGGATGGATGGTGACGTGATCCGGCCTGACGCCAATCAGCTCGAGGAATTCAAGCCAGAATTCGATCGCATCGGAAAGCGTCATCTCCCGAAAGGAGAACAGCCCAAGCATGGTGAAGGAGAGGAAATGCGTGCCGTCGCCAATCTCGTCGAGGTCCCCCATCCGCAGGCAAGCCTGACTGTTGGAGACGGTACCCTTATGGGAGGGATTGGAGAAGAACGGCTTGTACTGCTGCATGCCAGCGCTGCAGAAGAGCGTGGTATCGTCGTGCGGCCGTACGGATTGAAAGCATGCGTAGTCGATGCCTTTCGAAAGGCAGTAGTCACGGTAGTCGTGTATCAGGCGTCCCGCGATGTCATAGGCAACCTCCTTTTGGTTCATATGCCCAAGCGAAAAATAGAGAGACCTCGCCAGGATTGCAAGGCGAACCCTTCGGCAAGGTGGGCGGGAGACACCTCTCGGCGATTGCGGCCGAGGCTCCGATAAAGCAACGCCCCGAGTGATCGGGGCGCCTTGGCATTGTAATCATGGACGGGAGGAAATCATGCCACCCGGCGCAAGACCATGTCTCTGACCTTCGCGTCGGCGAGGCGGAATTGCGCCAGCAGCGTATGCAGCGCGTCCGCTTCGCTGGCAAGTCTGAGGCTTGCGGCCGTGCTTTCCTCGACCATGGCGGCATTCTGCTGTGTCGTCTGATCCAGCGAATTGATGGCCGAGTTGATTTCCCTGAGGCCGATCGTCTGTTCCTTCGAGGCTTTGACGATGGCGGCGACGTTGGTGTTGATGTCTGCGACCTGGGTGACGATCTGTTCCAGCGCGGTGCCCGTCTGGCCGACAAGGCCGACGCCATTCTTCACATGCTCGCTTGAAGCCGTGATCAACGCCTTGATCTCCTTGGCCGCACTGGCGGAGCGTTGCGCCAGCTCGCGCACCTCCTGGGCAACGACTGCGAAGCCCTTGCCCGCCTCGCCGGCACGGGCTGCCTCGACACCGGCATTCAGCGCCAGCAGATTGGTCTGGAAGGCGATGTCGTCGATGACACCGATGATATTGGTGATCTCGCGGGAGGATTTCTCGATCTGATCCATGGCGGCAACGGCGCTGCGCACCACCGTGCCGGATTGCTCGGCGCCATGCTTGGTCTCGGCGACGAGGCGTCCGGCTTCCTCTGCACGCTGGCTGGAATCCGCGACCGTGGTGGTGATTTCCTCCAATGCGGCTGCCGTCTCTTCCACTGAGGCGGCCTGCTGCTCCGTCCGTCGCGAGAAGGATTCTGCCGAGTCGCCAAGCTCGCGCGAGCCGGCGGCGATGGCGCTGGCATTGTCGCCGACCGTGGTCAGCGTGTCGGACAGCTTGCGCACCGTCGCGTTGAAATCGTGGCGGAGCTGCTCCATGGACGGCACGAAGGATCGGTCAAGCGTCTTGGTCAGGTCGCCCTCCGACAGGTTGCGCAGCGCGCCGCCAAGTTCACTGATCGCGCTCATGCGGGAGGTCACGTCCGTTGCGAATTTCACCACCTTGTAGACCTTGCCGTCGGCGTCGGTGATCGGGTTATAGGCCGCCTGGATCCAGATTTCCTTGCCGCCCTTGCCGTAGCGGACGAATTCGTTGGCGATGAATTCGCCCTGCGACAGGCGCTGCCAGAAACGCTGGTATTCCTCCGTGCGGGCATAGGCCGGCTCGCAGAAGATGCTGTGGTGCTTGCCGACGATTTCGCCAAGCGCATAGCCCATGGCGCCGCAGAAGTTTTCGTTGGCGGTCAGGATCTCGCCTGTGGGAAGGAATTCGATGACGGCCTGCGAGCGCGAGAGCGCTTCGAGCTTGCCTGCATCGTCGATCGCCTTCTTCTTGGTCTCGGTAACGTCAGCTGCGAACTTTACAACCTTCACCGGTTTGCCGTTGCGGAAAACCGGGTTGTAGGAAGCCTGGATCCAGATCTCGCGATTGCCCTTGGCGAGCCGCTTGTAGGTGCCGGCGTCATATTCGCCGCGGCCGAGGCGCGCCCAAAAGTCATGATAGGCGGGAGTGGTAACATAGGTCGGTTCGCAGAACATGCGGTGATGATTGCCGACGATCTCCTTCAGTTCGTAACCGAGCGCGCGGCAGAAATTCTCGTTTGCAGTCAGGACCTTGCCCTGAAGGTCGAATTCGATGATGGCCTGTGACTTGGAAACGGCAGACAGGATGCGGCTGGCATCCGATGATAGGCTGAACATTCCTTTTCCCTCTCCGAGAGCTCACGCTTGCCGGGCGTCGACTTGATGGCAACGAAGCGGGCGGCCGCGCTCGTCAGAGCGCCGACAGGACAGCGCTCCGCACGGGATGGTCGGAATGTTTTGATTGTATTTTATTACCTCACTTCACAATCGATGATGGAGTGGAGCCCATTAATTTTGAGTAAAAATTAGCTTATTAGAAATTATAATTTAAATAAAATATAACTAACTAAAATTAGTCGACAATAAAAAACCGCCACTGTGGAGTGGCGGTTCTTTAAAAGGGGTTGTTCAGCGAAGTTAAGCGGCGAGTTCTTCCGTTTCGCTTTCCTTGAACATCTTGGCGAGGTTCAGGAAGCAGATCATGCCATTCTCCGTGGCGATGATGCCTTCGCAATAGGCGCGATCGAAGGAGGCCGTCACTTCCGGAACAGGCTGGACCTGGCTGGAGGCGATCGTGAGGATATCGGAGACGCGATCGACCAGCATGCCGATGACCATGTTGTGGACTTCGGCGACGACGATGGCGCTGCGTTCGTTGGCAACTGTACTCTGCATGCCGAGCTTGTAGGCGAGATCGATGATCGGGATGACCGAGCCGCGCAGGTTCATGACGCCGATGACATCGGCCGGCGCATGCGGGATCGGCGTCGATGGCGCCCAGCCGCGGATTTCGCGGATGGTGGTGGTCTTGACGCAGAATTCCTGCTCATGAAGCCGGAAAGCAATGATTTCCAGAGTATCGCCGCTGAAGCTGGTGGAATTGATCGTGGCCATGAACGTTCTTCCCATTGAAGCGTGACGCCAAATGCGGCGTGTTGATGGCACGATAGAGCAAGAATGTTGCTCAAACCTAAATCTGCCGACAAGGTTTCGAGCAGGGGAGGCTGGCCACCCGTCCTCGTGGTTCGAGGGCGCTTGCGCGCCACCTCACCATGAGGACTGATCTTCTTGCTCCGCTGCCCAAACAGGCAGCGGTGTCTACGGCGAGGTTGCTCCTCCATCCTCACCCTGGGCTTGTCGAAGGGTGAGCATGGCCACGATAGAGGAAGTGCTGTCAGGCGGCTCTTGTCGGGCGGTCGAAGATGCGGCGGCCGAAGAGGCTGGCGGCCATCTCCACCAAAACACGGGCGCTCTTGCCGCGATCGTCGAGGAAGGGGTTGAGTTCGACCAGATCGAGCGATGAGACCAGGCTGCTGTCGGACAGCATTTCCATGATGAGATGCGCCTCGCGATAGGTGGCACCGCCCGGTACCGTTGTCCCCACGCCCGGTGCGATATCAGGATCGAGGAAATCGACGTCGAAGCTGACATGCAGCAAGCCATTGGCGGCGCTGACCGTGTCGAGCACCCTGCGCATGATGGCGGCCACACCCTGCTCATCGAGCGAGCGCATGTCGAAGACATTGACGCCGTGCTCGCGGATTTCCTCGCGCTCGCGTGCGTCGACAGATCGGATGCCGACCTGGAAGACTTTCGTCGGATCGACCAGCGGCCGGCCGGCCGGCAAAACATTGGCGATCTCGGCCTCGCCGCAATAATAGGCGACAGGCATGCCGTGGATATTGCCCGATGGCGAGGTGGCGGGCGAATTGAAATCCGAATGCGCGTCCAGCCAGAGGACGAAGAGCGGGCGGCCCACTTCAGCGGCATGACGCGCCATCCCGGAGACGCTGCCCATGGACAGGCTGTGGTCGCCGCCGAGGATCAGCGGAAAGCTTCCAGCCGACACGACGTCGTAGACTTTTGCCTCCAGCGCCCGCGTGAAGGCGCCGACGATCTTCAGATTATGGGCCTGCGGATCGTCCGGCAGATCGGCGGCCGGGGCGGGATGCAGATCGCCGCTGTCGGTAACGCGGTGGCCGAGTTCGATGAGCGTCGTTTCGATGCCGGCGATGCGGAGCGCCGTCGGGCCCATGCCGGCGCCGCGGCGGCCGGAGCCTTCCTCCAGGGGAACGCCGATCAAGGTGATGGGAGTGGATTGCGTATTCATCGGCATTGCTCCGAGGGTTAGAGGCAGTCGAGTCGCATTATTGATTTTCTGCATGACAGCAAAAAGATGGAAAATTGTCGAAAATTGATTAGGTTTCGACAGATTGCTCAATACGATTTAGCAGAATGATAAGCCATATGGATGACCTGGACCGCGACCTCCTCAGTGCGCTGCGCAACAATGCACGCATCTCCGTTTCCTCCCTGGCGGCTGCGACCGGCGCTTCGCGCGCCACCGTCGCTGCCCGCATAGAGCGGCTGGTGGAGAGCGGCACCATCGCTGCCTTCACCATCCGCACCGGCCATGAAACCCGCGCCGCCGGCGTCAGGGCCATCGTGCTGATCGAAGTGCTCGGCAAGTTGGCGGACAAGGTCGCCGACCAGCTTCGCGGCCTGCCGCAGGTGAGGGCCTTGCACAGCACCAACGGCAAATGGGATTTCATCGCCGAACTCGAGGATCGCGATCTTGCCTCCTTCGACGAGACGCTGCGCCAGATCAGGCTGATCAACGGCATCAACACGACGGAATCCAATATATTGCTGAAGACCAGCAAGATGGGGTTTTAAAACCTAATACTCATGCTCGTAGACGATGCCGGCTTCGCCTGCACCATCCGAGCCGGCCGCGCCGCGCAGCTTCACGCCACGGCCGACATCGAGATTGATGATCGCCTTGGTATTGTTGGAAGCGCCTTGCTGCAGTTCGATATAGGTGCGCTTGTTGATGTATTTGCCGGCGCCGACCTGCGCCTGGCCGTTGGCATCCGTCGAGATGTCGAGATCGTCGACGCCGAGATGGCTGCGCAGGCCCTCGAACAGCGATGTGGAGCGGCCGCCGGCCAGCTGGCTTGCGGCATCGGCGAGCTGGGCAATCTGCATGGCGGAGAGTTTCGACATGGACTGGCCGAAGATCAGCTGCGCCATCACTTCGTCCTGCGGCAAGGCAGGGGAGGAGGAGAACCCGATCTGCGGGTCGGTGGCGAGGCCGGTAACATCGACGGTGATCGTGGTGGAACTTACGGAAGATGTGGCTTCCATGTTGAGAGCCGGCGTCAGGTCGCCGCCGAAGGTGATCTTGCTGGTGTCGGTGAAATCCAGCCGGCGGCTGAGGATGGTCAGGCGTCCGCGCCGCATGGTGAAGCCGCCTGATACCACAGGTGCCGCCGCCGTGCCACGAACGGTGATATTGCCGCCGAGCTCGGCATCGATGCCGCGGCCGCGCACGAACATTTGCGAGGGCGCTTCCAGCTGCAGATCGAGGCCGAGGGTCGTCGATTTGTCTCGCGGTCCCTCTGGTTTCTGATCCTTGAATTGGGCAGTCACCGCGGCCGGCGCATTCTTGTGCTTCACATTGATTTCAGACAATGAAGCCGGCAGCTTTTCAGGCACTGTAATCGATGCCTTGTTAATCCTGAGATTGCCCGTCAGCATCGGTGCGGTCAGCAATGGACCCTTGATGCCGAGCGTGCCGTTGACGGTGGCGGTCACCAGCGTTCCGTCCACATAGGTCGCGTTGTTGAACTTCATCTGGATATCGGCCGGGAAGCCGCTGTCCGGAGTGATGCCGACCGTGCCGCTGCCGGCGATGCTGCCGCCGCTCGTCAGGTTGCCGCTAAGCCGCGAGATGACGGCCTGCCTGCCGTCGAGGCTCACGGTGACGGCAAGGCCACTCAGGGTCAGGTTGCGGCGGACATCGACGAGCTTGGCGCCATCGGTGGTAATCGTGCCCGTAACCGCGGGTGCTGCCGTCGTGCCGCCGATCTGCATGTCGACCTTGGCGGCGCCTGTCATCACCAGACCCTGGGCGGCAAGCTGGCCGGCGAGGGCGTCGAATGGCAGATTGCCGGAAAACTTCAGCGCCATCGCCTTGTTCCCGGCAACCGCGACCGTACCGCCGCCATTGAGCGCCAGGCCGCTCTGGCCTGTCAGGTTGGTGTTGATCGTCACGACATTGTCGGCAAACTTGCCGTCCGCCTTGATGCCGAGTGGCGTGAGGCCAGCGGATTTCGTCTGGCTGGTGGCGGCGCCTGTCCAGTTGGTCTGGAACGCCACCACGGGCGATGTGGCCTTGCCGGTTACCGCGACAGTGCCTGATATGACGCCTTCGGCGGCAAGTGTCGGCGCGAAGACATTGGCAAGGCTTGCCGGCAGGTTGGCGATCTTGGCGTTGATGTTGAGGGCCTGGCCGGCAGTGCCGTCGACCGTGACGGAGCCGCCGCCAGTCTGAATGGTCAATCCGCTCAGCGTGGCGACGCCGTCCTTGACGACGATCTTGGTCGGCGATGCCAGCTTGACCGGGACCGTCTTCGGTGAACCGGCAAAGGAATCCAGGCTCACGGTCGTCTGGCCGCCTGATGTTTCGACATTGCCGCGGGCGGTCAGGGGGGCATTGTCATAGCTCGACTTCAGATCGAAATCCGTGCGGCTGCCCTGCTGGGTAAAGGTCAGCGCGAGATCGGCGATGCGGTTGGCGCCTGAGGCGATGGTATCGGCGCGGATGCTGCCATTGGCCGAGAATGCCTTGAGATCGTCGACACTGAGGGCGACTGCGGGCTTGCTGATGACCAGATCGTCGCGGCGGATGCCGTTACCGTTGGCATTGACTTTCAGCCCGATCTTGCCGTTGGTGCTGGCGATATCGAGCGACCCCTTGAGGTCGCCCTCTGCCTTCTGTCCGGCAAGGGCTGCCAGCAGGCTGAGATCAGGCAGATCGAATGTCAACGCGCCGTTCGGCTCGAAACTCGGCGACAGATCCAGCTTGCCCTGCAATTTGTTCGTGCCGATTTCCGCCGATAGCGATGGAATGCTGGTGCGGCCATCCTTGGAAATGGCGTCGGCGGCGATGCGGATCGGCTTTCCGTCGATCGCGCCGTTTGCCTGGATATTTGCCTGCGGAGCCTTGGGATCGGCGGTTCCGATGACGTCGATATCGAGCGTATCAAGAAGCCGTCCGGCCAGCTTGACGTTGACCGCTTTCAAGGTCGCATCGATGCCGAGTGCGGTGAGCGGCCCCTTGGCCTTGAGGGCGATATCGGCCTGCCCCTGCGCATTGGGGACGAGCTTGGAAAGATCGAGAAGCTTGCCGGTGAGATTAGATGTCACCGACTGGTCATTGAGCGCCAGATTGCCGTTGATCTCGGCGATGTTGGATTTTACCGCCAGATTGGAGAGCGTCATCTTGGTCGGCACCGTGCCGCCAACCTGTCCCTCCAGCGAAATCGTTCCCTCGAACTTGTTTGACACGCCGTCCGGCAGCACGCCAGGCAGGGCGAACAGCTTGAAATTGCCCGTCAAAGCCTTCGAGGACAGCGTGTACTTGCCGTTGACGGTGCCGCCGATGCTGGCGCTTTCGAGCGTCGTGTTGTTGAAACCGATCGTATCGGGCGAAAGCTGCAACGGCGCGGTCAGCGAGATAGGCGCGCGGATCAGCCGGTTGAGATCGGCGCCGACGAAAGCGGTCTGGCCGACGACCAGACGCAACTGCACCGGTCCGGACATGGTTGCCAGATTGAAGGCATCGCTCCTGGCGCTGAGGTTTACCTGGCCGATCTGGCCCTGTGGCGCGCTGGCACTGTCGACTGCCGCCTTGGCGTCGATCTTCACCGATTGCGCTGCACCGGTCAGTGCGACGTCGACGCGCGAAATCATGGCGCGAAGCTCGCCGTCTTCCATCGGCCAGCGGAAGTCGACGGGGCCGGAAGTGCCGATCAAGTTGGCATTCAGGCTGTTGTTGCCGGCGGGATCGAGCGTGCCGGACGCGGCAATGACGACGCTGCCGGTGGCGAGATTGCCGGTCTGGATGTCTATCTTGCCCTTGCCGTCGAAGGTGGCTGAAAGGTCGATGGTCGTCTGGCCGGTGAAGAGCGGCCGCATCGTCGGCGGCAGCAGCGAATCCACGTCGCCGCCACCCTTGACGTCGATATGGTGCAGCCCATCGGCGGAAAGGCTGTGATGGCCGTTGATCGCGACCGTCGGCTTGCCGTCGAGTGCTGCCTGCAGCTTGCCGGCCCAATTCGAAAGCGGACCGTCGCCCGAGAGGTCGATGTTGATGGCCGGGCCGCCCGGCAGGTGCAGCATGCCGGCCAGCATGCCGTCGCGCGGTTCGGAAATCTGCGTCTTCAGTTTCAGCTGGTTTTCGGCCGGAGCGAAGGCGATGTCGGCGGATAGCTTGGCGTCGGGCACATCATGTCTGGTGGCATTTAGCGTAAGGCCGACGCTGCTGCTGTTGGCCTTGACGCTGCCGTCGGCGGCGAGAGCGAAGTCCTGTCCTGCAACGGCCTGTCCGATGCGAAGGTCCGGCAAGGCGATGGCGCCGATATTGACGGCGATGGGCAAGGAGAAGCCGCTGCTGCTGGATGTCTGAGGCTCTTGCGCGGGTGTCGCCGTTGAGACCGGCAGACGCTGGAAGTCGACCACATCAGCCGCGACGCGATCGGCATGGAAGGTGCCGGTCAGCAGCGATAGTGGCGACCAGTCGACAGCAAGATTTTGCACCTTGGCGAAAACGCCCTTGGTGTCAGCGACGGTGATCGAGCCGACTTTCAGATTACCGCTAAGCAGCCCCGACGGTGCTGTTATGGTGATGGTGTGGTCGGGTGTCGAAGCGAGTTTTGCCGCCTGGTCGACGGCATAGTTGGTTGCGGAGGGTACCAGACCTATGACGAGCACAGCTGCGACCACGAGCAACAGGACCGCCACGATCGCATAGGCAATCCGGCGTACCAGTTTCCCGAGGATTCGAATCAATATGCTCATGAAAGCGACAGTAACCTCAATTTTGTAACCGTGTGCTGAAACGTCCGCAACAACCGTACGTTCCGTCAGAAGGCCTGACCGATACCGGCATAGATGCCATAGGCCGTGCCATCGTTGTATTTCTTCAACGGAACGGCGACATCGAGCCTGATCGGACCGAATGGCGTAGCGTAGCGCAGGCCGACGCCTGCGCCAATGCGCAGATCGGAAAAGTCCGGAGCGATGGTGTCGGTGACGCTACCCATGTCGACGAAGGGCACGATGCCGATCGTGTCGGTGATCTTCACGCGAGCTTCGAACGAGGCTGTCGCATAGGAGCGGCCGCCAAGCGCATCGCCCTTGGAGTTATAGGGCGAGATTTCCTGATAGCCATAGCCGCGGACCGAACCGCCGCCGCCGGCATAAAAGCGCCGGGTGGCGGGGATATCCTCGATACTGTTGGCGCCGATGAGCGAGCCGAGGGCAAGCTTGCCGGCGAAGACGACGTTGTTGTTGGCGCCGACACCCTGATAGCCGGTGACCGAGCCCTCGAAGGAGCTGAACACCGTGCCGCCCATCGCCTCGTAGCTCGGCTTGGCGCTGATCGCGGCGCGAAAGCCTTCCGTCGGGTCCAGCTTATTGTCGCGCGTATCTCTGACATATTCGAGCGGGATCGCCACGGTCAGATAATTACGCTTGCCGAAGGCGTCCGTGGTGTCGGACTCGTAGCTGACTTCACCGCCGGCCGAGACCGTATCCTGATCGTTGATTTCGTAGGCGAGGCTGCCGCTTCCCGTCACTGTATTGGCGTCATAGGCATCCGGATGCAGGCTCTGCATCTTCAGCGCTGCGGTGAAGGTCGCCGAAGGATAGAAGGTCGCGGGCCTGACATAGGTGATGCCGGCTGTGTAATCGAGCTGGCCGACATCCGTGGTTTCGCCGAGGCGAGAGACCGATCCTTCGATGCGCAACGAATCCGCTCGTCCCGTCAGATTGCGGTGTCCCCAATAGCCCTGCAGGCCGAAGCCGTCGATGGTGGAATATTGCGCGCCGACGCCGAAATAGCGCTGCTTGCCTTCCGACACCTCGATGGTGGTGGGAATGCTGCCATCCGGCGCCAGCTTGTCGGCCTCGCGAATGGTAACACTGGAAAAGACGCCGAGCTTTCTGAGACGGTCCGAGGCCTTTTTCAGATCATCAGGCGAATAGGGCTTGCCTTCGTTGATGCGGGCATAGCGCTTGATGAAGTCCGGATCGACCGACTTCTGGCCGGTGACGCCGACATTGCCAAAGGGTGCGACGGGGCCGCTGTCGACCTTCAGAGAGACATCGACGGTATTGGTGGAGTGGTCGGCGACGACATCGCGCTTGTCGAGCCTGGCGAGCGGATGCCCTTCATTCTTGAAATCGGCGACCATCTTGTCGCCTGCCTTCAGGATGGTCAGCGAACCGGCATCCCCGCCGCGCACCAGGCCGTAACGTGAGGCGTCCAGTCTCGCGGCATCGCCAAGGAGATTGATCTTGCCGAGCTTGAAGACCGCACCGGGGTCGACGCTGATGACAACTGCGACGGGCTTGGAGCGACCAAAGGCCGGCGTCGGCGGCAAGGCATCGAGCGGGGTGCCGTTGATGGTGATGGTGACCACGCCGCCATAGCGGGCCTTCTCGTAAAGGGTGGCGATCAGGCGGTCGCGGTCGTCGCGCGCTTTGACGACGACGCCGAGGTCGCCGGAGACAGCCTTGTCCTTGTCTGCGACCAGCATCGAGCTGTCGTTCAGGGCTTCCTTCAGATCCTTGTCGAGATTGTCGGCCTTGAAATCGACCGTGTAGTGGACGGGATCGGAAACCTGATCCGTCGTTTCGTCCTTACCCCAGAGCTTTATGCCGAAGATCTTGAAAGCGAAGGCGTTTTCAACGCAAAAAGGCCCGAGCGCGAGCGCTGCCGCAACCGCTGCAACGGTTCCTGCCTGCCGATACGCAATACTCTTCCTCGGTTCAGTTCTTTTATGCATACGCCGCTTTACGGTTACATGAGAACTTACTCAGTTTGACGTTTCCCCGGGGTTAACGCGCGGCCACCATAGAGGCAAAAGTCGCTCAGGTGTACCAGTTTGGAGTCAAAAACCTGGAAAAGATGACCAAAATGGACAGAAACGCCGGGATTTTCGATGGAGTTGCCGCGTTTCAGTGCTGGCCTTGAGGCGACGTCCAAGGGTTGTCGTCGCTGTGCCAACGCATGATGCCGGCACCTTGAAGGCGGGGTATTTACCTGGCTGGAATGAAAAAGTCCCGGGCTTGCGGCCCGGGACTCGATATAGCGATCTGATAGCGATCAGTAGCCGCCGTAACCGCCGCCGTAGCCACCTCGATAGCCGCCGCGCGGGCAATCGTCGATGTAGCGACGACCGTAGCGGTCGCGATAGTAGCACTGGCCGGGCTGTTCCTGGACGCTGCCGATGACAGCGCCGGAAAGACCGCCGATAGCCGCGCCGACGGCCGCGCCGCGGACGTTGCCGGTGACTGCGCCGCCGATGATGGCGCCGCCTGCCGCGCCGATGCCGGCGCCCTGTTCAGTCGGCGTGCAGCTTGCGATGGACAAGCCGATCAATGCGAGCATGAGAACTTTTTTCATTTACTCTCTCCAACGTTAGTTAAGCCGAACCCGGCAACGTCGTCCCAATTCTTCAGCTCCAACACGATGGGCTGTTTTTTCAGTCCTGCAACTACGAAAAAATATCGTGCAAAATATGATTGTCCATTGGGCGCGAATAGTTTTTTTGTTGCTGAACAAAGGCACGTTCTTATTCGGACAATAAACGATTGGCAGAGGGTAGAAAATCTGCCGTCTTTCTCCACAGACTCCGTGGCAACGCTGATCTAACTTTGCGTCATCGCCGCCCGCATGGTTTTAGCGTTGCAGCGACCTGGGGCTGCTGTTCGGTTCCTTCGTTTCGGGCATGGTTTCGATTGTCAATTTGATGCGATTGGTTATTCTTGTCTGGAACTGTTCAAAATTAGGGGCCATTTGCCGCAGAGGAGCCCGAAAGCAGTTGGGAGGGGTTGACGTGTGAACCGCCATTCTTGAAAACGGTTGCACGCTACTGGAGCAGATGATGGATTTCGAAGCATTTTTTAAGGGCGAGCTGGACGGCCTGCATGATGAAGGTCGTTACCGCGTGTTCGCCGATCTGGAACGCCGCCGGGGCAATTTTCCGCGCGCCACGCGCTATACGCCCAACGGCCCGCAGGAAGTGACGGTCTGGTGTTCCAACGACTATCTCGGCATGGGCCAGCATCCAAAAGTGATCGAGGCGATGAAGCAAGCCATAGATCACTGTGGCGCGGGTGCGGGAGGCACCCGGAATATTTCTGGCACCAACCACTATCATGTTCTGCTCGAGCAGGAACTCGCCGATCTGCACGGCAAGGAATCCGCGCTGATCTTCACCTCCGGCTACATCTCCAACTGGGCGACGCTCGGCACGCTTGGCGCGCGCATTCCCGGCCTCATCATCTTCTCGGATGCGTTGAACCATGCATCGATGATCGAAGGCATTCGCTATGCGAAGTGTGACAAGGTCATCTGGAAGCATAACGACCTGCACGATCTCGAAGCCAAGCTGAAGGCCGCCGATCCGAAGGCGCCGAAGCTGATCGCTTTCGAATCCGTCTATTCCATGGATGGCGATATCGCCCCCATCAAGGAAATCTGCGATCTCGCCGACAAGTATGGCGCGATGACCTATCTCGACGAAGTGCATGCCGTCGGCATGTACGGCCCGCGCGGCGGCGGCATCGCCGAGCGCGAAGGCTTGATGGATCGTCTGACAGTCATCGAAGGCACGCTCGGCAAGGCATTCGGCGTCATGGGCGGCTATATCGCGGCTTCGACGGCGCTTTGCGATTTCATCCGCTCGTTTGCGTCCGGCTTCATCTTCACGACGTCGCTGCCGCCGGCGCTTGCCGCGGGTGCGGTCGCTTCGATCCAGCATCTGAAGGTCAGCCAGTTCGAACGCGCCCGCCATCAGGATCGTGTCCGCCGGCTGCGCGCCCAGCTCGATGCCGCAGGCATTCCGCATATGCCAAACCCGAGCCATGTCGTGCCGGTGCTGGTTGGTGATGCTGCCAAGTGCAAGTGGATTTCGGATCTGCTGCTCGACGCCGGCGTCTATGTTCAGCCGATCAATTATCCGACTGTACCGAAGAAGACCGAGCGTCTGCGCATCACGCCGACGCCGCTGCATTCGGATGGCGATATCGAGCATCTGGTTGGCGCGCTGCATGCACTCTGGTCGCGCTGTGCGCTGGCCCGCGCCGTCGCCTAAAACTGCTGTTTGCATCCAGTATCGCGGAAATGCATGGGCATTTCCGCGATATTTTTTCAAGCTGGGTTAGTTGCGGCTTGCCAAGGCCAGGCGGCACGCCAGGCCGGCAAAGACCGTCGCCAGAAGATATTGCGGCAATTTCGGCACGCGCTTGATCGCCGAGAGACGTCCTCGGATATGGCTGCCGAGCAGGATGACGGAACCGTTCACGAGGAAGCCGATCCCATTCAAAATCGTGGCCAGCAGCGCCATCTGCAGGGTCATCGAGCCGCCATGCGGGTCGACGAATTGCGGGAACAGCGCCAATACGAAGAGTGCCATCTTCGGGTTGAGTAGATTGGTTGCCAGCCCCTCGGTGAATATGCGTTTTCCAGAGAGCCGCTTGAGTGCCGTGGACGGCGCGAAAGCCGAGCCTTGCGAACGGATGGTCTTGAAAGCGAGATAGAGCAGATAGGCACAGCCAGCCCAACGCACGATCTCATAGGCAACAGGCACGGTGAGAAACAGCCTGGAGAGGCCGAGTGCGGCGGCCATGGCGTGGCAATAGGTTCCGAGCGCAATGCCCGCATAAGTGAGGAAGCCCGCCGAGCGGCCCTGGCTGACGCTGCGCGAGGCAATGAGCAGCATATCGGGACCGGGCGTGGCGGTGAGCACCAGCGATGCGGCGGCAAAGAGAATGAGAGTGGAAAAGTCCGGCATCCTTGATTCCTTTGAAAGTGAGGCCGGAATTCCTCTCTAGCGATCGATATCGGGAATGGCAACAGCAGAAATCAATCGGTAAGATTCTCCTTACCTATTGGTCTCAGGAGCCGACGGCAATCCTGCTGAAGGCATGCCGTACAATCAGGATGCTTGCCAAGCCTGCAACTGGGCGAGGGTGGCGGTCGCGCCACCGCAGACGACCATTAGTACCCGCTCGAAGCGCGCCAACCGATCGGCATGGGCGTAGGCGACGGCCAGTGCGGCGCCGCAGGCAGGCTCCACGAGAGTGCGGTGATCGTCGAGGAAGCGCATGCATGCGTTGACGGCCGCGCGGTCATCGACGACGACGCAATCGACTGGTCTGTTCCGGGTAATCTCAAAAGCGCGCTGGCAGACCTTTCGGGCGCCGAGCGACGTTGCGATGCTGGTGATGGCGGGCAGTTCCACCACCTTGCCGGCTTTCACGGAAGTTGCCAGCGAGGCGGCACCTTCCGTTTCGGCGGCGATGATGGGGATATCCTGAAGACCATTGCGGTCCAGCCCCTCCGTGACGCCGGCGAGCAGGCCGCCGCCGCCCACCGAGAGAACGACAGCATCGAACCGGACACCGGCGCTGACGACTTCATCGATCATCGTCGCGTGGCCCGTCCAGAGCAGTGGATCATCGAAGGGGTGGATGAAGGCGGTATCGGCATCCATCGCCTGGAGCGCGCCTTCGTTTGCCTCCTGCCAGGATGCGCCATGTACGAAGACCTCGGCGCCTTCCTGGCGGATCAGCGCCTTCGCCCGCTCCGTCGTCGTCTCGGGAACGAAGACCGACACCGGGATGGAGAGCCGACGCCCGGCATAGGCGACGGCAATGCCGGCATTGCCGCCGGAGGAGGAGACGAAACGGCGCTTTCCGTTTGCGGCATGGTGCTCGCAGGCAGCACCGACACCCCTGATCTTGAAGGAGCCGGGCGGCTGGAGCGCATCCATCTTCAACCAGATGGAGCGTTCCGAGGCATGGCTGAGCGGCTGGGACTCGAGGAGCGGAGTTTCGAGGTGAAGTGGCATGGAGTATCTGTCCAAAAGGCGCTGTTGACGAGGCGGGTTAGGCTGCTTTTTCCCGCTGGGCGATCAGCGCGGCTGCCCGGCCGCGCGCTTCCCCGTCGGCGGCAAAGACGGCATCCATGGTTTCGGCGCTGCCCGTCGCGATCATCTCGTTCATGACGGCTTCAGCGATATCGGCCATTTCCAGGAAGCCGATGCGGCCATCCACGAAGGCATGGAAGGCTATTTCTTCGGCGGCGTTCATGATGGCGCCCTGCAGACCGCCGCGCTCAAGCGCGGTGCGGGCAAGCCGCAGCGCCGGGAAGCGAACCTCGTCCGGTGCCTCGAAATCGAGCCGCGCCAGCTTGGCGAAATCCAGCCGGTCGACGCTGAGCTTGGTGCGGGCCGGGTAAGTCAGCGCATAGCCGATCGCCGTGCGCATGTCGGGACAGCCGAGCTGCGCCAGCACCGAGCCATCGCTGTAGCCGACCATGGAATGGATGACGGATTGCGGGTGGACCACCACTTCGATCTGATCGGGGCGCACATTGAACAGGTGCTTGGCCTCGATCATCTCCAGCGCCTTGTTGAACATCGAGGCGCTGCCGACTGAGATCTTGAAGCCCATCGACCAGTTGGGATGGGCCCGCGCGATTGCCGGGGTGACATTGGCCATCTGCTCGCGCGTCCATGTGCGGAAGGGGCCGCCGGAGGCAGTGATGATGATCCGCTCCACCGCGTGCTGCTGATCATCCTCCAGTGCCTGGAAAATGGCGCTGTGCTCGCTATCGACCGGGATCAGCCGTCCGCCGCCTTCTGAAACGGCGCGCACGAAAAGATCGCCGGCGGAAACGAGGCATTCCTTGTTGGCAAGCGCAATATCGGCGCCACGGCGGGCGGCTGCAAGCGTCGGTGCAAGGCCGGCCGTGCCGATGATGGCCGCCATCACCCAATCCGATGGCATGGAGGCTGCTTCGATCAGGGCGTTCTTGCCGGCACCAACAGCGATGCCGGTGCCGGCCAGCGCGTCCTTCAGTGCCTGATAACGCTCCTCATTGGCGGTGACGGCGAAAGCGGCGCCGCAGGCCTTTGCCTGCTCTGCCAAAAGCTCGATATTGTCGTGGCCTGTAATGGCGGCGATGTCGAAGGCTTCACGCCCGCCCAGCTGGGCGATGACGTCAAGCGTATTCTGGCCGATGGAGCCGGTCGAACCCAATATCGTCAGGCGGCGTCGCGCCTTGCTACCGGTGGTCATTCAGGTATCCGCATATTGCTGAAAGTCTCCAAGGCTCTACAGGGGATCGCAGGAAGCGGCAAGTGTGCCGGCTTACAACCCCATGCGACCGCGATGCGCGTTTAAGGCGAAATCACTGATTTAATGATATTTTTCGATCATTATTGAACCAATTGCCAAGTGCTGCGTTTTTCGTCCACTCGAATGCGGAGGGCGATGAATGGTTTTCAAAGCGGCGACATTTCACGGCATGGAGCTTTATCTGGAAAGCGAGCATTCCAGGCGTTCGGAACTGGAGTCCACAGTTGCCAATGCGCTTGCCGTCGCCGGCGGGATCGATGCCTCCGATGTCACGGTGACCGCCGCCGGCCAGGAGATCCGCCTCGACGGCACCGTCGCTACCCAGCAGGAAGTGATGCGGGCAACCGCGGTCGCCGAGTCGATCCGCGGCGTCAGACTGGTGAGGAACAGGATCGCGGTGGGGTGATGGCCTATTGAAGCTCTTGCCTCGCGCCGGACATGGGCCCTTTATGCTCCCTATTCTTCTGAGGGGAAACGCATGAGAAAGATCGTGGCATCAGTCGCTCTACTGGCCATCCTCGCAGGCGCTCCGCCTGCATTCGCACAAAGCCATCCAACCACATTCCGTGAAATCGCCTCCGATCCGGCTGCTACCGCCGCTTTCAAGGCGATGGCCAAAGGCCACACGCTACCGGACTGGATCAATGGCAAGACCGTCGAATCCCCCGGCAACGAGGTGACGTTCGGAGGAGGCAAAGTCTATGTCATGAGCGCTTGCAAGCAGCATGACTGCGGCTCGGAACGGATTGCTGTCATGTACGATCCCGGCAAGAAGATCATGTACGGCCTGCTGCTCTCAGCCGACCAGAAGACCGTGACCGAGAAGCTGACATGGCTGAACATCGGGCCGGGCAATGAAGCGATCGACGGCAGAACCATACTCTATGCGGCGCTGACGGGCAGTTTGGAGAACCATCCGGGGGCGTTTGATTACAAGTAAGCGGTAATGGGCAATGCCTCTCGGGGAACCGACCCCTAGCTCCCATTTGCTGAAATTGGGAGCTTGCGGCCTTTTTGAAGACGCCCACCATTCCATAATCTAATTGCTCTCCAGCGACGGAATAGCCTTTCCGTGCCGTTTAAGCTCTATCGGGGCGGGTTTGAGAGGTAATTATGCTGCGATTTGTGTTGAAGCTGGGCTCGGCGATCATCCTCGCCACAATGCTGGCGGGCTGTGTTGTAACCGGCCCCTATTACTACCATC
>BFBZ01001004.1_pt1 | contig 20864 bp, 11 predicted proteins | sample 1888401 | NCBI WGS metagenome assembly BFBZ01 (sample SAMD00112614, study PRJDB3348) | symbiont metagenome | host: Chara braunii | reverse complement strand
CGCTGCAATATGGTAGTGATCTCAAAACGCTCCGTCATGATATCGTACAGCAGTAAATGGTTTTTCTTAGCTGTTTCAAATGCGGTCTGGATCTTCGCAAAGCCTTCGCTATTGATGGCCATTGGCTTATCGCCCAAAACATGCAAGCCATTTTGCAGCGACTGCAGGATATAATCGGATTTTTTTTCGTTATTGCCCGCCAGCACAACAATATTCCCTTTCTTCTCACTGATCATCTTCTCAAAAAAATCATTCCCGATATAGACTTCTTCTTTCCATGCTGTAGGRTTGTCTTTCCGGTTATTATAGSCATCGATCCGTTTGATGTGCAAATCCAGGTCGTTACCCYTGGGTGCATATACCTGAACTACTGAATCTACCTGGTCGTACATTGTTTTCTGAACCAATGCCGCATGGAAATGYCCTGGGTCGAGCGTGATCAGGTGATAGGGTTTGCTCTTATTGCTTTGATGCATCGTGCAGGATAAAAGCATGGAAGAAATAGAAAATATTGCGATGAATGTTTTTTTCATGATAAAGCTGGAATTAAAAATCATATTTTTTTCTGCGTGGACGTGATAACATAGCCGTTGCTTCCTTATCGTTGTTTTTAAAGACCTCATTTACGGGATCCCAATAAATCTTCCTTTTCACCTTCATGGCAATATGGTGCAACAGGCAGGCGCTGCAGGAACGATGGCCCACTTCAACAGGYGCMGATGGCTGTTTTCTTGATTTAACGCAATCGAGCCAGTTGATATGCTGTTCGGAGCTTTCGTATAAATGAACTTCATTCGGACCGATCACCGATTGCAATATTTTAGGATTGCTGGCGTCGATTGGTTTGATGCCGCTGCTGTCTGCAACCGGRTCGGAATCTGTAACMCGGTAATTACCACGGGTTGTCCATAGCCAGCCTTCCGTACCAATGAATTTTACGCCGTTGGGCAGTTCATTGGAAACGATCATGTGCACACCATTTGCATACAAGGCTTCTGTTCTGAATATCCCGTGCACATCCCACAATCCTTTATAAGCGGGGTCATCGGTAGGAAATGATCCTTTGCCCCAGATCTCAACAGGCCCTGAATATTCCATACCCATTCCCCAATGCGCTGTATCAATATGATGGGCGCCCCATCCGGTTATCATGCCGGCGCCAAACTGTTCGCAGCGCAGCCATCCGGGCCGGCTTGTAATGCCCTTCATGGTAAAATCCTGTGCATGTACCCTGTCTTCCGTATAATACACATCGGGTGTAGCGCCCAGCCATGCATCATAATCCAGGCTGGCAGGTACCGGCATAGATGCCCTGCTTCCACCACCAGGATCACCCGGCAATCCTACTTCTACTGTTTTCAATTCACCGATCCTTCCGTTCCTTACGAGCTCGCATACTTTTTTGAATTGAGGCCATGGATCGATGGATCGTTGCTGGCTGCCCATTTGCAAAATGCGYCCGGTCTTTTTTACTGCATTGCTTAATATCCTGCCTTCTTCAATCGTTAATGCAGCAGGCTTTTGYAAATACACATCTTTGCCGGCATTCACTGCATGCACKCCTACAATGGCATGYTGGTGGTCGGGYAAGCTGATGTGYACYGCATCGATGTCYTTGTTTGCCAGCAGCTCTTTATAATCATAATATACTTTGATATCCCAATCGCCTTTCAGKCCGCCGTTGAATGCAGCCGCTCTTGCATAATTTGCTCTTACAGCTGCGGGGCCTGCATTTGCACGGTTTTTATCCAGGTCACAAACAGCCATGATCCTGGCGCCGGCATATCTTGCAATACCGCTCATGTCATGGGTGATCGATATCCTGCCGCAACCAATAGATCCTACATTGATCATATTGCTCGGGGCATTTTTACCGAATACACTGGCCGGTACAATCGTGGGGAAGTTTACCGCCAGGGCAGTTCCCAGAGAAGCTTTGATGGTATTACCGAGGAACTCCCTTCTACCAACACCTTTTTTTTCTTTTTTCATAATGAATATTTAGATCGTCATCCTGAGCGAGTGAAGCGAATTAACGAACGTCATCCCGAGCGCAGCCGAGGGATCTGCCCGAATATTCAGCAGGTCCCTCGACTCGCTTCGCTCGCTCGGGATGACGGTTAAAAACAAATTATTTTTTAAGCGTCATGGGCCTGGCTTTTTTCTGAGCGATCAACGCCAGTTCGGTAGCCAAAAAACAATCTGCCTGTGGCATGGCAGTTTCTGTTCTGTTGATGATATCATCCACAAACAAAGGACCAAAAGGAAGTGATTCTTTGTTACAATCCATGTGGACCATTTCTTTCTGGTTAACCAGGTACAGGTGGTTCCCGCCCTTGTTGCCCGAAGCGATATCTGTATTTTTTCTCACTTCAATGTATCCATCGGTGCCCAATATGGTCAACCGGCCATCTCCCCAGGTATCCAAACCATCGGGTGTAAACCAATCTACCCTGATATAACCTGTACCGCCATTACCACTGAGCATCACATCGCCAAAATCTTCAAAATGGGGATATTGCGGATAATGCACGTTGCCTGTTTGAGACAACAACACTTCTGCCTTTGTGGTACCGGTGAAATAGAGGTACTGGTCAAATTGGTGTGAACCGATATCGGTAAGAATGCCTCCATATCTTTTCTTATCGAAAAACCAATCGGGCCTGGAATTGATACTCATCCGGTGCGGCGCCAGGTTAACGGTTTGAATCACTTTTCCAATAGCACCCTGTTTGATCAAATCACTGGCTTTCATCGTGGCTTTGTTTTCCAATCGCTCACTGTACATGATCATGTAGATGCGCTTGGTTTCTTTCTGCACTTTTTTCACCTGTGCAAATTCTTCCAGTGTGATGGCACCCGGCTTATCTGTCAGGTAATCTTTGCCATGCTGCATGACCCTGATGCCCAACGGCGCCCGTTGATCGGGTATACCGGAACTCAGTACCAATTGTATGGAAGTATCTTCCAGTATTTCCTGTTCGCTTTTGGCGATTTTACAATTGGGGTATCTTTTATGGAAATTGTTCAGCAGGTCGGGCTCTTTTGCATACACAGCCACCATCTCACCACCTCCTCTTGTTACAGCTTCCACCATGCCATAAATATGGCCATGGTTGATATTGACAACGCCAAACTTGATCCGGCCGGGTGCAATGTTCAGGGCTTTTTCTTTGTTGGTAGACTCGATAGACCTGGCCCCTGCCATGAGTGGCGACATGAGCATTAATCCGGAAGCCCAGGCTGTATCTTTTAATAATTTTCTTCTGAGTGCATCGTGAGGTTTCATAATGGAAGCATTTGTTCGCACAAAGTAATTAATATCCAGTGTTTTGTGCTAGTTCTTAAATACAAAAAACACGCTATTATTGGCATCCTGTTCAGCTATGTTAACATATAGTTTTCAGATGTAATCTATCTTTACTACAAAACAAGCAATCCATGCCAAAAGAAAAAATAAGATGTAGCTGGTGCCAGAAAGACGACTTGTACAAACAATACCACGACGAAGAATGGGGAACGCCTTTGCATGATGATCAAAAATTGTTCGAACTGCTTTGCCTCGAAGGAGCGCAGGCGGGATTGAGTTGGTATACGATCTTATCTAAACGGGAGAACTATCGCAAAGCATTCGACGGGTTTGATGCAAAGAAAATGGCAAAATACAATGCAGCGAAAATTGAAAAGTTGCTGCTGAACGAAGGGATTGTACGGAACCGTTTAAAGGTGAACGCTTTTGTTACCAATGCACAAGCTTACCTGGCTATACAAACAGCATTCGGCAGTTTTGACAAATACATCTGGCAGTTCGTGGGTGGCAAACCCATTGTAAACCAGGTAAGCTCCATGAGTAATGTACCCGCCAAAACAGCCATATCCGACGCGATGAGTAAAGATTTACTCAAGCGTGGATTTAAATTTGTTGGTTCTACTATTTGTTATGCGTTCATGCAAGCCTCCGGCATGGTAAACGATCACATCGATGATTGCTGGAAGAAAAGAAAAAAGTGAACGTTTACCATAACGGCTTACCCTGGTAATAATCGAGTATCTTGGTCCGGAGCAGGTAATCATAGCGTGCGATGATCAGGTTGCTCCTGGCCCGGTCGAGGTTGTTCTTGGCAATCAGGTAATCGACCGAAGTACCTACTCCTTGTTCGAAGCGTATTTCCGCAGCGCGGAAAGATTCCGTATACGCTTTTACCTGTTCCATTAAAACAGTGTACCGGTCTTTTGCCGAAGTCATGTTCAGGTGATCTCTTTCTACCTGTTGCTTCAATTGTATTTTGGCTGTTTCATCAACAAACCGGGCATTTTGCAAGTCGATCTTTGCCTGTGCCACCTGGTTCTTGTAACGGAAATTATTCAGGATGGGCAGGCTGATACCGGCTCCTACATAAGTACCGTAATTATTTTTCAATTGATCGGCATAAGCGATCTTGTTATTCAATGCGTCCCTGCTGTTGCTGGAATAATTGGTGTTGATACCGCCGCCAATACCCAGGCTGGGAAATAAATTTCCTCTTGCTGCACGAAGTGCTTTTTCAGAACGCATGGTTTTGAGCTCTACCGATCTGATGGCTGCCAGCTGCGATACCGCGGTTTGATAAATACTATCGGAAGTGGCATGATACGATAAATCGAACTGGTCGGCGCCTAGGCGTTCCAAACTGAGGCTTGTATCCAACGGCATATTCATCAGTTGTGCTAAAGAAAGCTTTGCCGCGTCCCTTGCGTTTCGGGTATTGATGAGTGTTACCTGGTCACTGGCCAATTGTCCTTTGAGATCGTACAGATCGGAAGGCTTGATGGCGCCGGCTTTGTCCTGTATTTCCAGTCTCGCTACTTGTTGCTCCGAAAGGTATACTTGCTTTGTTGCCTGTTCCATGAGGTCTTCGTTGTTCAATACCTGCAAATAGGCCAGTATAATGTCCAGCGTGAGCTTGTCTTTCGATTGTTGCCAATCCATTTTACCTGCATCGTACGCATACTGGTTTTGTTTGAGTGTATTCAGCAGCTTAAATCCGTTGAAAACGGTAACACTACTGCCCAGGCTATAATTGGCTGTGGTGAGCTGCTGGTTGATATAGCTGTTGTTGGAAGGGTCAATACTTCTTCCCTGGTTGAGGGCATGGTTGATGCTGCCATTGAGCTGTGGTACCAGGTTGCCCTTCGCCTGGTTCAGGTTAACGGCCGCTGTTCGCAACTGGAACTCCTGTTGCTTTACATCGGCATTATTGGAGATGGCTGTTTCAATACATTGACGGAGTGTCAGGGAGCTGCGTTGTGATAGTCCGGGTACACATAAGGATGCAATGCATAAGAATAACAAAAATTGTTTCATCAATTTATTTTTAACTGCTTAGTCTTTTTTCTCTATTCTTCCGTCCAGCAGGTGGATGATCCGCGATCCGTAGCCGGCATTTTTTTCTGAATGTGTTACCTGTATGATGGTAATGCCTTCTTCCTGGTTCAATTGTTTGAATAGTTGCATGATCTCTTCTCCCTGTTTTGAGTTGAGGTTGCCGGTAGGCTCATCGGCCAGCAACAATTGCGGCCTGGCCACCAGGGCGCGTGCGATGCCTACCAGTTGTTGTTGTCCGCCGGAAAGTTGTTCGGGGAAAAGGTCTTTTTTCCCTACGATCTGGAAACGGTCGAGCATGTCTGCTACCCTGGCCTTCCGTTCCGATGGTTTTATATCCTGGTAAAGCAGGGGTGTTTCTATATTTTCATACACTGTCAGCTCATCGATTAGATGATAAGCCTGGAAAATAAAACCAATGTGCTGTTTGTACAGGTTTGTCCGTTGCTTTTCTTTCAATTCATGTACAGGTTGTCCATTAAACGCATAAGCGCCTTCATTGAATCCATCCAGCATCCCAATCAGGTTGAGCAGGGTTGATTTTCCCGACCCGGAGGGCCCCATGATGGAAACAAATTCTCCTTCTTTTACCTCCAGGTTTACGTCTTTCAGGATAAAGGTTCTATTGGTCTTGTTCTCCACCCATTTGAAAATTCCTTTTAATTGTATCATATTCATTGGTTGTTTTATTCTGTTCGTAAAGATTTAACCGGGTTCGATACCGCTGCTTTTACCGCCTGCGTGCCAACAGTAATCAATGCAATAACAACCGCAGTCATGATAGCTATTGCAAACATCCACCATTGAAAATCTATGCGATAGGCAAAGCCCTGAAGCCATTTATTCATTGCGTAATATCCTACAGGGATAGCTATCAGCGCGCCCAGCAAAACAGGTTTCAATAAGTCTTTGGACAGCAGCAAGACAATATTCGAAACGGATGAACCGAGCACTTTTCTAACCCCTACTTCTTTTGTTCGCTTAATGGCTGTATAAGAGGCGAGGCCAAACAAACCGATGCAGGCAACAAAAATGGCTATCACTGAAAAGATGCTTAATACAGACTCCTGCCGCGATTCCGCGCGATACAATTCATCGAAACGGTCATCTAAAAAATTGTATTCAAAGGGATAATCAGGCGCAGCGTTTGTATAAGCTTTTTTAATGTCGTTAATGGCAGATCGGATATCCTCAGTCTTTAATTTGATCAGGGCCAACCGTTTGTCAGCGCCGGGAGAGATAACCAGGGGGCCGATCTGGGTTTTCAATGAAGCGTAATGATAATCTTCCACAACACCTACTATTGTACGATACAAACTGTCCCTCTCTAAATTTTTAATCCGTTTTCCAATGGCCCGTTCCGGGGTGTAGCCCAATTTAATGGCAGCCGTATGGTTGATGAGGACAGCATTTGCGGAATCAGTTCCAAAATCCGATGAAAAATCTCTTCCGGCAATGATCTTCAACCCCAGGGTTTTTACAAATTTCAGGTCCGTAAATTCTGTACTGAATAAATATTTTTCGTCAGGATTGGCTTCCGCTTTAAAACCATATCCATCATGAAACCCTCCCGGCTCCCCCGACATCAACGATACACTCTGTACCGCCGGAATTTTCAGCAAATCATTGTTGAACTTATTTTTTCTCTTATCGATATCTGTGTTATCGAACCGTACAATCATTGTTTGCTCTTTGTTAAACCCCAAATCAGCGTTTTTTATATACTTCATTTGGTTGAAAATAACTGTTACGCTGATGATCAGGAGTACCGATACGCCAAACTGGAAAACCACCAATGTCTTTCTGAATAAACTACTGGTTTTCCCTGTCTTCAATTTTCCTTTTATGGACTCAATAGGAGAAAAAGAAGAAAGCATAAAAGCCGGGTAACTTCCTGCCAATAAGCCTACAACTACAACAACCCCAATGATAAATAGGTAAAAGAGCGGGTTATTCCACCATGAAGGCAATTGATAACCCAACAAGTTATTATAGGCCGGCAATAATAATTGCAAAAGCGCAACAGACAACAGGCATCCAATTGTAGCAAATAAAATTGATTCCAGCACAAATTGAACGATAAGCTGCCTTTTGATTGCACCCAGCACTTTTCTCAATCCCACTTCTTTTAGACGGTCAGCTGCCCTAGCAGTGGCAAGGTTGATAAAATTGATGCAGGCAATTACAAGTATCAAAATCGCGATGGACATAAAGATGTATACCATTTTTTTATTACCGTGCTTCACATTATCCATTGCATCTTTGGTAAAATACACTTCACTTAACGGCTGAATGGTAAGGCCCATTTTAAAACCCGCTGCGGCATAATAAGCACCCAGGTATTTATCCATAAAAGCAGGAAATTGCTTTTTCAATTGCCCGGGATCAGTGGCAGGGTTTAATTGAACATAAGTGAACAAGCCATTGTTCGGCCATTGACTAAACCAATTCGGTTGCATGGGACGAAGCAGCTCCAACGGAATTACCATATCGAACTGCAAATGTGAATTTGCCGGAGCATCTTTGCAAACACCTGTCACCTTCAGTTGTTGCTGTTTGTTAAACTGAAGAATTTTCCCGATCGGATCATCGTTTCCGAAATATTTTTTTGCCGATGTTTCCGTAAGTACAATGCTATTGGGGTCTTTCAATACAGTTGCCGCAGCGCCTTTGACAAGAGGAAAATCAAAAAAATTAAAGAAATTATTATCGGTGAGATAAATATTCTTTTCATTAAATGATATACTGTTATAGCTGATAAGATCATTATCACGCATTACCCTTACTGCTGCTTTCACAGCATTGGGATAGTCATTCAACAAAGCGGGTCCGAATGGAGGAGACAAATAAGGAATTTCTGCCGTTTCGCCATTGTTGCGTGCCACTCTCATCACACGGTAAATGTCTTTTCCGTTTTTATGAAAATCATCAGCGCTGAACTCATTCATAATGAACAGAAAGATCATTAGGCAGCAGGTAATACCAATGGTTAACCCAAGTATATTGATACTCGAAAACATGGTTTGTTTTCTGAAATTCCTGAAAGCGAATAATAAATAATTTTTAATCATGGCTGTTTCTTATTCAGTTCTTAAACTTTTTACCGGGTTTGCCATTGCTGCTTTTAGTGAACGGAATGTAATCGTTGAAAAAGCAATAAGCAATGTAATTGCTATGGATAATGCGAAAACGCCCATACCAATCTGGATACGGAATTTAAAATCTTGCAGGTACCTGTTCATGAACCACCAGGCAATCGGCGCTGCAATGACAAAAGCAATGAACAGCAGTTGGCTGAACTCTTTTCCAAACATCCATAAAATACTTTTTACCCCTGCGCCCAATACCTTGCGTATGCCAATCTCCTTTGTCTTTTGAGATGCCATAAAGGACACCAGTCCGTACAAACCCAAACAACCAATAAGAATCGCAATACCTGCAAATGTTTCAATCAACTTGAGAATCGTATCGTCAAATTCATAATATTTATCCAGTTTTGCATCTAAAAACTCATGCTCATATACATATTGCGGATAGATGTCGTTCCAAACTTTTGCAATAGTTGCTAAGCCCGATCTGGTGTCCTGCACATTCATCTTTACGGCGCAATGCTCCACCCCATTTAATGCAGGAAACAGGACCACCGGGTTGATATCCAAACGAAAAGATTTGTCATAAAAATTTTTCACCACGCCTACAACCGGCGCAGTAACGCCATTCAGCGAAATATTCTTATTGATGATTTCTTGTGCAGACCGCATGCCCAGTTTTTGAACAACAACTTCATTTACTATATATTGGTTGGTGGTGTCAGAAGGATAGATATTCCTTCCAGCTACCAACTTCAAATTAAACAGGGAAAGATAATTTTCATCAATGGGCTTAGGATTTACCGACCATGGTCTTTCTTCGCTATCATTATCATACCGGATGCCGTTGGTATTACTATGATCGGAACTGGGAGGTTCCATGCAAAGTGAAGCATCTTTTACAGATGGTATTTCTTTAAGCCTGTTTATCAACCATTTCATTTTGATCCGACCAATACTATCATGAACAGGAACCGGCAGCATTACAATATTGTCTTTATCAAAACCCAGGTCCGAGTGTTTAGAAAAATTCATCTGTGAGGCGATCACAATCGTTCCGATGATCAGCATCTGGGAAATGGAAAATTGCACAATGACCAATACTTTCCTCATCGAAAAGCCGGCAGTCTTTTCCCGCGACAATTTGCCTTTTAACGCGACTGCTGGCTTGAATCCCGATAATATCAAACCTGGGTAAGACCCTGACAGAAACACAACAACAAGTACAATCGCTACAAGGAATAACAATAGCCAGGTATTCATGAAGGGGTTGATGGCAAGTTGTACTTTAAAAAGGGTATTCACAAAAGGTAAACTCAACTTTGCGAAGCCCATTGCCAGCAATGTTGCAAACAATGTAATGATGGTTGTTTCTGCAATAAATTGCCAGAACAGCTGCATGCGCATACCGCCCAATACCTTCCTTACACCTATTTCTTTACTTCTATTGGAGGCCTGCGCAGTAGCAAGATTGATAAAATTGACACATGCAGTAACAATCAAAAACAATCCGATGAATGCAGCTGCCCATAAGTACTTTTTATCTGCATAGCCACCATAATCGGCATTGAAATGGATATCCCTTAATGGCTGAAGATGGAATCTGAAAACATTCTTGTTGTTATTGTTGGCATAGTATTTTTCCATTACCTGGGGGAAGACTTTTTCAACAGCATTCGCGGCAACGCCTTGTTTCAGTAAAAGAAAAGTATTGCACTCACTGGTAAATCCCCCCCAGCTGTCGTCTTTTGCCTGCCAATCGCTGAAATCCTTTAAATTTTTATCGCTTACATAAATTTCCTGTACCCTGTCTGTATTTAAAGGAATATCACGAAGTATGCCTGTTATTTTGGCATTCACCGTATTGTTGATGCGGATCGTTTTCCCTATTACATCTTCATGCCCGAAATATTTTCTCGCCAATTTTTGGGTGATGACGGCTGTATTAGGTTCATTCAATGCGGTTTTTATATCTCCCTCTGCCAATGGGAAATTAAATATGCCGAAAAAGTCTGCTGTTGTAATGGCAATACCATTATTTTCTTTGAACTTTTTTATGTCATTATTTGATGATTCAACACTGACAGGCATTCCCCAAAACACTTCAACCCTTGCCGACCTTTCCGCAAATGAATAATCATTACGCATCGCTTTTGCCAAGGGTGCGGGTGAACCATGTGAATAAAAAGTATGCTCACCCCGCACTTCAGTACCCACACGATATATCCTGTCTTTGTTGTGGTTGAAGTTTTCAAAACTCAAATGATGGGCAACTATCGAAAAAATCACAATACTGCATGCGATTCCCAGGGAAAGCCCAGCAATGTTAATTGTTGCATAAGCTTTATTGCGTATCAGGCTGCGCCAAGCTGTTTTGAAATAATTTTTGATCATAACATTATTTTTATTCAGTTCGCAAGCTCTTTACCGGGTTGGCTACTGCTGCTTTGATTGCCTGGAAACTTACCGTTACAAGTGCGATAATGATGGCAACGAGTCCGCCTGCAGCAAATAACCACCAACTGATGCTGATGCGATAAGCATAATACTGCAACCATTGGTGCATATAAAACCATGCAATGGGCGTAGCTATCGCAAAGGCAATTGCAATGAGTATGATAAATTCCTTTGAAAACAAATAAACGATACTGCCTGCAGTAGCGCCAAGCACTTTACGAATACCCACTTCTTTTATCCGCTGCACTGCCATGAATGAGGCCAGCCCGTACAGCCCGAGGCAGCTAAGGAATATAGCGATTGCTGCGAAAGCTTTATACAATTGCGACAACTGGTTTTCTTGTTTATAAAAACTGCCAATCTTATCATCAAGAAACTTGTATTCATAACTATAATCGGGAAATGTTTGCTCCCATATTTTTTTAACCGATTGCATGGTAGAGGCCATGTTCGTTGTTCCCAATTTTATTGCAGCCTGGCGGTACATGGTAATATTGGTAGTAATAAGCAGTGGCGCCAGGCCATTGCGGAAAGGCCTGTCATTAAAATCTTTCAATACACCAACAACGGGGCATTTTATTTGGTCATTCAACATGCTTATTTCTTTGTTCAATATATCTCCTGGCTTTTTGAATCCCAGGCTTTTTACCAGCGATTCATTCACCAGGAACTCTCTAGTCATATTGGAGGGTTGCAGATTTCTTCCGGCTACCAGTTGTAATTTATAAGCCGTCACATACCCGTCGTCTGCGAATTTGGCAATGGCCTGAAAATCTGCCTCTTTTATTGCGTGGTCAAATTTGAATGAGGTCCACATATCGTTAGCATCTTCAACCGGGGTGTTGGAACTAAAGCTTACCGACTGCACGCCGTTTACCGACAATAACTGCTGCCGCAAATAATCCGTCAGCTTGCTGCCGGTACTGTCCGGGCGGAAAGGAACATTTACAATAGCGTCTTTATCGAAGCCTAACGGACGGTTCATAAAATAATCCATCTGTTTTACAATGATGAGTGTTCCGATGATAAGCGCCTGTGCTATAACAAATTGAAATACCACCAATCCTCTTCTTAATGAAATTCCCTTTGCAGTATTTACTGTAAGCTTACTCTTTAAAGCATTGACAGGATTGAAACGTGATAAAACAATAGAAGGATAAAAACCGGCGAGTGCGGTTACAAGCATTGTTACTGTCAGCAGAAATAAAATAATTGATGGGTTGTTTAGTACGTTGAACGAAAGTGAAAGCTCCAACAATTGATTTATAGAGGGCAATACAAAAATGGTAATCACTGCTGCAAGTATTACGGCACTTGTAACTATCAAAAACGTTTCAATAATGAACTGGATCTGCAATTGAAATTTATTGCTACCCAGCACTTTTCTTACACCTACTTCCTTTGCGCGATTAACCGCTTGCGCAGTGGAGAGATTGATAAAGTTTACGCATGCAATCAACAGGATAAATGTTGCTATGAGCCATAATACATTGATGAGCTCATGACTGATCGTTTTGTTGCTGTAATTGCCCACTTCTGCGTCATAATGTACTGCGCTTAATGACTGAACAATTTGGCTATTCTTATTGTCAGCAGGCGCCATCTTTCGTGCGAACGCGCTGAGTTGTTGATTAAAATTATCAACGGAAATATTCGGTGGCAACAAAACATAGCACCCAAAATCAGGGCTGGTTTGGTTCCAGTCTGGGTTTTGCAACCCGTATAATTTGTCTCCTGTAAAATCTGTTCCAAAAGCAACTACCAATTTTAGCTGTAAGTCTGTATTGGCCGGGATGGTTGCGAGAATGCCTGAAACTTTCAGCGCTGCTGGCGGGAATTGGAACAATCCTGCGCCTATTCTATAGGTTCCTGTCAGTTTAATGGTTTTGCCTATTGCTGCTTTCCAGTCGCCAAAATAGTTTTCCGCGATTTCTTTTGTAAGCAATACATTGTTCGGATCTTTCAATGAAGCATACGAACCTGCCAGCAGCGGGAAGTCGAACATGTTGAAGAATGAAGGGCTTGTATAAAATACACCGCTCTGCTCTTTAAAATTCTTTACAGGAGTTCCATTGGCATCAAGCACCTGTAACTCATCATTGTGGCTCGCATAAATCGGGGCTACTTGTTCCAGTTGTGGAAAAGCCGTTTTCAGTCCTTCCGCCATTGGGAAAGGAATGCTTTTCTCATAAGAAATAGTGGCAGCATCTGCATGATGATGTTCGGTTAACACCCGATAGATGCGATCTTTCTTTGAATGAAAATTATCGAAACTTGTTTGAAATTGTATAATGATAAAGATCATCATGCATACAGCAATGCCAACTGCTAAGCCAGCAATGTTGATAATGGCGTAGCTTTTGTTTCTCACCAAACTCCTGAATGCTGTTTTGAAATAGTTCTTTATCATGATATTTTTTTATCAAATTCTTCTATTCTGTTCTCAAACTCTTTACCGGGTTAGCCACCGCAGCTTTTATTGACTGAAAGCTAACAGTGATTAAAGCTATCAGCAGCGCAGAAATTCCTGCTGAAAGAAATATCCACCAGCTTATCGAAATTCTGTAAGCAAAGCTTTGCAGCCATTTATTCATAGCCCACCATGCAACAGGTAAGGCAATTATATAAGCAATTAAAACAAGCTTTGCAAAATCTTTGGAAAGCATTGTAGCAATACCGGCTATGCTTGCGCCCAGCACTTTTCGTATGCCTATTTCTTTTATTCGTTGCTCTGCTGAGAATGTTGACAAACCAAATAAGCCAAGGCATGCGATTAAAATAGTGATGATGGTAAAGTACGACACGATAGCCGATGTGCGCTGTTCCTTTCCATAATTTCGTTGAAAATCCTGGTCTAAAAATGAATAGCCAAAAGGCACGCCGGGGTTAAGTTTTACCCAGGCACCCTGTACTTCTTTTATAATACCTGCATAGTTATCAGTATTGAGTGAGGCAATAAGAAAAGCATACCTGCTACCGAATATTGTGGTAGTGAAACCACAAGGCTGGATAAGGTTGTGCAGGCTTTCAAAATGGAAATCTCTTACTACGCCTATAATGCTTAACGAACCATGATAATCGTTTACATCATAGCGCATTTTTTTCCCAACAGCATTCTCTATAGTATAGCCAAGTTGTTTTACTGCCGTTTCATTTACAATTATCCCTGCAGAATCATTAAACTCTTTGGAAAATGCCCGGCCGCTTAATAATTGAAAACCAAGCGTTTCTATAAAATTATTGTTCACCGCGCTAAGATGCACATCCACATTATCCTGCCTTGTTTTGCCTTCACTGTAAAAAAGCATATCATTCAAATTCGTAATGCCGGGATAAGCTGAAGCACTCGTTATAGATTTTATTTCGGGATATTTTAATAATTCATTCTTTAAAGCAGTGTAATTTTTTTCACTGTTAAGATACCCATCATGCAGCGGCAATATTAATTTCTGCTCTTTATTAAAACCCAATTGTCTGTTTTTTAAATCATCCATTTGTTGCCAAATAACAATGGCAGCAAATACCAAACAGATAGAAATAGTGAATTGAAATACTACTAAACCTTTTCGAAATAATGTTGCTGAAAAATGCCTGGTTATCTTTCCTTTCAGTACAGATGCCGGCTTGAATGCAGACAAATAAAAAGCAGGATATAAGCCGGCAAACAATCCTGTTACCAATGTTAACGCTACTATCCAAAACAATAACGAAGGTTCTTCGAAAAGATGAATATTTTTTTGTGTGAGATTATTAAAGAGTGGCAACAATAGTTGAACAAGTACCAATCCAATAAGCAGGGAAATGATGCACATGATAAATGATTCACCAAGGAATTGGGCTATTAATAAGCCTCTGTTGGCACCTATTACTTTTCTTACGCCTACTTCTTTGGCACGTTTTTCACTACGGGCTGTGCTTAGGTTTATAAAATTACTACAAGCAATGATGAGCAGGAATGCAGCAATAGAGCCAAGTATGTATAGATAGGTGATGTTACCGTTGGCTGCAATTTCGTTTCCGGAAGAAGAGTGCAAGTAAATATCTTTTAGCGGCTGCAGAAAAAGGCCTACTGAAATGCCTGCCGATTTTGTTTCTGTACCCGTTTGTTTATCAAAGAAAAATTGCAGTTTCTTTTCAAATAGCTGCCGGTTACTTCCTTGTTTCAATTTTATGTAAGTAAAAAATAAACTATTTCCTATAAAATGAGTTTGGCGTTGCACCCAATTCCACATATCATTATTTCGCATGGACAAGAAATAGTTAGCGGGAATATGCAATTTGTATCGGCTATCATCAAAAACTGCTTTTACTGTATAATTAAATTTTCCGAAAGGTGTATTAATTAAGAGCGGTTTGCCCACGGGGTCGTCATTGCCGAAATATTTTTGAGACATCGTTTTTGAAATCACTAAGCTATTGGGATCGCTCAAAGCAGTTTCGCCATTACCATAAACAAACCGGTAGGTAAAGATTTGGAAGAAGGTTGAATCTACATAATACCCATTCGTTTCAAAAAACTGTTTCTGTTCCTTGTCATTTTGATATTGAACAAGCATTTTTGCAATGTCCGAGAATGTCATTAGTCTTGCCGCCTGTTCTACTTCGGGAAAATTGCTTTTCACTGCAAATGCAATCGGAGCAGCCACAGAAGCCCATGTTGTTTTGTCTTTTTTATTTTCAGAAGCGATGCGAAAAACCCTGTCGCCGTCTTTCTGATGCTTGTCATAGCTGCTTTCATCTAAAATATAAAGCATAATAACCAAGCAGGAAGCCAAGCCAACAGCCAACCCAAAAATGTTGATACTAGAAAATACTTTGTTTTTCCAAAGACTTCTTATCGCTATTTTTAAATAATTTTTGAGCATGTTGTTCTATTTTGAATGTTTCTCACTCCGTTCTTAAACTCTTTACCGGGTTAGCCACCGCTGCTTTTATTGCCTGAAAGCTTACTGTTGTCAGTGCAATCAAAATCACCAGGAAACCAGCCGCAGCAAATATTTGCCAGCCGATCGTGATCCTGTATGGATAATTCTGAAGCCATTTGTTGGCGACCATCCATGCAGCCGGAACAGCAACGAGCAATGCAATGCATACCAGTTTCAGGAAATCTTTGGAAAGAGTAGCTACCACACTATTTACAGATGCCCCCAAGATCTTTCGGATGCCAATTTCTTTTGTCCTTTTTTCAGCCGCCAATACCGATAGTCCGAACAATCCAATGCACGAAATGAAAATGGTCAATATGGCACCGAACAACATAATCTGCTTCCATCTTGCCTCGGTTTCATAGCTTCTAAGGTTCTCCTCGTTTTTAAAGACATAGGAATATGGGCTGAGCGGGAAAATTTCGGCAAACTTTTTTTGAATGAATTTGAGGCATTCTGCGGCGGTGTTTGGCTTTATTTTGATATTAATCAGGCCATACAAGTTGCTATTTTTCATTGTAAATAACTGCGGGTCTATTTGCTGGCCTAAACCCTGGTAGTGATAATCTTTTACAACACCTATGACGCGATAAATCTCATTATTATTGTAAAAGAAATTAACCGTTTCGCCAATAGGAGTTTTCCAACCTGCTTTCTTTACAAAAGCCTCGTTTACAAGAACAGATTGAATTGAATCTGCAGGAAAATCTTTTGAAAAATTCCTTCCTGCCACCAGCGGAATTTTTAAAGCAGGAATATAAGACTCATCAATGGTTTCATAAGTAAAGTTGATGGAAGAATCATTCCTGAGTTTAGCCGTTGTACCATTATAGCCTCCATTTTTGGCAGCCACTTCAACAATGTTGGGGTTTTGAAGCAACGCTGTCTTAAATAGCGCGGCTTCACTGTGTTTCATCATGTTTTTGTGTATCACAACAATATTGTTGTCATCATACCCCAAATCAGTTTTGGTAAGAAAATTAAACTGCTTGTAAATCACAATGGTGGCGAAAATGAGAAATGATGCGAGCGCAAATTGTAATACGACCAATGATTTTTGCAGATAGTTCTTCCCGGAAAACTGAACCCTGCTATATAATGTCTCTGTCGGTTTATACCCCGATAATACCAGTGCGGGATAAAAACCTGCCAGCAATCCCGTAGCAATAAGCAGCACAAGATAACCTACCACTAATCTTGTATCAAACAGGTAAGAAAAAGAAAGCGCTTTATGTGAAAGATCATTAAACACAGGCAGGGTTAATTTTACCAGTATGATTGCCGCAGCAAAAGCGGCTATCGTTAATAAAAACGACTCACCAAGAAATTGCGCAATCAGTTGTTTTTTCCCGCCACCAACGACTTTGCGTACACCAATTTCTTTGGCTCGTTTTAATGACCTGGCTACTGTCAGGTTCACAAAATTGATACAGGCAATCAACAATACAAACAGTGCAATGCCTGAAAGTATATAAGCAAATATCGGGTTGCTTCCATCTGTCAATCCGTTCACCGGAGGAAGCTGGGGGTTCAGGTGGATATCAGTGAATGGTTGCAAAAAATAAGTACCCATCTGCACATCAGGTCCACCGCCATATTTCTTAATCAATGCATCGAAAGTCGGCTTTGCATCCTTTGCATAAAACCTTTGCATTTGGTTTTCCACTGTTTGCACATTTGCGTTCGGATTCAAAACAACAAATGTGTTCAGGAACTTATTAAACCAGTTATCGTCATTTTTCGCATCCTTGGTAGTCTCTCTGAATGGGAGCAATACATCAAACTTGATAGTAGAATTTTGAGGACAGGTTTTTGCTACAGCAGTTACCTTGTACAGAACAAACGCGCTGTCTTCTTTCATCATTACTATTTTACCGACCGCATTATGGGTACCGAATTGCTTTTCAGCCATATTTTTTGAAAGCACAATAGAATGAGGCTCCAGCAAGCATGTTTTAAGATTACCGTTCAGCAGCGGCAAAGTAAAGACGGAGAAAAAATTCGAATCTACATATAACAGAGGTTGGGAATGAACTTCCATTCCTGTTTTTATATCTAAGGCACTGCTCTGTAGGCGTACAAAAGACTGGATGCCTGGCACATTTTGTGTAAACCTCGGCCCTTGCAAAAAACCGGTAATGCTGTTTTTTTGTTCAGTTCCGTTGTGCTTGGATTTTGATACGACCCTATAAATATGCGACACATTTTTATGGAACCTATCGAAGCTCACATCATCTTTTACATACAGCATAATAAGCATAGCAGAAGCCAGCCCAAGGCTCAACCCGGCAATATTGATAAGGGAATAAATTTTATTCCTTTGAAGGTTTCTCCACGCTGTTTTAAAATAATTTTTCAACATAACGATTTATTTATCGGTGTCCAATTTCTGATACGTAAACCCCTACTCCATTCTCAAACTATTTACCGGATTGGCTGTTGCTGCTTTGATCGCCTGGAAGCTTACTGTTATTAATGCAATCAGCAATGCAATAACTCCCGAAGCAACAAACATCCACCAGCTTGTATTGATTCTGTACGCAAAGTTTTGCAGCCATTTATTCATCGCCCAATATGAAATCGGAAATGCAATAAGAATCGCAATGCAGACCAGTTTTATAAAATCTTTTGAAAGCATTCCCGTTATTTGTGATACATCAGCGCCTAGCACTTTGCGTATGCCAATCTCCTTGGTACGCTGTTCTGCTGTATAAGTGATCAGTCCAAACAGTCCCAGGCAGGATACGAATATGGTGAGTGCGGAGAAAATATTGAGAATAGCACTTGTTTTTTGTTCTGCCACATAGGTCTTGTTATACAGATTATCCATAAAAGCGTAGGTAAAAGGTTCATCTGTTTGGAAATTTGCCCATTCCTTCTTCATTGCGGAAAGTAGCCCCGGTATATCTGTGGTTTTTATTTTAAATATCAACCCCCAGTCCTGACCAAGCACCATTAACAGGGGAGTAATTGGTTCATGAAGCGACTTGAAATTGAAATCTTTCACCACCCCAACTATATGAAAAGGAATATCCATCCCCTTTCCTTCCTTATCGATTTTCCTGACAATCGTTTTTCCAATAGCATCATTCACTCCCCATCCAAATGCTTTTGCAGCAGTTTCGTTGACGATCATAGCAGTGGAATCTGTTGCTAAATCTCTTGAAAAGTTCCTGCCCGCTGCCAACTGCATACCCAAAGTGGGAATATATTGCTCATCCACCTGGTATTCCAGTGTTCTCATCATTTCATTGTCACGTCCCGATGGATATGCTAAAGCATTATTATTACCGCTGGGGCCGGCCGGCTTATACGCTGAAATGGTTGCGTTCACTATACGAGGGTCTTTCAGCATCTTTTCTTTATAGATTCTCTCATTTTTACCCAGGGCCCAGGAATTTGAGATCGTGAGTAATTGTTCCTTGTTGTAACCCAAATTTTTATGTTGTATATATTTCATTTGTTGCCATACTACAATCGTACCGACGATTAAAGCAACAGAAATAAAAAACTGGAAAACAACCAGGCTGCTGCGTAAGCCAAAACTATTATTACCGCCAGTAAATTTCCCTTTTAAAACAGAGGCAGGTTTGAAAGACGACAGAAAGAAGGCTGGATACATTCCTGCAACAATGCTTACAAAAACACCCAACCCGATAAATGCTGCAATGATTCTTATTTCAAATTCAAAACTTAAGTCTTTGCCAGATATATCATTGAAGACCGGCAACAGGAATTGAATTAAGCCATATGATATCAACAAGGCAAAAAAGGTCAACAATGCAGATTCAAGCAAGAACTGTTTCACAAGCTGAAGTCGTCCTGAACCAATTACTTTGCGCACGCCTACCTCTTTTGCACGTTTGGAGGCGCTTGCGGTGGAAAGATTAATAAAATTGATGCATGCAATAAGCAGCATAAAAATGGCAATTGCCGAGAAGATGTATACATACATAACATTCCCAGGAGATGTCAATTCATAATTCGAATGAGAATACAGGTGAATGGATGTTAGTGGTTGCAATACAAAGCCGAGTCCGTTGCCTTTTTTTCTAAACTGCTCAAGGCTCACACCCATTTGCTGTTGTATTTGAGGGCCCATGTATTTCTCCACCATGCCCGGCAGTTTGGCTTCCAGTTTTTTATAATCGGATCCTGGTTTTAATAATATATAAGTAAAAAAATTAGACCCCATCCACGAATCCGACTTTGCTTCGTTCAATCCAGTCATGGAGCCAAACAAATCAAATTGGAAGTGAGAATTGACCGGTACTTTGTCGATGAGCCCTGTTACTTTAAAAGGTTCATTGTTATTACTGGTAAACACCAGGGTTTTACCTATCGGATTTTCATTGCCGAAATATTTTTTTGCCGCTGCTTTTGTAATGACAAGTGTGTTGGGTTCTTTCAAAGCAGTCTTTACGTCTCCTTCAATCAGCGGTAAAGTGAATATGCTGAAAAAATTAGGGTCAACAAAAACAAGTTCATCATCCCTGAAATTCCTCCCTTTATAACTGATTTTCGGCGCGCCTGCCACGCGAAGCCTCGTAGCATCTTCAACTTCAGGGTAATCCTTTGTCATTGCCGAAGCTACTTGTGGCATTACGTTTGCCTCATAAATCTTTCCTCCATTGATATCCGCTTTGAAAACAATCCGTACTATACGGTCGGCATTTTTATTGAACCGGTCAAAATTCAGTTCATCCTGCACATAAAGCATGATGATAAAACAGACTGAAATTCCAATGGAAAGTCCTGCAATATTGATGAAAGAAAAAGCTTTTCTTTTTATCAAATTGCGCCACGCGGTTATGAAATAGTTTTTCAGCATAATCTTTTTATTTCAATTATTGATTATTCCGTTCTCAAACTCTTCACCGGGTTAGCCAGAGCAGCTTTTATTGCCTGGGAACTAACTGTAATAAATGCAATCAACAGCGCAGTACCCGCCGCCGCAATAAATATCCACCAGCTCATATTTATCCTATACGCAAAGCTTTGCAGCCATTTATTCATTGCCCACCATGCAAT
>BFBZ01000019.1_pt36 | contig 20891 bp, 20 predicted proteins | sample 1888401 | NCBI WGS metagenome assembly BFBZ01 (sample SAMD00112614, study PRJDB3348) | symbiont metagenome | host: Chara braunii | reverse complement strand
CTCAACACCGGCCACGGCACGCTGGGATGGACCATGGCCTGCGGCTCGGCCAAGGTGCTCGCCGACATCATGTCCAACCGTGTGCCGGAGATCAACGCGCTCGATCTCAGCCCGGACCGCTACGTCAAATAGGCGGGGATGGTCAGAACGCCTGCCTGATCCAGGCACCGCTGAACAGCAGCCGGTAGGGCCAGCCAATGCTGACATTGGTGGCGACCGGCTGCGAATGGGCGAGATAGTCGTCATAGATCGGCTTCATGCGGCGATAGAAAGCCGGGTCGAGCACCACCATGCCGTTCTCGCTGTCGTGGAAGAAGCTGCGGTTGTTGAAGTTGACTGAGGAGACGGTCACCAGCCTTTCGTCGATCATCATGATCTTCGAATGCAGCACGACGTCCGGCGCCTTGAATTCGCGGATGTCGACGCGGTCGCCATACTTCTCGACGAACAGCTTGTTGAGCGCGGTGAGGAACCTGCCGCCGATATCGCCCTTGAGGTCGATGCGGCCGATGATGTCGATCTTGACGCCCCGCGCCAGCGCCCTGTCGAAGGCCTTGGCGAGAGCGGGCGTGAGATTGAGGTACGGATTGACGATCTCGATGTGGTGCTCGGCGCTATCGAACAGCTCGACGAAGTAGTTTTCGAGCGCATGCCCGTCCTCGTAGGGCACCGAGATGAAGTGCCGCGCCACGCCTGGCGGGCGGCCACCGCTGGAGCGCACCGGAACCGAGAACGGTCGCGACAGGTTGGTGTCGGCATCACGCAGCCAAACGGTCGAAAGATGGGCAGCCAACGTCTCGACGGTCGCGTGGTCGGCGATCTCGATATCGAAATCGCTCCAGTTGGAATAGTAGTTCAGCGAGAAGCCGTCAGTCTTGCCGTATTGCTGCAACTCAGGGTAGCGCGTCAGGTCGACCGGGCTGTGGAACAGGAAGCCGTCATGGATGTTGCGGCCGCCGATGATCACCCGCGAGCGGCCTGGCTGATCGGCCAGCGTCGCCAGCATCTTGATGTGATGCGTCTTGTGCAGCTGTGAGATCTGCTCGTCGAGCGGCGCGCCGTGATCGGCCTGCCAGCGGTATTCCTGCAACTGGACATTGGGGAACTCGGCCGCGAGCCGGTGCAGCAGGGCGTCGTCCTTCTCACGCTCCAGCACATCGGTCACCAGGATGCGCACCTTGGCGCCCAGGGCCGCATGATGGCGGATCAGCCGCTCCATGATACGGCCCGAGAAATCCGCCTTGAACTCCAGCGACGACAGATAGATCAGCCTGAGCCTTGGCGCGTTGGAGAAATCGAGCGGGAGTTCGGGGTCGGCCTTGTCGAAGGCGCTGTCGGGCAGCGTCTTGCCGAGCAGCGCCTCGACCTTGGCGTTAAAGCCGTCGCGCGACTTGCGCAGCAGCCGCGGCGATGCGAGCGGCAACGCGCAGCTCTGCGACAGCCAGCGCCCGGCATAGAAGGCGCGATCGAGCTCCTCCAGCCCCGCCGGATCGGGCACCGGGCAGCGGTCGTAGCGGCTGTCCAGCGCGGCAATCCAGGGATCGGCGGTTTCTTCGCGCAGGACAGTCAGCGGCGCGCCGGACGGCGCAAGGCTGGAACTGACGCGCAGATCGCAGCGGTTGAGCGCTTCGCCGGGGAAAAGGCTGAGCGATGTCTCGATGCCTGGCAGGCCGATATGGAATGCGGAGCCCCCGGCAATCGTTCTCGATCGGCCGGCATCGCGGATCGCCAGCGGCCCGTCGCAGGCCCCGTCGATGGCGATCGGTCCCTGGCCTGCCTGCCTGAGCACGATCTCGACCGAACGTGCCTCGATCCCGGAAAAGCTGAACGTCTTGGGTTCTAAGGGTCGAGCGGCGGCGTCGAGATAGAGCGTCTGGCGCGATATCCGCCAGCGCYCGGTGAAACGGCCTTCGCCCGGCCTGCCGGCGGTGGCCGGCAATTCGACCGAGTCGAGCGGTTTCGCCAGTTTCTTGAGCGCGCCATAGGTCGATCGAAAGCCGCTGTTGTGGACGTCGCGCCAGTCGCGGCCGAAGCGGCCGGTGCCGTTTGTGCGGTCGAGCGCGTCGATCCGGCTCTGGGCAAGCAGCGCGTGGAACGCCTGTTCGTAGGCGCCGTTGCCGTCGGCGAAATAATGCGCCGTCGCGATTTCGGCGCCGGCGCTGCCCGCCGAGACAGGCGGCCGCGAGCAGGCCCCGTCATCGGGAAAGAAGACGCAGGCCGAATTCCCCGGCACGCCGGCACAGCCGGCCAGCATGGTCAGCGCCAGCCCGGAGAGCAGCCTTGTTCCGACCGACCTTGCGCTCACCCGGCCGCCCCGTTCATGGTCTTCAGCAAGGCTGGGTCGCGCGGCGGCATGAAGCCCTGGGGAAAAACCTTGCAAACGGGGATGGCGAATGTGGCGATGAGCAGCGCCGCCTCGGCGCGCATCTTCGTTGGCGCTTTCCCGTCGTCGCGAATCGCTCTCGCCGAGGCGACGAGGGCGCCGTCGCAGTCGCAATGATCGTGCTGGGCGATATAGCAGGCGTCGTGGATCTGGCAGGCGGCGTCGAGCCGGTCGACMGGCCTGGCGGAAAGATCACCGGTGCGGGTGCCCGGACCACAATAATTGCCGAYGACGAAAGGCGAGGGACGGGCCATCGCATAGCGGATCGGCTTCGGCAGCTCCGACTGGGCGCGCGCCTCCCATGGATTGGCGCAGGCGGAGACGACGAGCAGCGGCAAAATCGACAGCGGCAGCATGGCAAGATCGGCGCGCATTTTGTCCGCCAGCTTTCCGAAAGATGTCCCCGCCCTGGCGCCGGCTGATCGCCGATCGCCGATCGCCGGAGCCTGATGCCACACTGGCCGGTTTCATGGCAAGGGCAAGGCGACAGGTTCAGACGAACAGCGCGCGCTCCCGTTCTACTGTCCCGGTGATGAAATTGGCCACGAGCTGTACACGCCGCAGCGGCCTCACCGATTCATGATAGACCAGCCAATAGGCGCGGCGGATGGGCGCCACGATGTCGACGGGCACCAGTTCCGGCATCGACCGTGCGACGAAAGTGTGCAGGATGCCGATGCCCGCGCCCGAGCAAACCGCCTCCGCCTGGCCGAGCGCCGAGGAGATGGCGAAGCTCGAGCGCCAGTCCGGACTGAACTCGGCCGCATAGTCGAGCGACGGGCTGACGATGAGGTCCGGCACATAGCCGATCAGCGTGTGCCGGTCGAGTTCGGCCGCTGTGCCCGGCAGTCCGTTGGCGTCGGCATAGGCACGCGAGGCGAACAGGCCGAGCGTGTAGTCGACCAGCTTTCCGGCCACCAGCCTGCCCTCGGTCGGCCGCTCGACGGTGATGGCGATGTCGGCCTCGCGGCGCGACAGCGAGAAGGAGCGCGGCACCGGCACCAGCTGGATGGTGAGTTCGCGATGGAGGGCGGTCAACGCGCCCAGCCGCTTGGCCAGGAAGGCGACGCCGAAACCGTCGGGGGCGCCGATGCGCACGGTGCCGGAAATGTCGTCGCCCTCGCCGGCAATGGTCGAGCGGGCGGCGATCATGTCGCTCTCCATGCGCTCTGCAATGTCGAGGAAGCGCTCGCCGGCCGGCGTCAGCTCGCTGCCGGTGGTCAGCCGGCGGAAGAGCTTTGTCCGCAATGCCTCCTCCAGCGCCGCGATGCGGCGCGAGACGGTCGCATGGTTGAGCTCCAGCCGCTTCGCGGCGCCGAGGATCTGCCCGGCGCGCGCCACGGCGAGGAAGATGCGGGCGTCATCCCAGTTCATGGGGGATGGCCTTGATGACAATGGCCAATGCCGCATTCCGGGGATGACCTTGGTGATAACGGTCAAAGCCGCGTTCCTTCGCGCCCCCCTCTGTCCTACCGGACATCTCCCCCACAAGGGGGGAGATCAGCGGTTCCGCCGTCGGCTCTTCCTTTGCAACGTTGAAGATTGGCGAAAGCAAAAATGAGAGCGCAATCTCCCCCCAAGTGGGGGAGATGTCCGGCAGGACAGAGGGGGGCGCGACAAAGCTCAACCTGAGAAATCCTTGATGACAAGCACACCGGCCATTTGCGACAATTAATGCACAGTTGGTCCACGTTGTCTATTTTATGCACAACGGTTGCGTTTTCGCTCGCGTTGCCATCGCCGCTGCAAAAGCGGACAATGCACCATCAACCAAAACAGGGAGAGAAACCATGATCGAATACGGTCATTTCATCGGCGGCAAGCGYGTCGCCGGCACCAGCGGCCGCAAGCAGGACGTCATGCAGCCGATGGACGGCACCGTGCGCGGCACCGTGGCGCTGGCCTCGGCGCAGGAATTGCGCGCCGCGGTCGAGAACGCCAAGGCGGCGCAGCTCAAGTGGGCCGCCACCAACCCGCAGCGCCGCGTGCGCGTGCTGATGAAGTTTCTCGAACTGGTCCAGCGCGACTATGACGAACTGGCCGACATCCTGGCGCGCGAGCACGGCAAGACCATTGCCGACGCCAAGGGCGACATCCAGCGCGGCCTCGAAGTGGTCGAGGTCTGCATCGGCGCGCCGCACATGATGAAGGGCGAGTTCACCGACGGCGCCGGCCCCGGCATCGACACCTATTCCATGCGCCAGCCGCTCGGCGTCGTTGCCGGCATCACGCCKTTCAATTTCCCSGCCATGATCCCGCTGTGGAAGATCGCCCCTGCGCTCGCCTGCGGCAACGCCTTCATCCTGAAGCCGTCGGAACGCGACCCGGGCGTGCCGATCCGCATCGCCGAACTGTTCATCGAGGCCGGTCTGCCGGCAGGCGTGCTCAACGTCGTCAACGGCGACAAGGAAGTGGTCGACGCCATCCTCGACGATCCGGACATCAAGGCCGTCGGCTTCGTCGGCTCGACGCCGATCGCCCAGTACATCTATGCGCGCGGCTGCGCGGCCGGCAAGCGCGTGCAGTGCTTCGGCGGCGCCAAGAACCACATGATCATCATGCCCGACGCCGACATGGACCAGACGGTCGATGCGCTGATCGGCGCCGGCTACGGCTCGGCCGGCGAGCGCTGCATGGCGATCTCGGTGGCCGTCCCTGTCGGCAACGACACGGCCAACCGGCTGATGGAAAAGCTGGTGCCGCGTGTGGAAAGCCTGAAGGTCGGCCCGTCGACCGACTCCTCGGCCGATTTCGGCCCGCTGGTGACGGCGCAGGCGCTGGAGCGCGTCAAGGGCTATGTCGATATCGGCGTCAAGGAAGGCGCCAAGCTCGTCGTCGACGGCCGCGGCTTCAAGATGCAGGGCTACGAGAACGGCTACTACATGGGCGGCTGCCTGTTCGACAACGTGACCGCCGACATGCGCATCTACAAGGAGGAAATCTTCGGACCCGTCCTCTCCGTGCTGCGCGCCGACAGCTACGATCAGGCGCTGAAGCTGACCAACGACCACGAATACGGCAACGGCACCGCGATCTTCACCCGCGACGGCGACGCGGCGCGCGACTTCGCAAGCCGTGTTCAGGTCGGCATGGTCGGCGTAAACGTGCCGATCCCGGTGCCGATCGCCTACTACACCTTCGGCGGCTGGAAGGCGTCGTCCTTCGGCGACCTCAACCAGCACGGTCCGGACGCGTTCCGCTTCTACACCAAGACCAAGACGGTCACCTCGCGCTGGCCGTCCGGCATCAAGGACGGCGCCGAGTTCGTCATCCCGACGATGAACTGAGCGGACGGTTTTCCGGTTGCGCGTCCTCGCCGCTTCGCGGCTGCGGTCGCGGGGCGGGCATCAAGGACGGCGCGGAGTTCGTCATCCCGACGATGAACTGACCGGACGGTTTTCCGGTTGCGCGTCCTCGCCGCTTCGCGGCTGCGGGCGCGCGGCAGGCATCAAGGACGGCGCGGAGTTCGTCATCCCGACGATGAACTGAGCGGACGCCGACAACAGCAGGAGGCCCGGGTCTTGACGCGGGCCTTTTTGCGCCAGGCCAAGCGAACCTGCAAAATCGCTAATGTGATGGAACCAAGCGGATACTATCCGTCTTAGGTTGTATTCCCTGCCCAAGTGCAGGCCAATCAAACAGCGCCGGTAGCAGCCGGGGTTCTCGTCTGGCGCGAGGAGGTGTCAGATGACACGATCTCTTACGGCGACGACCTTTCTTGTGGCAGCGATGTTTGGCGGTGTTGTCCAGGCCAATGCGGCCGCGCAATGCGCACCACGCGCCGACATCATCAAGGCGCTCGGCGACAAGTTCCACGAAAGCGAGGCCGGGCGCGGACTGATCAATCCGAATGTGGTGCTCGAGATATTCGTTTCCCACGAAGGCAGTTGGACGGTCCTTGCTTCCGATACCAAGGGCCAGAGCTGCGTCCTTTCGGTAGGCGAGGGTTGGGACAGCCCGACGATCACCGCGGCTCTGCCGGGTGCGTGAACATCAAGCCTGAACATCAAGGCTGAGTGGCGAACCGGCTCGCCGCCGGACGGCGCGGACGTMGGCCATGGCGCTTCTAKCGAAGCCGCTTGTCTTCGCGGTGAAGGCTCACCATATCGAATCCAGGGAATCGTAAATTCCCAGACAGACCGGAAGCAGAAGGAGTGACGTGATGAAGACGTCCAATCCGGCCTGGAGCGTTCAGGCGCGCTGAGGCGGCCAACATGCCTCCTTGCCCGAACGCGAAGGCAAAGGAGGTGCCTCATGGCACGCGTATTTTCATTTCGATGGATCAAGCTGGCGGCGATCGGCGCTGTGATGGCGCTGTTCTCGGCCTTGCCCRCGCAGGCGCAGGTGATYTGCGGCGGGCATGACGATCTSGTCGCGAGGCTGGCGTCGGCCTTTCAGGAGAAGCGGCTGGGCTACGGCGTTGCCGGGCAGGTGGCCGTCTTCGAAGTCTTTGTTTCGCCCGGCGGAACGTGGACAATGCTGATAACGGACGTCAATGGACGAAGCTGCATCCTCGCGGCCGGCGACGGATGGGAGACTACTGTCGCGGTCTCCGCCTAGAGCCGGATGATTTCAGGTCTGTTCGACCTGAAATCTGAATCCGGCTCTAGATCAAAGAAATAGAGCATGATGTCGCCCGAAAACCGCTTCACACTTTTCGGCATCATGCTCTAGACATCGGCTTTCCAAATCAGCGCGTCGCGGCCACCTCGGCGTGGCCGCGCAGCAGCGCCATCAGTTTCTTGGCGTCCTTGGCGGCGGTTTCCTCGTCGCCGTCGAGGATCGAACGGATCAGCGCGACATGGTGCTCGGCCGACTCGGCAAGCCCCGTGTCGGCCTTGTAGCGGAACCAGAAGCGGCGGCTGTGCGTCTGCAAAGGAGCCGCCACGCGCGCCGCGAACGGATTGTCGGCGGCGATCGCCAGCGCTTCGTCGAGCGCYTTRTCGGCCTGGATGAAGGCAAGCACATTGCCCGCGATCACCGCCCGCTGCATGGCAAGCGCGGCTTCATGAAAAAGGTCGGCGGCCTCGCGGGTGACGAAGCGGGCGGCCGAGCGGGCCAGCACCACCTCGACGCCGCGCCTGGCGTCGAGGACGCGCAGCCAGTCGCCGGGGTGAAGCGGCGCGACCGCGATGCCGGCCCGAGGCCTGACGTCCAGCAGGCCTTCCCAGGCCAGCCTCTGGATCGCTTCACGCACCGGCGTGCGGCCGAGGCCCAGCCGCTCGATCAGCGCGCCTTCGGTGACGAAGCTCGAAGGCGCCAGTTCGAGGGTGACGATCATGTGCTCCAGCACACGATAGGCCTTGGTCGCCACCGGCTCGAAGGCCGCGCTTGCTTCAACGGATATCAATGGGCAGGCTCCTGATATATTTTTCATATATCATAATGGATTCCGTATTGACGAGCTACCTTCCAATAAATATACCACTGATATATCAGATGGAGAGATAGCCATGTGGACCGGAGTTTTCCCAGCAGTCACGACCAAATTCACGACCGACGACCGCCTCGACCACGCCGAGATGGAGCGCTGCTATAGCCTGCAGATGGAGGCCGGCTGCGACGGCATCATCGTGTGCGGCTCGCTCGGCGAGGGGCCGATGCTGTCGCATGACGAAAAGATCGAGGTGCTGAAGACGGCCCAGAAGGTCGCCGGCAAGAAGCCGGTGCTGTTGACCGTCAACGAGCCCGGCACCCGCGAGGCGGCGAGCATCGCGCGCCGCGCCGCCAAGGAAGGCGCCGACGGCCTGATGGTGGTGCCGAGCCCGATCTACCACACCGATCCGGAAGAGACTGTCGCGGCGCTTCGCGCGGTGGCGGAAGCCGCCGACTTGCCTGTCATGATCTATTCCAACCGGCTCGCCTACCGCGTCGACGTCACCGTCGACCTGATGGAAAAGCTGGCGTCGGACAAGCGCTTCGTCGCCATCAAGGAATCCTCCGACGACATCCGCCGCTCGACCGAGATCATCAACCGTCTCGGCGACCGCTACGATCTCTTCGCCGGTGTCGACAACCTCGCCTTCGAGGCGCTGTCGGTCGGCGCCATCGGCTGGGTGGCCGGTCTGGTCACGGCCTTCCCCCGCGAGACCGTCGCCATCTACCAGCTGATGAAGCAGGGCCGCCGCGAGGAGGCGCTGAAGATTTACCGCTGGTTCCGGCCGCTGCTCGACCTCGACGTCTCGACCTATCTGGTCCAGAACATCAAGCTCGCCGAGGTGCTCGCGATCGATACCAACGACCGCGTGCGCATGCCGCGCCAGCCGCTGTCGGGCGAACGCCGCAAGGCGGTGGAAAAGATCGTCAAGGACGCGCTGGCCGTGCGTCCGACCCTGCCCGCGTTCTGAGGGCTATCTTCTTCCCGTCCGGGGAGTGAAGATGGTGGCAGCCAGACAGGAGGCAGTAGCCGCGTGCAGGGAAATTCCAATTCGCCAGAAGAGGGCAGTCGCCCCTCGTCCGCGCGGCTGGCGCCTTCAGCCGGTGAAGGCGAAGACATCGCCGTCATCGGCGCCGGCATTGTCGGCATCGGTGTCGCGGCCTATCTCGCCGAGGCGGGGCGCAACGTCACCGTCTTCGACCGCACCGGCATCTGCGAGGAGACGAGCTCCGGCAATGCTGCTGCCTTCGCCTTCTCCGACGTGCTGCCGCTTGCGCACAAGGGCATGGTCAGGCAATTGCCGAAATGGCTCGCCGACCCGCTCGGGCCGCTGACCATCCCGCCTTCCTACCTTCCCAAGCTGCTGCCCTGGCTTATCCGCTTCTGGCGGGCGGGCGCGGCGAAGCACTATGAGACCAGCCTCGCAACGCAGGCCGGCATGATGAAGCTTGCCGAGGCGGAGTGGATGGGCCTGCTCGACCGCTCCGGCACGAGGCCGATGCTGCGCGAGGATGGCTCGCTCGAACTCTACGAAAGCGAGGCGGAGTTCCGCGCCTCGCTGCCGGGCTGGGCGGAGCGCCAGCGCTTCGGCATCGGCTTCCGCCATGTCGAGGGCGAGGCGATGGCAGCGCTGCAGCCTGGCCTTGCGCCGCGCTTCATCAAGGGCACTTTCGTGCCAGGCTGGAAGACGGTCGCCGACCCGAAGCTACTCGGCAAGGCGGTGTGGGCCTATGCCGAACGGCTCGGCGCCCGTTTCGAGCACGCGCGCGTCGATCGCGTCGAAGCCGGCGCGGGCGGCGCCACCATCATCCTTGCCGACGGCACGACCCGGAAGGCGAAGCAACTCGTCGTCGCCGCCGGCGCCTGGTCGCATCTGCTTGCCGGAAATCTCGGCGATCGCATCCCGCTCGAGACCGAGCGCGGCTACAACACGACGCTGCCGGTCTCGGCCTTCGACGTGAAGCGCCAACTGATCTTTTCCGGGCATGGCTTCGTCATCACGCCGCTCGAAACGGGTTTGCGCGTCGGCGGCGCCGTCGAGCTCGGCGGCATCGAGCGGCCGCCGAACTTCGCGCGCTCCAAGGCCATGCTGGAGAAGGCCAAGCGCTTCCTGCCGGGGCTCGATCCCGCRGGCGGCCGCGAGTGGATGGGTTTTCGCCCGTCGCTGCCGGACTCGCTGCCGGTCATCGGCCGGGCGCGGGCTCCGAACGTCTTCTATGCTTTCGGCCATGGCCATCTCGGCCTGACCCAGTCGGCGGCGACAGGCCGCTTGATCCGCGATCTCATTGTCGGGCAGACTCCGCCGCTCGACCTCRCACCCTTCCGTCCGCAACGGTTCTGACACTCGCGCGTTTTTGAAATCCTGAGGAGCATCATGGCCAAGAAATCCTTCTTCTGCATCGACGGCCACACCTGCGGCAATCCGGTGCGGCTGGTCGCCGGCGGCGGGCCGCTGCTCCAGGGCRCGACGATGATGGAGCGKCGCGCGCATTTCCTCGCCGAGTATGACTGGATCCGCACCGGKCTGATGTTCGAGCCGCGCGGSCATGACGTGATGTCGGGCTCGATCCTCTATCCGCCGACGCGCGAGGATTGCGACATCGCCATCCTCTTCATCGAGACCTCAGGCTGCCTGCCGATGTGCGGCCACGGCACGATCGGCACGGTGACGATGGCGATTGAGCACGGCCTGGTGAAACCGAAGACGCCGGGCGTGCTGAGGCTCGACACGCCGGCAGGGCTGGTGATCGCCGAATACAGCCAAGTCGGCGAATATGTCGAGGAGGTGCGCATCACCAATGTGCCGTCCTTCCTCTATGCCGAAGGCCTGACGGTGGAATGCCCGGTGCTGGGAGAGATCAGCGTCGACGTCGCCTATGGCGGCAATTTCTACGCCATCGTGGAGCCGCAGAAGAACTATCGCGACATGGCCGATCATACGGCCGGCGACCTCATCGCCTGGAGCCCGGTGGTGCGGCAGCGCCTCAACGAGAAATACGCATTCGTGCACCCGGAAAACCCAGGCATCAACCGGCTGTCGCACATGCTGTGGACCGGCGAGCCGAAGCACGCCGAGGCSGATGCGCGCAACGCCGTCTTCTATGGCGACAAGGCGATCGACCGCTCGCCCTGCGGCACCGGCACCTCGGCCCGCATGGCGCAACTGCACGCCAAGGGCAAGCTCAAGGCCGGSGACAGCTTCGTGCATGAATCGATCATCGGCTCGYTGTTCAAGGGCAGGGTCGAAAAAGAAGTCAGCGTCGCCGGCAAACCGGCGATCATCCCCTCGATCGGCGGCTGGGCGCGCATGACGGGGTTGAACACCATCTTCATCGACGATCGCGACCCGTTCGCGCATGGCTTCATCGTCACCTGACGCCTAGAGCATGATGCCGAAAAGTGCGAAGCGATTTTCGGGCGACATCATGCCCTATCTCTTTGATTTAGAGCCGGATTCAGATTTCAGGTCGAACAGACCTGAAACCATCCGGCTCTAACTCTTTGTTTTTACGCAATTCCGGACGGAAAACCGTTACACACTTTTCCTGGAATTGCTCCAGCGCCGGCGGCAATTTCAGGTGCCGGCGTCCGCCGATACCTGGTCACGGAACCATTCGGCGAATTTGATCTCCGCCGCCGAGGGCTGCGCCGACATCGTCAGGAAATAGCCTTTGTCGTCGTCGGTCGAAATGTCGGAAAGCACGACCAGGTCGCCGCGCCTGAGCTCTTCGCGAAAGACCTCGATCGGGCACAGGGCAACGCCATGGCCGGCAATGACGGCCGTCGCCAGAATGTTGAAGTCGGCAAAGACGGGACCGTTGCCGACATCGCCGGTCGCCGCCCCGGACTTCGAAAACCACTGCTGCCAGCCCTGGCGCGTCTCGTCGTGGAGAAGATCCGCCGCCGCGATCTTCGCCGGCGTGTCGAGTCGGCCCTTGCGCGCCAGGTAGTGCGGACTGCAGGCAGGCCGGCTTATCCGGGAAAACAGCTTGAGGCTCGTGACATGCGGGGAAGGATCGGCGCCCAGCGTGATCAGGACGTCGTTGTCATCGTCGTCAAGACGGTCCTCGGCCTTTGCATAGGCGACGCGGATGGCGATCTCCGGGTGACGAGCCGTAAAGTCCGCAAGGCGCGGCACAAGCCAGCGGCTCGCGATCGAGGGAATGCAGCCCACCGACAGCGACTGCGCGCCGGCGCTCTTGCGAATGCGCCGGCAGGCGGCATCGAGCTCCGCGAGCGCGGCGCCGGCGGATGCCTGCAGTGCCAGCCCGGCCTCGGTCAGGCGGACCTTGCGGGCGTCCCGATGGAACAGCGCCACACCAAGCCACTCCTCCAGCCGCCGGATCTGATGGCTGATGGCGGGGTGGGTGACATGAAGCTCTTCGCCGGCGGCGGAAAAGCTGAGGTGGCGGGCAGTCGCCTCAAAGGCCCGGATAGCATTCAGCGGCAGATAGTCCATTTGTAAAATATTCTAACAGATCAAGCCAAAATCCATCATTTGAAACCCGGCTAGACCTGCGTCACTTATCTGGGCCGCGGCCCTCGATCTCTATCCGAAGATAGCTGAAAAGTCGATAAACGCCGCTGACTTTGCAGCCATCGCTTCCCAAGCTGAAAGGCGACCATGTTTACCAGGCATTTGGCTGATGTAGAAAAAACTGACTTCTTCGTCGATTGGGGCAACGGCACCAGCCATCGGTTGCTGACCCTACAGGACGGCATGGGCTTCACCCTATGTCACACCGTGGTGCGCGCCGGCAGTGAATCGCGGCTTCAGTACCGGCGGCATCTGGAGGCCTGTTATTGCATTTCCGGCAATGGCGAGGTCGAGGACATGGCAGGCAACGTCCATCGCATCGGACCGGGAACGATCTACGTGCTCGATGCCCATGACGATCATTTTCTGCGCGCGGACAGCGCCGGCGACATGGTGCTGGTCAGTGTCTTCAATCCGCCGCTCAACGGCACCGAAAAGCACAGTCTCAATGGAGATGCAGGCTCTGCCTACTAGATCCGGTGTCAGGCACTGTACTGTCCCGGCGCGGCCGAATTCCGCGGGCGGCCCCGCCGTCACATGGTTGTCACAAGCGACAAAATCCTGACCCTGCGGAAGGTGCGGCGGCTCAAAACGGAGCACCCCCGCTCACGCAAGGAATCTTCTCATCAACTTATTTTGACGGCGATTCCTTCGAAATGCTGCGCATTATAGGTTGGAATCGTCAAAGACATTGCGTTGTGCCAATGATAGGGTCCGCGATAGTCCAGGGGTCGGGTGCGAAAAAACCGGCAATCGGGTGGCGTGCTTCCAAAACACGCAATGCGGTTGAAAAATGACGTTGCAATCCGGGCTCGAAACTTTACGACTAGGGGAAATACGAAAAGGAATGCGTCCGGGAAGGCGACATTCCAGGGGAGCCGCATAAATATGCAGTACTTCGTCCAGCAGCTTATCAATGGGCTGACGTTGGGATCGATCTATGGATTGATCGCGATCGGCTATACGATGGTCTATGGCATCATCGGCATGATCAACTTCGCCCATGGCGATATCTTCATGGTCGGCGCCTTCACGGCCCTCATCGTCTTCCTGATCCTCGGCGCGCTGTTCTATTCGGTCCCGGTGGTCGTGGCGCTGCTGATCATGATGATCGTGGCGATGCTTCTGACCAGCCTCTACAACTGGACGATCGAAAAGGTGGCCTACCGGCCGCTGCGCGGATCGTTCCGGCTGGCGCCGCTGATCACGGCCATCGGCATGTCGATCGCGCTGTCCAATTTCGTGCAGGTCACTCAAGGTCCGCGCAACAAGCCGATCCCGCCGCTCGTCAGCAAGGTCTACACGATCGACGGCATCAGCATCTCGCTGAAGCAGATCATCATCGTGATCGTCACGATCACCCTGCTCGCGATCTTCTGGTACCTCGTCAACAGGACGGCGCTCGGCCGGGCGCAGCGCGCCTGCGAGCAGGACCGCAAGATGGCGGCCTTGCTCGGCATCGACGTCGACCGCACCATCTCCATCACCTTCATCATGGGCGCCGCCCTTGCCGCGGTCGCGGGCACGCTGTTCCTGATGTATTACGGCGTGGTGGTGTTCTCCGACGGCTTCGTGCCGGGCGTGAAGGCCTTCACGGCCGCGGTTCTCGGCGGCATCGGCTCGCTGCCCGGCGCGGTGGTCGGCGGGCTCCTGATCGGCTTCATCGAGAGCATGTGGTCGGCCTATTTCTCGATCGACTACAAGGACGTCGCCGCTTTCTCGATCCTGGCGATCGTGCTCATCTTCCTGCCCTCCGGCATCCTGGGCCGGCCTGAAGTCGAAAAGGTCTGATCCTCATGGCCGCTACCGTGTCTTCGGAGCGCGACATCGTCGGCACTCCCATGCAACGCGCTTTTCGCGAAGCGTTCTATGCCGGCGTCATCGCGCTTGGCCTGTTCGTGCTCTTCATCGGTTTGAGGACCGACCAGAACATCAACAACGAACTGATCCTGGTGCAGCGCTGGGGCCTGCTTGCCCTGGTGGTCGTCGCCGTAGCCGTCGGGCGCTTCGTCTATGTCGCCTACGCGATTCCGGCGATCGAACGGTCCAGGGCCGAAAAGGCCAAGGCACCCGCGGTCGTGGCGGCCGAACCGGGCTTTGTGCGGCGCAACTTCAACAGGATCGGCGTCACTGTGCTGCTGCTCTATCCCGTTGTGATGGTCCTGGCATTCGGTTTCCAGGGCTCGCTGAAATGGGTCGACAATTTCGGCATCCAGATCCTGATCTATGTGATGCTGGCCTGGGGGCTGAATATCGTCGTCGGGCTGGCCGGCCTGCTCGATCTTGGTTACGTCGCCTTCTACGCAGTGGGCGCCTATGCCTATGCGCTGCTCGGCACGCATTTCGGCCTGTCGTTCTGGATCCTGCTGCCGGCCGCCGGCATGATGGCCGCCTTCTGGGGCGTCATGCTCGGCTTTCCGGTGCTTCGGCTGCGCGGCGATTATCTGGCGATCGTGACGCTCGCCTTCGGAGAGATCATAAGGCTGGTGATCATCAACTGGCGCGAGGTCACCAACGGCTCGGCCGGCATTTCGGGCATCCCGAAGGTCTCGTTCTTCGGCCTGATGTCGTTCAACGTCTCCGACCCGAACTACATCGCCAAGGTGCTGGGCATCGCTCAGTCCGGCGCGTATTACAAGATCTTCCTTTACTACCTCATCCTGGGGCTGTGCTTCCTCACCGCCTTCGTCACCATCAGGCTGCGCCGCCTCCCCGTGGGACGCGCCTGGGAAGCGCTGCGCGAGGATGAGATCGCCTGCCGCTCGCTCGGCATCAACACCACCACCACCAAGCTGACGGCGTTCGCCACCGGCGCGATGTTCGGAGGCTTCGCCGGCTCGTTCTTCGCCGCACGGCAAGGCTTCGTCAGCCCCGAATCCTTCGTCTTCCTGGAATCGGCGATCATCCTCGCCATCGTGGTGCTCGGCGGCATGGGCTCGCTGGGCGGTATTGCGGTCGCGGCGCTGGTGATGATCGGCGGCACGGAGATCCTGCGCGAACTGGACTTCCTCAAGGCCGTCTTCGGCCCCGATTTCACCCCCGAACTCTACCGCATGCTTCTGTTCGGCATGGCCATGGTCATCGTCATGCTGTGGAAGCCGCGCGGCTTCGTCGGCAGTCGCGAGCCGACAGCCTTCCTGAAGGAGCGAAGAGCGGTCTCAAGCTCCTTCACCAAGGAGGGCCACGGCTGATGAACGCGACCCCTTCCTCGAACGACTTCATCCTGCAGGTCGAACACCTGTCGATGAAGTTCGGCGGCCTGGTCGCCATCGGCGACCTGTCCTTCCAGGCCAAGCGCGGCGAGATCACCGCGCTGATCGGGCCGAACGGCGCCGGCAAGACGACGGTGTTCAATTGCATCACCGGCTTCTACAAGCCGACTGARGGCATGATCACGCTTAATAAGCGTGACGGCTCGACTTTCCTGCTCGAACGCCTCCCCAACCACGAGATCCCGGCACGCGCCAATGTGGCGCGTACCTTCCAGAACATCCGCCTGTTCTCGGGCATGACGTTGCTGGAAAACTTGCTGGTCGCCCAGCACAACAAGCTGATGAAGGCCTCGGGCTATACCTTTCTCGGCCTTTTCGGATTCCCGAGCTATCGCCAGGCCTCGGCCGAATCGATCGAACTCGCCAGGCACTGGCTGGAGAAGGCCAACCTGGTCGAGCGCGCCGACGACCCGGCCGGCGACCTGCCCTACGGCGCGCAGCGGCGGCTGGAGATCGCGCGCGCCATGTGCACCGGTCCGGAACTGCTCTGCCTCGACGAGCCGGCCGCCGGCCTCAATCCCAAGGAATCGGCCTCGCTCAACGAGCTCCTGATCGATATCAAGGACAACACCGGCACCTCGATCCTGCTCATCGAGCACGACATGTCGGTGGTCATGCAGATCTCCGACCACGTCGTGGTGCTCGAATATGGCCGCAAGATCTCCGACGGCAATCCGCAGTCGGTCAGAACCGACCCGCGCGTCATCGCCGCCTATCTCGGTGTCGACGACGAGGAAGTGCAAGAAGTGCTCACCGAAGTCGGCGACGAGGACGTGATCGAGCAGCTCGACACCGGACCGGACGCCGCGCATGGTCCGGGCTCATCGTCTTCCTTTTTCGCCGGACCGGTGACCGATACTGTCGAACACGCGGACGAGGGCGAACGGGTCACGGTATCGAAAGGCGCCTCGAAGGCGGCTCAGGTCGATGCGCGGGGCAACAAGGCGACAAGCAAGCCGGCCGGAACATCCTCGACGTCCAAGCCGCGTGGAGGGCGCAAGTAATGGCCGGTGCAACGCTGCTCGATATYAAGGGCGTCCAGACCTACTACGGCAACATYCGGGCGCTGAACGGCGTCGACGTCACCGTCAACCAGGGTGAGATCGTGGCGCTGATCGGCGCCAACGGCGCCGGCAAGTCGACGCTGATGATGACCATCTTCGGCGCGCCRCGCGCYCGCGCCGGCACGATCACCTTCGCCGGCACCGACATCACCCAGATGCCGACGCACGAGATCGCGCGCATGCGCATCGCGCAATCCCCGGAAGGCAGACGCATCTTCCCGCGCATGACGGTGATGGAAAACCTGCAGATGGGCGCCAGCCTGGACAACCTCAAGCACTATGACGAGGACGTCGAGAAGGTGTTCACGCTGTTCCCGCGGCTGAAGGAGCGCATAGGCCAGCGCGGCGGTACGCTGTCGGGCGGCGAGCAGCAGATGCTGTCGATCGGGCGCGCGCTGATGGCGCGGCCGAAACTGCTTCTGCTCGACGAGCCGTCGCTCGGGCTGGCGCCGCTGATCGTCCGGCAGATCTTCGACGCCATCCGCGAGTTGAACAAGACGCAAGGGCTGACGGTGTTCCTGGTCGAGCAGAATGCCTTCGGCGCGCTCAAGCTCGCCGACCGCGGCTACGTCATGGTCAACGGCAACGTGACCATGAGCGGCAGCGGCAAGGACCTGCTCGCCAATCCGGAAGTGCGCGCCGCCTATCTCGAAGGCGGTCATCACTAAGAAGGGTCTTCACCATGGGCATTTTCTACGAAGAGGCCTCGGTCTGGCAGTTCCTGTTCGTCACCTGCCTGCTCGGCGGTTGGGCGGCCTGGATGACCGGCAAGGCGGCGGCGCAAACCTGGAGCAGCCATCTCCACCTGTTCTTCTACTTGCTGGGCCTCGGCGTCGGCATCAGGTTCATCCACCATGCCTTGTTCCTGGGCACGATGTTCTCGCTGCAATACTATGTCGTCGACACCGTCGTGCTGATGATATTCGGCTTCCTCGGTTATCAATACACGCGCACCAACCAGATGGTGACACAATATAACTGGCTCTACGAAAGAGCTTCCTTATTGAGCTGGAAACCGAAAGGTTGAGGTTCATGACCAACGCCGTTCCGGGGATGAATTGGCGTGACAAGTGCCGGAAAATCGGCATCCTATGCTTTCTGCGATAAGGGTGGGCATCGCATGAAAGTATCATCCACGCCCACTCCGTAAATGGGAGCGTTTCAATGAAAAAATCACTCTTGTCCGCCGTCGCGCTGACCGCGTTCATCGCGTTCAGCGGCAGCGCGTGGGCCGCCGACATCCTGATCGGCGTCGCCGGTCCGATCACCGGCCCGAACGCGGCCTTCGGCGCACAGTTGCAGAAGGGCGCGGAACAGGCGGTCGCCGATATCAACGCGGCCGGCGGCATCAATGGCCAGCAGCTCAAGGTCGAGGTCGGCGACGACGTCTCCGATCCCAAGCAGGGCATCTCGGTCGCCAACAAGTTCGTCGCCGATGGCGTCAAGTTCGTCGACGGCCACTTCAACTCGGGCGTGACCATTCCCGCCTCGGAAGTCTACGCCGAGAACGGCATCCTCGTCATGACGCCGGCGGCAACCAATCCGAAGCTTACCGAGCGCGGCCTGTGGAACACCTTCCGCACCTGCGGTCGCGACGACCAGCAGGGCAAGGTTGCCGGCGACTACATCGCCAAGAACTTCAAGGACGCCAAGATCGCCATCATCCACGACAAGACGCCTTACGGCCAGGGCCTCGCCGACGAGACCAAGAAGAACCTCAACGCCGGCGGCATCAAGGAAGTGATGTATGAAGGCGTGAACGTCGGCGACAAGGACTTCTCGGCCCTCATCGCCAAGATGAAGGAAAACGGCGTCACCCTGATCTATTGGGGCGGCCTGCACACGGAAGCCGGCCTGATCATCCGCCAGTCGGCCGACCAGGGCCTGAAGGCACCGCTGTTCTCGGGCGACGGCATCGTCTCCAACGAACTGGCCTCGATCGCCGGCGACGCCGTCGCCGGTACGCTCAACACCTTCGCTCCGGATCCGCGCAAGAATCCGGCCGCCAAGGAAGTCGTGGAGAAGTTCCGTGCCGCCGGCTTCGAGCCGGAAGCCTATACGCTCTACTCCTACGCAGCCGTGCAGATCATCGCCCAGGCCATCGCCAAGGCCGGCTCGGCCGATGACGCGCAGAAGGTCGCGGCRATCATCAAGTCCGGTGGCCCGTGGAAGACCGCGATCGGCGAGATCGGCTACGACGCCAAGGGCGACATCACCCGCCCGGACTATGTCATCTACGAATGGAAGAAGGGCGAAGACGGCAAGTACAGCTACTTCGAGAAATAAGCCGGCAAACAGAAGCYGACTTTTCCRRGATGCCCGGCGCCGAGCGCCGGGCATYTTYCGTTGGCGGATGTCGCGGCCATCGGACCGCACAGGCTCCGCCCTGGAGGATAGGTGGCCGCCGCGTGGRAGCGYCCGTGATCGCGTTTTGGCGGCCTTGGCGCAAACAAGCGATTTAAATCGTTTTAGTTGTCGCGCGATTTTGTTTGCGCTGCAGCATTTTCACGCTAATCATTGCGCCGGTTTCCTTTCCCTTCCGCTGCTGGAGCCCAGTCCTTGGCAATCACGAAGATCCTCGTCGCCAACCGATCCGAAATCGCCATCCGCGTCTTCCGCGCGGCCAACGAACTGGGCCTCAAAACCGTGGCGATCTGGGCGGAAGAGGACAAATATTCACTGCACCGCTTCAAGGCGGACGAGAGCTATCAGGTCGGGCGCGGGCCGCATCTCGCCAGGGACATGGGTCCGATCGAGAGCTACCTTTCGATCGAGGAGGTGATCCGTGTCGCCAGGCTCTCCGGCGCCGATGCCATCCACCCGGGCTACGGCCTGTTGTCGGAGAGCCCGGAATTCGCCGAGGCGTGCGCCGCCGCCGGCATAACCTTCATCGGCCCGAAGCCGGAGACGATGCGCAGGCTCGGCAACAAGGTCGCCGCGCGCAACCTGGCGATCGAGGTCGCGGTGCCCGTGGTGCCGGCAACCGACCCGCTGCCGGACGACATGGAAGCGGTGAAGAAGCTCGCCGCGCAAATAGGCTATCCGGTGATGCTGAAGGCCTCATGGGGCGGCGGCGGCCGCGGCATGCGCGCCATCCGCGCGGAAGCCGACCTTGCCCGCGAGGTGATGGAAGGCAAGCGCGAGGCCAAGGCCGCCTTCGGCAAGGACGAAGTCTATCTCGAAAAGCTGGTCGAGCGCGCCCGCCATGTCGAGGTCCAGGTGCTTGGCGATACCCATGGCAATGCGGTGCATCTGTTCGAGCGCGACTGCTCGATCCAGCGCCGCAACCAGAAGGTGGTCGAGCGGGCGCCGGCTCCGTATCTCGGCGAGGAGCTGCGCCAGGAACTCTGCGGCTACGCGCTGAAGATCGCGCGCGAGACGAGCTATGTCGGCGCCGGCACGGTCGAGTTCCTGCAGGACGCCGATACCGGCAAGTTCTACTTCATCGAGGTCAATCCGCGCATCCAGGTCGAGCATACCGTCACCGAGATGGTGACCGGCATCGACATSGTCAAAGCGCAGATCCACATCCTCGACGGCTTCGCCATCGGCACGCCTGAATCGGGCGTGCCGGCGCAGAAGGACATCAAGCTCAACGGGCACGCGTTGCAGTGCCGMATCACCACCGAGGATCCGGAGCACAATTTCATCCCGGACTACGGCCGCATCACCGCCTATCGCGGCGCGACCGGCTTCGGCATCCGCCTCGACGGCGGCACCGCCTATTCGGGCGCCGTCATCACCCGCTTCTATGATCCGCTGCTGGAAAAGGTGACGGCCTGGGCGCCGACGGCGGCCGAGACGATCGCGCGCATGAACCGTGCGCTGCGCGAATTCCGCATCCGCGGCGTGGCTACCAACCTCACCTTCCTCGAAGCGATCATCAATCACCCGCGCTTCGCCGACAATTCCTATACGACCAAGTTTATCGATACGACGCCGGAGCTGTTCCAGCAGGTGAAGCGGCAGGACCGCGCCACCAAGCTGCTCAACTACCTGGCCGACGTCAGCGTCAACGGCCATCCCGAGACGCGCGGCCGGCCGATGCCGAAGGCCGAYGCGGCGGCACCGGTCATCCCCTGGTTCACCGGCCGCATCCCGGACGGCACGCGSCAGAAGCTCGATGCGCTCGGCCCGGAAAAATTCGCCCAGTGGATGCGCKCGCAAAAGAAAGTGCTGGTCACCGATACGACGATGCGCGACGGCCACCAGTCGCTGCTTGCCACGCGCATGCGCACCTTCGACATCGCCCGCATCG